>Ga0209536_100014747_pt1 | contig 11201 bp, 6 predicted proteins | sample DeeMarSeWOR28_12_FD_187461 | JGI IMG/M metagenome (GOLD analysis project Ga0209536, IMG submission 187461) | Marine sediment microbial communities from White Oak River estuary, North Carolina - WOR-2-8_12 (SPAdes) (version 2) | ecosystem: Environmental > Aquatic > Marine > Intertidal zone >... | reverse complement strand
GGGCCATGCGCGGAGAAGCGATGCGGTCTCTGTCGGGCGGCAAGGCGCTCCTGGCCATGTTTCTGTTCCTGGCCGTGATCGGCCTGGCCATCACCCCGCATATCGGAGTCGTGATCGCCAGCCTCGCCCGGCCGGGGCAGCGTTGCCGGGATGTGTCGTTTCAAGCTGGTCTCGCTCGGCCTGGTCGTCGAGCTGTACCGCACTGCTGTGCAATGCGTGCCTGGTGCGCCACTGTATCCCCTCACCCAACCGGCAGAGTTTGCCGCGCGGATCGAGAGCCTTGTTGGGCCGTACGCCACGCTGGGCATGCCCTCCGACATGGACGGCGTGCGGCGCGGCGTGGTCGACCTGGACACGTTCCTGGAGGACGCCTATGCCAACTGGGAACGGCAGATCGAGATGACCGTGCGCTTGATGGCCGATCCCGCCTGGGATCTGTTGGTAACGCACCTGTTCACGGCGGACAACGTCCAGCACCTGTTCTGGCACTGCCAGGACAAGTCTCACCCAGGATATACCCGCCAACTCGCCGCGCGTTATGGCGACCAGGTCGAGGGCGCATACCGGTGGCTAGATGCCCAACTGGGCAGGCTGTTATCCCACGTCGACGACGCCACATCCGTGATCGTGGTCAGCGATCACGGCGGAGCGCCGATCTATGATCTGGTGTACCTCAACGCCTGGCTGCAATCGCGTGGCTATCTCGTGCCAAGGGAAGCGGTCGCTGAAGGGTCGGCCGCCCGTCTTGACTGGGATCGCACAAGGGCGGCCATGTTTGGGACGGGCGGGATCTGGATCAACGTGCAAGGCCGCGAGCCTCGGGGGATCGTGCCGCGTGGCGCGCCCTATGAGGCGCTCTGGCAAGAGATCGCTGACGCGCTGCTCGCGTGGCACCGTCCAGGGAACGACAACCCGATTGTCGAGCAGGTGCTGCGTGGCGAGGAGGTATTTGGCCCCGATGCCCTGGAGAGTGGGCCAGACCTCATCCCGGCACTGCACCTGGGATATGGCCTGGGACGTGGCGAAGGGTTGGGGCGAGTGATAGTTGGCAAATCGTTGATCGAGCCCAATCTGAGCGCGTGGTCGGGCGGGCACGAGGGACCCTATCTGCCCTCTGTCGTGCCGGGAATCTGTGTCATCTATGGCCCACAGATTCCTGCGGGCGTGACGTTGGGAGAAGCCGGGCTAGAGGACATTGCACCCACCGTGCTACGCCTCTTGGGAGTCGATGCGCCACTAGGAATGGATGGGCGGTCACTCCTCTGAGGACGAGTCAGGCGACTCCTCATCGGCCTCGCCAAGGTCGAGGATCTGGATACCCTCGACATAAGTCTTTGTCTTGTACTCGGTGATCGAGCCAATCTTTTTGACCGTCTCGGAGGCGTCTTCTACGGCCTGCTCGATGACGTCCAAGTCGCGCATTGCCTCGTGGCTAGGGGGCAACGTACGGCGGATCATGCCCAGCGAGCACAGAATGACGGTGAGCGGCTGGTTCAACTGGTGTGCAGCCGCACCGGCCAACTCGACCGCTGCCGCCCTTTTCTCGGCGGCGATAAGCTGATCTTGCGTCCGTTCGAGTTCGTCGTAACGCTGTTGCAGCGCATCGTTGACCTGCCTGAGACGCGTGTGCAGTTGCGCGTTCTCGATCGCCGGAGCGGCGATCGCGGCCAGCCCTTCAAGGAGCTGCTGATCCTCCCTGGTAAAGCGCCCGTGAGTCTTGTTCATGGCCTCGATGGCCCCAATGATGCGCTCGCGGCTGCGCAGTGGAACACAGATCATGGAGCGTGTGACAAAGCCAGAGATCTCGTCAACCCCGCGGTAGAAGCGCGGGTCGTGCTGCACATCGTGCACCAAGGCTGTCTCGTCGTGTTCACATACCCAACCACCAATACCCTCTCCCTTGGGTATCCGTAGCCCATCCACGCTAACCGCTTCCTTGCCGACCAGGGTGCGAATGACCAATTCCCCGGTCTCCTCGTCCAGCAGCGAGACCGATCCGATCTCTATCCCCATAGAGGTATTGGTCAGCCCGATCACCTGTGTCAGCACACTGTCCAGGTCAAGGGTCGAGTTGAGCGTCAGAGCAACGTTGTTGAGCAGATTGAGCTCGACGTTCCGGCGCGTCAGGTCGCGCTCGACTTTTCGCTCTCGCAAGGAAATGCGCAACAGCTCGGCCTTTTTCTGTTCCTTGAGCTGATACAGGCGACGATACAGCTCTGCCGGGATGATGGCGATGCCTATCCTGACCAGGATAAGGGCCAGGGGATAGATGCCCAGCGAGGGAGGTTGATAGGCATGGACAACGATCATGCAAACGGCTGTCAGGATGTACAGGGGAATCAGCTCTTGCCTGCTCAACAGCGTCACCGTGCCCACCGTGACCAGCAAAAAGGCGGGCCAAAAGTCCGAGTGGAACCCTCCGCTGAGCAAGCCGACCCAGGTCAGAGCCGCCAGGCCGAGCAGCGTGCCTATGCGGGGGAACCAATGCCTCTTGCCCGCAAAAAGCAACACGTAGCGCACCCCCGCAAGGAGGGCAGCGGCTCCCACACTAACCCAGATAAGTGCTGCCCGTATCTCTGGATGAACGAGCGTATAGGCGCCGATCAAAACGAGCAGGATGCCGCCGGAGCAGACGATGAGGAATGTGACTTGGCGAGACAGTGTGTCCGTCATCTGGTCGTCCTTTTCGTGGAGCACTTGCTTTCCTTCATCTATAGGGGCAATGAAGGTTCGGCATCCGGTGCTTGTCATGTGTTTTGATGCCTACTATATATATCGTACCATGATTTTGCGTAATGTCAACCCTGTTCCTATCATTGCAAAACTTTTACCTAACGTTCACACGCCACAAGCCAGACACACTTGCATAACCGTGCAAAATGGGGTACAATGTTTATGCAGAGACCATTTTGTTGTAGAGGTGATCACGGCATGCCAATCTATGTCTATCAATGTGACACTTGCGGGCTCGCTTTTGAGCACCGCCAGCGTATGGCCGACGACCCATTGGTAGATTGTCCCGAGTGCGATGGACACCTCCGTCGCGTTATTCAACCCGTAGGTATTGTCTTCAAGGGATCTGGTTTCTATGTGACCGACAACCGCAGTCACTCGTCGACCGCGTTGCCGGGAAAAAAGGAGACAGAAACCAAGCCCGATAGCAAGTCCGAAAAGTCTGATTCGACAGAATCGTCTTTGACGACGGCTGACTGAGTCCCTACCCAAGTTCATAACCGGGGGTGGGCTGTTTCGCCCCCGGTTTGCCTTGTACCGTCGTCAAGGGATTCTCGGTTCTGTCCTCCGGCGTGGACACGCTATAGGCCTACCTCACCCCACCGTAACGGGGGAACGTGTGGGAGGAGCATGAGCAAGATGCGAAAAACGACGTCTCCTCCAAACTCGTTGGGCAATGTACCCATCACAAACCAAACAAGCCCCCTGTTGGCTCGGTGCTTTGTGATGTCACGCATCCATCGCTGCGTATCTCTCCCCTTTGACTTCCGGGCAACCACAGCGTGCGGCTCTAGATTGCCGCACGGTCTCGCAGAGTGAGCCGAGATGTCTCGTCGAGAGTTTCTGGCCCGAATGCTGGTAATGGTCCAAGGGAGCGTCCTGGTAGGGATCACACTGCTGATCCTGGGCGTGTTTTACCTGCTCGACCTTGGGCCGGAGGCGCGGCAGGTCGAGCTGCGCAGCCACATCTCGTTGGGCGTGGGTGCCTCGCTGTTTATGAGCGGCCTGATCCTGTGGAGACTCCGCCCCGTCCTACAGGTGCTGGGGATATGGGAGCGAGAGCTAGAGCCACCCAGGCAGCTCTTGTCTACGGCCCAGATGCGCGCCCTGACCTATCCAAGCCAGTTCATTGGCGAGGCCGCCCTGGTCGTATTGATCGTCAGTGCCATCGGCCTGTACATCGACACGCAAGTACAGGGCTACGAGCCGGGCCAGGACCTGATAAACATTCTCTTGATCGTCGCCTTTTCCCTGGCTATCGTGTTTACGATCAACATCGGTCTGCGCATGCTGTTGCGCACCGCGGTGCTCAGACGCATCCCATTGCCTCCCGAATCGGACCAGGGACGCGTGTCGGTCATTGTGCAGTTTGGGCTGACGACGGCCCTGCTCGGCCTGACCATGCTGCTGTTTGGGGGCGTGTTTACCTATTCCACAGCAGTCAACATGATGGAGCAGGGCATCGCCGACGAGCGAGCGCGATGGCTCCAGAGCGACGTGCTCCCCGATGTGGTCGCGCTGGACATCGAGAACAGGGCCGAGTACATTGCCCAGCGAACCGAACCCGGCGAGATCCCCTTCTTTGTGGATCGCTCGGGACAAATAGTGGGCGAACCGTCGTTGCCGTATGGGCTTACGCCAGAACAGGTGCGTTACCTGGGATGGATCGCGCAGCCGACCCTGTACAAGCAAGAGTTCTCCACACTGCGCGTGCTCGCCGTGCCCATCGGGGCACAGCCGGTGCTCTGCATTGCCTACCGCTCTCAGGTGGGCACGGCGCCGGCGATGTTGCAGATGATACGCGTCCTGATCTTTTTCTCGCTGGGCGGGCTGCTGTTCACAGCACTTATGGGGATGGCAGTCGGCAGCAACTTGGCCATCATTTCCAAAGACGTGGCCAACCGGTTGGCGGCGTTGGCGGACCAAGAGGGCACGATGGACTATGCCCCCATCGCACAGACATCTCTAGACGAAATTGGAGACCTGGTGCGCGCACTGAACCAAGTGCAACAGCGGGCAAGAGCGTACACCACGCAGTTGGAGGACTCTGTTACCCAGCTAGAGGCGGTCAACGCAGAGCGGCGCGCCTTGCTAGAGACGATGGTCGGCTTGACCGCGCCCGTCATTCCCGTGTCGGAGGGGCTGGTCGTGGTTCCCCTGGCGGGATACTTTGATGAGGAGCGTGCTTCACACATTCGCCCCAACCTGCTGTCTGGCATTGCCGAGCAGCGAGCACGGATCGTGGTCATCGACCTGACGGGCATTAACGAGGCCACCGAGTATCTGGCCGATCACCTGGCCAGGGCCGCGCGCTCGGCCGCGTTGATGGGATGCCAGATCATCCTGACCGGCGCAGGCCCTGATGTGGCCTGGTCGTTGACGCGGATGGAAATCGAGTTGGGATCCCTGGCTGCACATCGCGACCTGGAAGAGGGCTTGGCGTACGCACAAACCCAATTGCGGGCCAATTGATATAGAGGACATATGGAAGAGGGACTCATCATCATAGCCATCGTTGTCCAGGTGGGCCTGGCGAGCTATATCCTGTTACAGGACATAAAGTCCCAGGTAAACCGGCTGTTCACCTGGACGATGCTCGTCTATGCCGGGGCGTCCTTTGCCGGACTCTTGCGCTCGATTGCAACCACACAGCGCACAGCAGCGGACATGCTCGTCTTTAGCACGCTGGCCGTCTATGTCTGGACGGGCACGTTCATGGGGATCTCGATCCTGGCCGCATTCTACTTGGAGCAGTTTCGAAAGCGTCGGTTGTGGTTTCTTTACCTGCCGCTCGGCCTCGCTGTGCTGATCACCGCTGCTGTACTACTTTTCTATGGCTCCTTGCCCGACAGGGCCGCCATCGCTGCGCCTTTGGCAGGGACTGACCTCTTTGAAGCAAACCTCCAGGTATTCTGGATCCGGAGGTGGGGCTGGATTTATATCGCGCTGTGGACCATCATCTCGCTCGCCCTGCTCGTCAACGCCGCCATCCGGCGGTCAGGAGTCGAGCGCCGGTCTGCCACTCTCCTGGGTATTTTCATGTTGATCCCATTTGGGCTGGGCGTTTCCGGCAGGATGTTCAAGGGCACAATTGCCATCTCTGGCCCAACCCTGGCCACTGCAGCACTGTCTATTGCCTTTGCGTACGCGGTGATCCGCTTCCGGCTCTTTTCAACCGAAGAGTATGCTATCGAGTTGGCTTTCGACAACCTGCACGATGGGATGCTGGTGCTGGGCAGCGATCAGATCGTGCTCAACTGCAACGCGCGTGCAGCAATACTGCTCGGCCTGTCCACCCGTGCCATTCTCAACCAACGCATCGACCACGTCCTGGCCCGCGCCGCGCTGCCCACCGAGGTATGGCGCGATCTCTGGACAGAGCTGCAGCGAGGCCACAGTTATTCCGGTGAAACGCGATACGTGCTGGGCGAGGCAGAGCGGATCGTCGTGAACGAGGTGATGCCCATCCGCGATGCGCAGGAGCAGACACAGGGCTTTGTGTGGTTGATTCGCGACGTAACCGAACTGCGGATCAGCCAAGAGCAGATCCAGGCACGAAATCAGGAGCTGCAGACGGCACTCGACGAGCTACAGAACACCAGCCAGGTGCAGGGCCGTCTGCTGGATACCATCCGCGCACTCTCTGCCCCTGCGGTGCCCATCATGCAGGGCATTGTGGTCATGCCTCTCTCTGGACAGATCGACAGCGAGCGTGCACGACGTATCCTGGAAAACCTCTTGGATGGAATCAGCAGTAACGACGCCAAGATTGCCATTCTAGACATCACGGGTGTGCCTGTCGTGGACACCGCCGTAGCGCAGTATCTCATCCAGGCCGCCCGTGCCGCATCGCTGATGGGATGTCGCCCCCTGCTTGTAGGCATCCGGCCCGAGATCGCGCAGGTTATCGTAGAACTGGGGATCGACATGGTGGGGTTGGTGACCTTTAGTGACCTGCAAAGTGGCGTCGAGTATGCACTGCGCGCATTGGGAATCGAGCTGAAATACGCGGCTGCTGTCGGCGGTCGTCTAGCTGCGGGGTAGTGGGAATGAGTATGAACGAGTACAGACAAAGCGAGTTCCTTCAGGTAACACGAGAGCTGGCAGTAGGGACAAACCTGGACGATCTCTGCGCGTCTCTGGCGCGTGGGCTTGTCGGCACCGGGCTGGATCGCTGCGAAGTGGTCATCGGCGTCGAGTACAGAGATGGCAAGCTGTCCGCGGGCGAGTGCAGGGCCGTGGACGACCGGGATGACACGATGCGCGACAAGAGCTTGCGTGCGCGGTACGATCTGAGCGGCTACCCGACCATACAGGACGCCGTCCATCGCCAGGTACCTCTGTGGTCCAATGACATCGAGGCAGACGAGCGTTTCTTTCAGGACGAGCGTTTGTTCTTGATCGACTTGCAGGTACATTCTGTCCTGTTTACCCCCATGGTCAGCCAGGGACACACCGTCGGGTACATCCTGGCCGGAAAGCGCGAGAAGGAAGGGCTCGATCCGACACAGATTATCCTCTACCAATCCATTTCCGGGCACGCAGCAGCGGCCATCGAGACCACCCGCACCGTGTCTATGATGGAAGGATGGACCGAAGCGCAGACCCGCGAGGTGGCGACCTTTATGGCCCTGGCCGAAAACGCCACTGATGCGCTGTGCATGGCCACGCTTCACGACCACAAGCTGATCTATGCCAACCCTGCTTACTATGATCTGCACGGCTATGCGCAGGAGGATGAGGTGCTCGGTCGCGTGGAGGACTCGTTCACCATCTATGATCAAGCAGGCCCCACGACGACCACCCAGATCACGCGCCTGGGCGGGTTGCGTCGCGAGCACGAACACACGCGCAAGGACGGCTCAACGTTTGTCGGCCTCGATACGGTATTCGCCGTGCGCGACGAGAGCGGCGAGGTCGTCGCACTGGGGAGCATCATTCGCGACATCACGCGGCAAAAAGACCTCGAGAGACGGCTGCAGGACCTGTCCGATCTGCGCACCTGGCGGCTGGAGGTGATCACCGAGATCGCGCAAGAGATCTCGGCCGCCCCCGAAATGGCCGAGCTGTTCCATCGCGTCGTGACCCTGGTCAAGGAACGATTTGCATACTATCACACCCATCTCTATCTCTTGCGCAATGGCGTACTAGAGATGGTCGAGGGATACGGCGAACCGGGCCGTATCATGCGCGAAAGGGGACACCGCATACAGGTGGGCTCAGGGTTGCCCGGCACGGCAGCGGCGACCGGTCAACCGGTGCTTGCTCCCGACGTCATCCAGATCGAGAACTGGCTGCCCAACCCGCTGCTCCCCGACACAAGGTCCGAGGTGGCCGTGCCGATCAAGATGGGCGACGAGGTGCTGGGCGTGCTCGACGTCCAGAGCGACCAGTTGAACGGACTGACCGAGGACGACCAGACACTGCTCCTGGGACTGTGCGGCCAGATCGCCGTTGCCATCCAGAACGCACAGATCGTGAGCAACATCCAGCAACTGGTGGACGAACGAACGCGCGAGGTCGCGATCTTTCAGACGTTGGCCGAGAACGCGACGTACGGGCTGCTGATGACCACGCCAGGGGGCGAGGTGACGTACGCAAACCGGGCCAACCACGAGATCTTTGGGTATGACTTTGACGAACAGCGCGAGATGATAGGGCTGGCCATCACCCAGATCTTTGCTCCCGAGACGATCGAGCAGTTCGAGGACCAGATGCCCAGGGTGCTCTTGGGTGCGTCCTGGCAGGTCGAGTCGAACGGCGTACGCAAGGATGGCACCGCGTTTAACCTGCTGATGCTGAGCTTTGGCATCCTCGATGACAACGGGAATCCGCTGGCCATTGTCTACATCAACCGCGATGTCACCGCGCAAAAGCAGCTCGAGGCAGAGCGCGAGCGGCTGAACCAGGAGATGATCATCGCACGCGAGCGCCTGATCAGCGAGCTGTCGGCGCCCCTGATCCCGATCACGAGCCAGATCCTGGTGCTGCCGCTGATCGGCGCAATTGACAGCGCGCGCGCGCAACAGATCATGGAGTCCCTGCTGAACGGGATCGACAGCTTTGACGCCGAGGTGGTGATCGTGGATGTCACGGGCGTGCCGCTGATGGACACCGGGGTGGCAAACCACCTGCTGCAGATGACAGATGCCGCAAGCCTGGTCGGCGCGCGGGTCATACTGGTGGGCATCACACCACGGGTGGCCCAGACGATCATCGAGCTGGGCGTAGACCTGTCGGCCATCACCACGCGCAGCAACTTGCAGGGCGGTGTCGAGTATGCGCTCCGTTTACAGGGACAGCACATTGCAGCGATTGGATAGGTGAGAAATGGCAGGTGCGCAGACTAGCGAGACGTTGGCGCGCCAGATGCGCAAGCGTCTTGCACAGTTGGTCGACGGCTTTGTACGGCAGATCAGAGAGCTGCCGGGCTATAGCGTCTTTGCAGAGCCGGTCCTCCGGCAAAGCGCACGCCAACTGTACGAGGCGCTGATAGAGGGCCTGGAGACGGGAGACGCACAGCCCTTGGTCGCGCATGCTGCCGAGCAAGCGACTAGACGCCGCCAACAGGGCGTTACCCAAAAAGAACTCGACCAGGTCGCCGAGATATTTGCCAAGACAACCCAGGATTTCGTCGCTGAGCTCGAGATTGACGACGTTCCGAGTGCACAGGCAGCCATCAAGCCACTGCTGGAGAGCCTTGGATCGGCATTCAAAGCCGAGCAAGCCGAGGCGGCGGACGATGCGCCAGCGCCCAAGCGTAGGCCCAGGAGAAAGACGAGTCCGCCTCCTGCGAAAAAGCCTGCTACTCGGTCAGGAGGAAAGCGTATGACAAATCGACACGAAAACGAGTTCGATCACGAGTCGATTTTGGAGCAATTGCAGCAACAGGCACGGCAACTGGAGACCAGTGCGCGGGTCAGCAGACAGTTGACGGCGGCCCTGGATCTCGACGAGCTGCTGCTCCAGGTTGTCGAGCTGATCAAGAGCACTTTTGACTACTATCACGTGCACATCTATTTGCTGGACATCGAGTCGGGCTACCTGATCATGCGCGAAGGGACGGGCGAGGTCGGCCAGACACTCAAGGCTCGTAGTCACCGCATCGAGTCAGGACGAGGCATGGTCGGAACGGTGGCCAAGAGCGGCGAGCCGCTGCTCACGCCCGACGTCAGCAAGATCGAGAACTGGCTGCCTAACCCCTTGCTTCCCGAGACAAAGTCCGAGTTGACCGTTCCGCTCAAGATCGGAGACCGGATTCTGGGCGTCCTCGACGTGCAGAGCAACGAGGTCGGCGGGCTGACCGAGACCGACCTTGCGCTGATGGAGAGCCTGGCCCAGCAGACTGCCGTGGCCGTACAGAACGCCATCCTGTTCCGGGAGACGCGCGCGGTCAGCATTGTCTCCCGCGCGGTGAGCTCGGGGCTGGGGATGGAAGAGTTTTTCTCTGCCGTCTCTCGCGAGCTGAGGGCCGTGCTCGACTTTGACTATATGACCGTGGCCACTTATTACGAGATCGTCAGCCAGGTCGAGCTGGTCGGCGTAGAGGACCGCACCGACGTAGACATTCCGCTGGAAGAGGGCGTGCAACTGCCCATCGATCTGTGCATTCCCGGTATGGCAATCCAGCAGGGGCGCTCGATCATCGTTCCCAATCTGGAAGCAGAGCCGTTCAACACATTCATCGACGCCGAGATACTGGTCAAGAACGGCATGCGATCCCAGTTGTCGGTACCGTTGCAGACCCGTGGCCAGATCGTGGCCACGATCAACTTTGTCAGCACAGAGGAGCTCGCGTTCACTGCTGCGGACGCGCACCTGATGGAACAGATCAGCGGGCAGTTGGCCAGCGCGCTGGAGAACGCGCAGATATTTGAGAACATCCAGCAGATGGTCGAGGAACGCGCTTCCGAGAGCGTGGTGTTTCGCGCCATGGTCGAGAACGCCTTCGAGGCGATCGCGCTAGGCAATGTACAGCAGATCCTCACCTATGCCAACCCGGCGTTCTATGCCCTCCACGGCTATGATCCAGAGACAGATGACCTGACACGCAGATCGCTGACCTCGTTCATCGTGAGCGAGGACGAAGGCGCGTTCAGCGACGAGGTGCGCGATCACATCTTGGGCGGCGGAATGTGGCGCGGTGAAGTGCAGCACAGGCGCAAGGACGGAACGCTCTTCCAGGCACTGACGACATTCTTTGCCGTCCGTGACGAGACAGGCGAGCCCAGGGCCATTGCCGCGCTGATCCGCGACGTAACTGCCGAGCGCAAGATCATGGCCATCAGCCAGGTCGCTTCCTCGACACCCGACCTGGATCGCCTGGCCCCCCTCGTGCTGGAAGAGATCGCCGCCGACACGGACATCGACCGCGCGGTGCTCATCCTCTACGACCAGGTCACCGAGGATGGCCCGGAAAGCATGTCCGTGATCGCCGTGTACGATCCCGAGACGGGTGGCGAGCGCAT
>Ga0209536_100014746_pt1 | contig 11202 bp, 14 predicted proteins | sample DeeMarSeWOR28_12_FD_187461 | JGI IMG/M metagenome (GOLD analysis project Ga0209536, IMG submission 187461) | Marine sediment microbial communities from White Oak River estuary, North Carolina - WOR-2-8_12 (SPAdes) (version 2) | ecosystem: Environmental > Aquatic > Marine > Intertidal zone >... | reverse complement strand
CATTTGATTTTTCGGGACCGGATTCCCGGAGAAGGCCCCTGAAAAAACGGATTACCTCGGGCGTATACCAATCGATGGGGCCGATAACCACCTTTCGCACAACTCCTTTTTTGTCTAAAACAAAGCTTTCCGGGACTCCCGTTGTTCCGTAAAGATTTTGAATCGTACCTTCAGGATTGATCAGGGCGGGGAAACTCAGTTTGTACCTTTGCATGAAAGGAGCCACGGCCTGGGCCCCGGCCTGGTCGATGCTGACGGCCAATATTTCAAAATCGCTTTCCTTCAGTTCCTGATAAAGCTTTTGCATCGACGGCATTTCTTCGATGCAGGGGGCGCACCAGGTGGCCCAGATGTTCAGCAGCACCACCTTTCCTTTGTAATCGCTCAAGCGGACCTGCCGGCCATCGAGTCCGGGCAGGCTAAAATTCAATGCCGGTGAGCCCCTTTTAAGCCGGGGTTTTGTAGAAATATTGAAAAATGCGCTCTTTCCCTGAAGCAGGATCAGGACCCCCAGCATGATCAGGATCAAACCCAAAAGCATCGCCGTTTTGTAATTAAATTTTTTGACGGGTTGGATTTCTTTTTCCATCCTAGCAGGTTCTGTCAGTCAAGATGTTCGTCAAAAATTTTTACTGCAAACGAAAGGTGGTTATACATGTTTTACTGCCGTCAAAGGTTTCAATGAGCCCTCTGGCCGTGCGATTGAAACCCTGAACGCTCAGTACGATCCTGTGGTTTCGGGGAAGCCAGAGCTCGAAAAAACCGTTTCGCAAGGTGGAAATCGTATCATCGAACAGGATTTTCCCCTGCTCGTCAACCGCTTTAACTTTAAACTTTTTGCCGGCCAATTCCCCCTGACAGGAGGACATAAAATGGGTGGTTCATTTGTGGGTCCGCCTGATATAGGGTGCCACGGCGATCATCATTTTGTCTTTGGGTAGCGTAAACTTTTTCACTTGGCCGTCCGGGAATTTAAAAACCACCTCGCGGGAATTCACGTAGCTTTTGACTTCCTTCTTTGACCACTTCCATTGGTTGGCAATTGCGATGGCCTGCACGGCGTCGATATTCTCCAAAACGGTTTCGTTTGATTTTTCGTTTTCCTGCAAACCAAAAGCCGGACAGGGCAGGTTTAAAACAAAAAAAAGAATGAATGAGAAAATGAAAGCTTTCATATGCGTATTCCGTTCATTCGGTTGTTTAAAATAAGGGGGTTTGGAAATCAAAAAGTTCTCGGAAACAAGGATATTCTAAATCTCTTTTTCGTAAATGGCAAGCCGAAATGTAACCTATCTGTAGCTGGACAACAGCTGCTCAATCATCATATGCCCTTGTTTGCTGTCCCACTCTCGATAGCCGGTGGCAAAGGCCACAATCTTGCCCTGAGGGTTGATGAAAAAATTCATCGGAAGGCCGCGCACACCATACTGTGCCGCGACCTCGGATTCGGAATCGATTAAATTTAAAAAGGTCAGTTTTTTGCGCTCGGCATAATCCTTGATCAGTTTTCTCACTGTCTCGTCACGCCCCTGGTCGATTGAAACGGCAATGACGACCATCCCCTTCCGTTGATAGCGTTGATGGATCTTTTCCAGAGAGGCCCTCTCCAGGTCGCAGTAAGGTCACCAGGTGGCCCAAAAATTTAACATAACAAACACGCCCTGGTATTTGCTTAAACCGATTTTATTTCCATGAATGTCGGGAAGCACAAAATTGGCCGCATAAGTGGTTTTTTCCGGTCTCAATACCCCCATCTGCTTAAAATAATCCACTTCTGCTTTAAGCGGAATCTCCGACACCTTCAAAAATAGAAAAAGAAACAAGAATGAAAAAATAAATGCGCTGGGTTTTAAACATGTGAGCAGCTTTCCAGCCGGTCGAACACGACAACCCGAAGATGTTTTCTTAAACCGCATATCGCTACCTTTTGAAAGCGAAAATCCCGCTTGAACGTTCATCGCGGGCCGGTTGAACGCCTGCGGCAAAAAAAAAGCGCAGCACGGCTGCCGAAAAGGCGGCCATGGAAGGAATTAACCCTGCCCAAGAAAGCCGCAGCAAAAATCTGCGGCGACCCGGTTTGGCTTCAGTGTCAGAGGCGTTGTGTTGAGAGATGTGTGCGTTTTCCATGATCAAGTAACGTAATCCTCATGGCAGGTTAATGCTGCCTGTCAATGCTTCCCAAAATTTTCTCTTTTGCGATCGGTATCTTTTTTTTTCAGCTCTTTATCGACCATGCGCTGGAAACCGGCCAGGTCACGGTTGCGCAGGAGTCTGCCGTTAATAAAAACGGTCGGGGTTGAATTGACCCCCGCCCGGGCGGCTTCCGACAGATCTCTTCCGATCAACTTCAGAATCTGCGGGTCCTTTTGATTTTTTGCAAATTGTGTCGGGTCCAAGTTGAGCTGCCGGGCGATTTCCTGCACCTTCCGGCCATTGAGGCGATTGTAATTTTTAAAGAGCAGATCGTGAAATTCCCAGAATTTGCCCTGTTCGCCTGCCGCGTGGGCGGCGATTGCCGCAGTTTGGGCAAACTTGTGATTTCTCAAAGGAAAATTCTTAAATACCAATTTAACGTCCCGGGGGTATTTCTCGAGCACCTGCCCGAGTAGCGGTACCAGCCTCGCGCAGTAGGGTCACTGGAAATCATTGAATGTGGCGATGGTCACCGGTGCATCCGAAAGCCCTTTAAATGGCGATCCTTTGAGGTCGAAGGATTGGATGAAATCGAGCGTAATGATTTTCACAGTTGCCTCTTTGCGGCTGGTGAGAAGTAGAATATCCTCGCGAGGGCCGGCCTTGATCCCGTCGATGGAATCACCGACTGAAATACGGTCACGTATCTTGCCATTTGGTGCGTAGATTAGAACTTCACCTTTCTCGGTAAGCACGTAAATCCATTTTCCATTTGCCGACATGACGGCATCGCGGGGTTTTTGTTCTATTTTTAATATCTGGCGAACATCCCACTCCACTGAAGCAAAGCTTTCAAAAACTCCTTCGGACATCGGGAACAGAAGCATGAAAACAAGAGAAATTAGTCGCTTCATAAACAAGACTCCTTCCAAACGCCATATATAGGCAACAAAAGCATCTCAAAGGCTGCAGGATAAGTGCGAAAAAATATCCGTTGAAAAATTTCTTGATCCGCCCGAGTAAATTAAAGCGGTGAAGACATACCCAATGGGTTGTTTATACCTTGTCAAATCGGTGCATCTTTCAAACACCGCTATTTAGATTGTTTCAGTGACACTTCAACGATTTACCTCCCGTGGACTTTTCCAATCGGCTCAGATATCGCCCCCAAAACCCCTTTCGTTTTAACTTCTTGTTACCCAAATATTGATCCGGCTTGCTTTCAAAGGCTTTGCGGCAGGCCTCTGCACAAAAATAATACCGGCACCCCGCATGGGCAACCACCAGCCCGGTACGGACCGGCTCCACGGTCATACCGCAAACGGGATCAACCGCCTTATTTTTTGAAGCAGCTGAGTTTGGCATGGTTACCCCTCCCTTGATCCGGTTTCTAATCATACGATAAAAATTTTGAGCAATTATACCACAATGTATCAATTTTAAAAAGGAAATTTATTTGTTGGTCGGCGGTTCATGAATGTCATTGCGCTATCGGAGGTATTTGTTCCGGCCTGTCTGAAACAGCAAGCGATCGGACTGTCCGCAAGCTTTCGCGAACGAAAGGGAGGGACCGCGACGAAAATCAATCAAACCCTCCGGCCCCAAGGGAGCCTGGTGTGCCGTGATCAGACGTCAAGTCCAGCTCGATGAGGGTGCCGGCGGCTTTGATTTCTTCCAGCTGCTTGAGCAGCAGGCGCAGGACCCGGAGCTGAAGGGAGGCCTGCCCGGGAAAGCCCAGCGGGTGGCCGAGGGGCAAACCCGTAAAAACGGCCCGAGGCGGGCACACCTTTTGCGTGATTTCACGGGACAGGCTGATGGAAATGGTGGCAATCCCCGCGCTTTCAACCGTGCGCTGAATCAGTCCCACGGACTGATTGCACAGCCCTCAGGCAGGGGTTAGGATCACGATATCAACGGCGTCTTTTTTTAATTCGGCAGCCACACGGGGGGCGGTCTCAGCGGTCAAGGTTTTCAGATGGGGGCCCGTGATGTGGCCCATGAAAGAATAGTGGCGATCGTTGACGCTGCCGATATCTCCCGAACCTTTCAGATCTTTGACGCGTTCGACGGGAAAGACGATATTGACATCCTTGTCCGCGTCTGAATGGTCGTAGTAATTGTGGGTAATGGCCAGCTCGCCCGCCGGGATGTGGGCCGGGATTTCCCTGAAAGAGGGATCCCCGGCAGGGTCTAGCATGTCAAAAGGCGGCTGGGATTTCAGGTGCACACCGCCGGTGGTGATCAATGCAATTCGGCACTGATTGAGGGCTTTTGACAATTCGGTCCAGGGAGATTGATCGAACCGCAGGATATCCGCCCGTTGGGCCCAGCGCCTGAATATAAACGGAAACCGGGTCAATAACCTGGCGACCCATCGGTCTTTTGTTTTTCTAAAACCCAACAGGGGCTTATTCATTTTTGTCTCAATGCTTAAAAATTATGCCGGGATAACCCCATATGGATTATCCCGGTTGAAGAGCTGAGACGTTTGATTGGTTGATTACCAGCAGCCGCCCGGGCCGTAGCCCATCATGCCGCCTCGGCCATAACCCATCATGCCGCCGCCTCCCATGTATCCCCGGCCCATACGAGGATTAATTTTTCTTACGGCTAAATGATGATCGATCTGTTTTTGTTCGAAACGGGTCTCGAGTTCGGATAATTCCTTATGAAGCTGGGCCGCTTTTTTGGCGTCAGGATTTTCTTTGGCCAGCTCCTGCTCTAATGCCAGTTCTTTTTGGTAAATATCCTGTCGCAGGTTTTCAGTGGCTTCGAAAAAATTGCGCCGCTCCTCATCCAGCTTTTTGTATTCTTCTTCATTTATATCACTGCCGTAACCGTAGCCGGGCCCGCCCCAGCCCATGTGGTGCCCGCCCCGGCCCATATGGCCCCATCCGCGGGAACCGTAACCGGAGCCCCAGTCGGCAAAGGCATACGCCCCAAAACCGAGGACGGTCACAACCGTTAAGATCACAAGCAGTATACCGCTATTTTTTCTCATTTTAAACCTCCATTTGATTTTTGTTGTTCATGCGCCTTGTATGACGATACCCATTATACCACATGGTGTCAACTTTCACCTGTTTGGATTACAGAGCAAAACACATGCCACAATATGGTAGATATTTTATAACTATACGATATCATATTAAATAAAAATTTTATATGCCCGGCAGGAAAGGATAATTTTTCAGCCGAAGCCAACGCGATGGGTAATAAATACGCATGCCCGAACCGGAAAGGGCTTCAAGCTGGATAGAAAATACCCAAAACGGTTTTCAGCATTCAGTGTGCTTGAAAAGTTAAATCCAAAAGTGATTTTTGACATTTGGGCAACGTTTCGTTTATAAACAACGGGTCGGCCGACAGCCGCCGTTTTTTGGACGACTACTGACAGGCTTCTCAAGCCTGAAGTGAGCGGTATAAAGTTTGGAAAATTTTATTTTACAGATATATCAAGGGAATTATGCTGATTTGAATTTCCAAAATTTATAACCCTATGGGATTGCCGATCTTACCACAGCTACGGCGTCAGATGCCGTCCCGCATAGCGGACGATAGCGGAACGCCATCTTCCTTGTATCTGCGGCAACCTCGACAATCGCTAAATTTAGGTCAAAACAAAAGCGACCGGAGGTATTAACCGCATGGAAAAAAAAGTGCTTCCCTCCAAAAAAGTGACTCGGGGCATCATGGAACGCTGCAGACAAAAACGGGTGAGTCCGCCGCCGGAAGTGGAAAAACCCACCTATGAAATTGTGGGCCCGGTGGAACGCTATGACCAGCGCGACCATCCCAATGCCCGGGTGGTCCTGGAGCCGGGCAGCCCGGAATACGAGGATTACTACGGCCGGCATCCCGAGCTGAAGCAATGGGATGATGAGAACCGGAAACGCCAGGCAATTCAAAAATCGGCAGCGAGCGGGGGGGATCCCATCGGCGCCCGGATTGCGCCGGCCGCCTTCTACGGCCGCCGTGTTTTGGGCTTGCCCGACATTGTCGAGGGAAAAATAGCCGCCAGGCAGAAAGCCGGCGCGGGCAAGGTTGATGTGAATCCCAAGGAGATGGCCGGTCTGATCAAATCATATGCGGCCTATCTGGGTGCCGGTCGGGTGCGGATCGCCCGCCTCAACCAGGACTGGGTGTATACCAACTATGCCGCACCATATACGCTGGAAACTTACGGCAAAGCGGTTGAACTCGACTACAAAAACATTGTCTGTATGGCGTTTCCCCAGAACTTTCAGATGATGGCCAGCGGCGATGGCATTTCAGAGCACCTGGAGGTGGGCTGGATGTATGCCTATGCGTCGCTGGTATCCGTAATTGTCGCCCAGTTTATCCGTTCTTTGGGCTGGCGGACCAAGGCGCTGCCGCCGGAAAATTCGCCCGTTCTGATCGTACCGACTTTTGTCGATGCCGGCATCGGCGAGCAGGGGCGCACCTGCCACGTGATCACCAAAGAATTCGGCAATAACTTCCGCCCGGGGGCGGTGGCCACGGACATGCCCCTGGCGATCGACAAACCGGTGGATTTCGGTCTGCAGGATTTTTGTGAAAAATGTAAAATATGTGCCGATGAATGTCCTTCGGGAGCGATTTCCAAGGGAGGCAAGGAGGTGGTTCGGGGAGCCAGGGTATGGCATCTGGATGGCGACAAATGCCGCCGCTATTGGGACAGTATCGGCCGCTCCTGCGGGATCTGCCAGTATGTCTGCCCCTGGAATTTTCCCAGCAACTGGTTTCATAATTCGATCCGGGAACTGAATCAACGCTCGGCGCTCATGCGAAAACTGGCGATCGTCGGCCATCATGTCTTCTACGGCAAGTTCCGCCGCGGTCCCCAGCCTGAGTGGATTCTGCGCAGCCGGGAGGCCTTGGAAAATGAGATCATGGATCGGAAAGATTCGTTTTAAGCCTTCAGTGATCGAATCTTGGACAGCATAGCGTCGCGAGCGTCTTCCAGGGCCATCAGTTCGCTCATCATGGCCGGTTTGATCGAATGCGCCGGAAGGCGATCTTTGAGTTCCCGGATGTCCTTTTCCAGATCATCGAGCTGTTTTTGAAGATTTTCAAGGGCGCTCATTGGATTTTTGGTTTTAAATGTTTGAATACACGACCGGGTTTCAGATTCCTGCAGGATCCAATTCAGAGAAAGGGGATCGGCTTGCCGGTCCGGTAGGCCAATGCCTGACAGGTCGCGATCAGCTTGCCCCCGTCATCTGTTACCTGAATGAAATAGCTGCTCGTCTTTTTCGTGCGGCTGACCTGGCGTGCTTCGGCCCGCAGCCGGGCCCCCGCTTCCGGGCTGCCGACGTAGGTCACATTCACGTTCAGAGCGACCGCAATGGTGCCGTCGGTCTGGCCGGCGGTTTCAAAGGCTTCGTCGATCAGGGCATAGATGGCGCCGCCGTGTGCGCGGGCGTAGATATTGTCCATGACCACCGGGTCGTAGCCCATTTCCACAACGGCGTGCCCTGAATCCAGAGATACCAGTTCAAGACCGAATGTCCGGGCCAGGGGCTCCTTTTTCACGGCCCGAAATATGGCCGCTTTAACGGCTGGGTCCATGATTTACTCCTGAAATATTTTCGCATACTTTAAAAATCGCTCAGTCGCCGGCGACCAAACGGTATGTATGCTTTCAAGCATGAACTTGATAAACCTTGATTGAACAGTGAAAATATCCTTTAATAAAAGGTGTGTTTTGGCAAGAAATTTTTTTATGATGGTGAAGGTGGACTCGATCAAAAAAATATTAAATTTGCTGGAACGAGGCGAGATCCGATTTTTTCTGACTCCTGACTCCTGGCGTCTGAATTCTCAACTTCATCTATAAATAAAGGAATAAAGCCTTTTGGCCATCCCCAAGCGGGGCCCTTGGACCCCGCTTTTTAAATTTAAATAGAGGAACGCCATGCCGGGTAACCCCGTGCTAATCGACGCCCACGCCCACTTGGAAGCCGTTGAACCGGTCGACGAAGCCGTTCGGAAGGCCGCAGCGGCCGGGGTCGGGAAAATTGTCGCCGTGGGGATGGATTTGAATTCAAATGCAAAGACGCTGAAAATCGCCGCGCGTTTTCCGGAAGCGGTTTTGCCGGCTGTCGGTTATCATCCCTGGCGGATCCGAGCGGAGGATGCTGAACAGTGTATACAGTTTATCGAGGACCATCTGGCAGGCTGCGTGGCCCTTGGAGAGGTCGGGCTGGATTACAAGGTTAAGGTGAAGAAGCCCCTGCAGCGGGATATTTTCGCCAGGGTTTTAACTTTGGCCCGGGACCGCAATAAACCGGTCATCGTGCATTCCCGTTTTTCCTATGAAAGAAGTTTCCAGATGGTTTCTTCCGCCGGTATTGAAAGGGCGGTATTTCACTGGTACAGCGGGCCGGTGGAGGTTCTTGAACAAATTCTCCGGCAGGGGTATTACATTTCGGCCACACCGGCCCTGGCCTACAGCCGATTTCACCGGGCGGCCGTCAAAGAGGCCCCGCTGGAGCGAATTCTAATTGAAACCGATTCGCCGGTTGCGTATCAGGGCAAAAAGGCGACGCCCGCGAACCTTGTCGACACCTTAAAATCGCTCAGCCTACTGAAGGTTAGACCCATGGAGGAGATCGCCGCGGCCACTACGAATAACGCCAAACGGTTTTTCGGGCTTTAAAACCGCTGTTCCGCAACGCGTGCCCGCCCTATACCGGAGCGCAGACACGGCCGATCAAGGCGGGATCACCAGGGAACATCCGGAATGCTTCTATCGGCATGTTGCCGCAGAAAGCGGAGGGTGGGGTGGATTTCTTCCAGATTGAACCCGGGGTCCAGACCGCGTTGGCGATAAACTTTGACCAGCCAGCGAATATCCAGATTACCTCCGGCACCGGCGGCGAAAGGTGAACCGCCGAGTCCGCCCCAGGCCGCCTCCCACCCTTGGACCCCGCCCTCCAGGCAGGCGTGTATACTCGCCTCCGCTTTTTGGGGCTCGGGGTGGAGGTGTACCCTCACCCGGACTTCGGGCCAGGTCGTCTTCACTTTTTTGATCAAACTCTCCAGACTTTCAGGGGCGGCGCAGCCGGCGGTGTCGGCCAGGGTCAGGGATTGAACCGGAAAACCCTGCTTTTGAGCGGCCGCCAGCAGCTGTCCGAGGTAGGCCAGGGTCTGGTTTTCACTGATCGTTTCTTCCCGGTCTCCCCAGGCCGTTGACAGCGCCAGCGTGTTGAATTGAAGCCCGTGTTTTCTGAAAAATTCGAGTAACCCCGCCATCTTTTCCAGCGCGTGCTCCGGCGACTGTTGGCTGTAATTTTTCAGGCGGTAAGTCGGCGTTGCCGCTGTATGAAAAATTCCTTCCCGAGCGATTGCCGAATGCTTGAGCATCTGCTCAAGCCCCCTGGCATTGAAGTAAAGCGCCCGCAGGGTTATGTTTTCGGAAATCCGGGGCAGGGCACCCCGGACCAACTCGTCTGCGTCGGAAAACCAATCGCCCGGGGCAAAGGCAGTTAGTTCAACCCGCCTGACCCCGATTCTGACGATGTGTTCCAGCAGGGACAGCTTGGTCTGCACACCGACCTGGCGCAGGTCGCCGGCCTGCTGGCTGCCCTCTCTTATGGTGACGTCGGTAAGGACATCGGAAAGAGGTGGTGTCGAGGCCGTCTGTTTCAACGCTACCCTCCTTTATGATTCTAATTTTCAGGGTGTACCTACTGGCCTACTCGGCGTTGGCCGTTTTTGCCGTTCCTAAATAAATCGCGGCCAGAACCAGAAAAACACCCAGCCAATTGAGCAAACCCGTCGGGCGTTTAAAAAATAAAACGTCCCACACAAATGCCAAAGCGGGCTGAAGCAGCAGAATCAGGCCCGAAAGAGAAGCCCGCAGCAGGGGCAGGGCGTTGGTGATTAAAATCCAGCCCAAAGCCTGGCTGAATAAACCCAGCGCCGCCAGTGCCAAGAGACTTTTCAGGTCGGGGATTTTGAAGCCGCCGCCGGTCAGATGGACTTCCATACCCAGAAAAGCTGCCGTAATAAACGAAACCAGCATCAGCGTACTGAAGAACAGACCACCGCCTGGATTCGATTGTACGGCTCGAAGGGTCAGCAAAAAGCCTGCATAGCAAAACGCCGCGATCAATCCGCAGTATACCCCTATTTTGTACAAGCGTCCCAAATGGGCCCACTCGAAGCCGACGATCAGAAACAAGCCTCCCAACGCCAGGGGGACTGAAAAAATGAACGGCAGATTGATTTTTTCATGCAGGAAAAAAAAGCCGACGGCTGCCAGAATTATCACTTCCAGGTTGGGCAGAATCGTGGCGAGCCCCGGTCCGATAAAATGGATACTGTAATGATACAGGCTGAGGTCCAGTGAAAAAAGCAGCCCGCATAACAGGCACAACAGCAAATACCTTTGACCCTGCCACTTTATTTCCGCACGATATAAGGCGGCCGGCAGGAGTATCATCGCGCCGATCAGGACGCGATAAAAAGCCGACGTGACGGGAGAGACCTGGCTGACTTTTACCCATACGCCGGAAAAGCTGATCATGACGGCCCCCAAAAGGAGGCCGAGAACAGCAAAACGTTTGCTTTGTCTGACGGACTGGATAACTGCACGCATAATCGAGAATCCCGAACCGCTGAAAAAATTACTGCCCGGTGATTTATCAAATTTTGAATCCAGCGTCAAAGCCGATAAGAAAATAAAAGCGTTGATGGGGCGGCCGGGCAAGGTGTTTGCCCTGGCCCTGAAAAATCTGTTGCAAACGGATTTGGGCGGGGATATAGGAAAAAATTTAAATAATTTATGCGGTTATTTGAAAAGCGCCTGTATGTGAAACCGCATGAGGCCTGGGAGGTGAGCCGATTCGGAGTCGTCTGACTGCCTGAAGGGCATCAGCGGGTGTTACACCGAACGTCTGACATGCGTTTAAACTATGCAGGCCGGGTCGTTGGCATGATGACATATTATAAACAGACAGGCCGAGTTCGGCGTTACACCCGCTGGTGCACAAGTTTCAGACGCGGAGAAACGGCTTATCTTTCAGGCCGGCTAACCGTGCCTTGAGCTTTGTGGATAAGCGC
>Ga0209536_100014745_pt1 | contig 11202 bp, 16 predicted proteins | sample DeeMarSeWOR28_12_FD_187461 | JGI IMG/M metagenome (GOLD analysis project Ga0209536, IMG submission 187461) | Marine sediment microbial communities from White Oak River estuary, North Carolina - WOR-2-8_12 (SPAdes) (version 2) | ecosystem: Environmental > Aquatic > Marine > Intertidal zone >... | reverse complement strand
GCCATGCCACAGAATGACTGTGCCTCTTTCCATCAGCCGTTTTCGAACTTCTAAAGTTTCCATAGCAAAGCAAACTGCCCCACAACGATTCTCGAAAACAGAAACCATTATGGGGCAGTTACCGATAGGGTCTCCTCCGCTTCGCTACGAGCGTTCTCTCCCCCTATCTATTAAAGATTTCCCTTGATGAATTCGGACATGATATTTGGTGCTGCTGTATCAAATCCTACAACATCAAGCATTCCTGCATCGCTTGGGTCAGCAATTGAGAATGGAGTTGCAACCATACCTACAACAATGAGCTTGGTGTCAAGACCCATTACTTGTCGGTAGTCCTTCAACGCCTGAAATGGGTGGATTCCTCCATGCCATGTCTCACTATCTGTGTAGATAATGATAGCATCGAATGGCCTCTTGTGCTTCTTTGCCCAGAGCATTGGAAGTGAGCAATCAGTTCCACCGAAATCAAGGTTTGAAATCTGTCTTACGACATCATCCATCCTTTGTCGTGGAGTGATGCCCAATGGTGTTAGGCCCATATCACCACCTTCAAGAGCTGGCGCTGTTCTGATGGTGCTATAACGACCTCCAGATGTGAACCCAACAATCTCCCAGTCCTGCTCAACTCTAGCAGTAACCATTGCCATTGCTGCTGTACCTTCCCTGCAAGAAATTGGAAGGTCTCCAAGAGATACACCCATAGATCCAGAAACGTCGAGTGCAAGCAAGATTCTCTTTCCGGTTGGCTCTACTGCCTTAAAAGCCATGTAGAACGCCTCATCAAGAGCATCTGTCACCTTTCCGTCTGGATTCCATGTTAGCTTACCTCGCATACCACGTCCCTGAGCGTATGTCTTGAGTGCAAGAAGCACATTGAGTGGATGCACTCGACCTTGGATAAGTTCCTGCTCGTTAGTGATTCTCTTGAGCACGTAGTTTCTCTCTGATGTTCCAGCATCAACGATGCCAAGAGAGGTGTAACGTCCAAGGTTTCTGATAACAGCAGTGATTCCCATGTTTGGTAGAGCCTGAGCCAATACCTTCACGGTCTGCTTCTCTGTTGGGATAGCCTCCAATGGAAGCTTATACTGCTCAACAAGTCGCAGAACCTCTGCCTCATCAGTTGCTCGCTTCACAAGCTCATATCCGTAGATAAGAGGGTGTGTTGCCTGTAGCTTGTCCATGTCTCCGTCAATCTTGCCTGTTACCCACTTGAAAGCAAGGTTCTCTGCATCAGTCCTTGGCTTTGGGTGAGTCAGACGCAAGATGTCTCGGTGGCTCCATCCATCCCTCTGCTGGTACTTTACAACCTGCAGATCTAGAGACTCAGGAGTCCTCTCAGTGTACCACCTTGAGAAAGCCTTTCGGAGTCCCTTACCCCACCCTCGCATCTCATTTACATAATCTGCAAGGTGGAACAGGTGAGTCCCGATTCGTGCAACCTTTGGCACTGCCAAAAGTGCCTTCCTCTTGGTAGCGTCATCACCCTGAGACATTGCCATAGCAAGCGCAAAGAGTGCTGGATCATTCTTTGGTGCACGTCCCTTGTCAGAAACGTCCACGATGGTATCTACAACTCGTCCACCATCAGCCTTGATGCAAGCCTCAACGTTCTTCGCATTCTCCTTGGTCAACTTCTGCTCACCTACATAGTAAGTTCCGCCTTCGCTTCCAAGGATCAAGAAACGATTAAGCTGTTCCCACGGTGTGATGGCAAAAGCATATCCCCCGGCATTGTTTGCAACCTGATTCTTGCCGGGAACAGGCCTGCTCTGTGGAGTTACTTTTGTGTTGTATGTTCGTGCTGACTTCTTGTATGCCTTTGCCATAATTTCCTCCGTTTTATAGCAATGTTGTTTGTTGTAGCCTTGGGCTGATTAGTGTTTCTACATATTCAGGATTCAGCTCTACACCTATCCAATCTCTGCCAAGCTTCTGTGCAACTTCAAGCGTGGTTCCGGATCCTGCAAATGGGTCCAATACAATCTGTGGTTCTGTAAGCATTGCGTATTCACACTTGCAAGATGGCTCCCACTTTTCTCCGTGTGCCTTTGCAATATAGTCTGTTGGACGCGATAAGCCACTTCCTCGTATTCCAGCTCTAGGGTTATCCTTTACCTTGCCTAGATTGTCCCCAACCTTCTCTCGTATCGTTATCCGCTTGTAAGGTGCTCCGCAGTTTGCACACTGTCCCTTTTCACTAGATCCTGCCTTAATACATCTCTCAGGTATTGTTGGAGGAAAAGTTGCAAAGTGCGCTCCCTTATAGGGCTTTGTAGTGATTGTCCACACATCTCTACGATTTGCCCCTTTGATAATCTCGTACTGCTTTACATTCTGATTTCTCGCACCTTCCTTGGGCCTGTCTGGTCCAAGTTTGGGAGCTGACATTTTCCCATCTGCCCCCGGCTTGATGTCCTCTCTGATTGCTTCCCTGTCATAGTAGTAACGTTGACTCTTGGATAGCAAAAAGATGTATTCATGGGCTTTCGTTGGACGGTCTAACACACTTTCTGGCATCGGATTAGGCTTGTGCCAGATGATATCACTCCTGAGATACCATCCGTCCTGTTGTAACGCAAAAGCCACTCGCCACGGTATTCCTACCAAGTCTTTTGACTTTAAGCCACTTGGCATGGGAGAAGGCTGAACGAAGCTTCCCTTGTTCCCCTTTTGCACCTTAGACTTAACAGAGAAGCCACCTTTTCCATCGCTTCCCTTCATGCTACCTGCGTAGCTATCACCAAGGTTGAGCCAAGCAGTACCATCAGGTCTGAGACACCTTCGAATCTCTCGGAAGATAAGTACCATCTTCTCTATGTATTCTTCTGGTGTTGGTTCAAGTCCTAGTTGATCGTCAATGCGTACTGCACCACACTTAGGACAAACGTTTCTGGCCTGATGACCTGCTGAACCTGAGTTGCTTTTCTGCTTGTTGCTTGCGGGGTATTCGAATCTGCCGACTTGATGGTTACAGTCTGCTTTCCCGCCTTCCCATTTGGCGGTGCCGTAATCTCTTAGCCCCCAGTAAGGAGGGGAAGTAACCATACATTGAACATGATCGTCGGGAATCTCTTTCAGCTTCTCAAGTACTGTACCTACCAAAACTACGTTACGCATTTCCCTCCGTTACTTACAAATGTTGGGCAAGTGTATGTGGCACGATGTTCTCACCATATAGATAATCATGTCACTTCGGCCCAACAAAACAAAGTTGCGGGTAAGGAACTTAGTACACCATCTTTTATTCTGGTTATCAGTCCCGAAGGACCGCCAGAAAGGGATTCGAAAGCTACCCATTCAATAGGATGCCCGAAGGCTTCTTATTGTTTGATCGGATAACGATGTACGTTCGACCCGCAATTTATCGCCTTAGGGAAAGGGCTTGCCTAGAGCGAAAATCAAATGGTGGGTAAGGATTTGGACACCGTGTTGTAGTGTCTTAGCCGATTAGACCATAGCCGACCCGAAGGTTAGCCAACAGGATTCGAACCTGCATCTCTCTCTGTCAAGGAGATAACGATGTACCGTTCGACCCACCAATTACAAAGAACTTATCGGAGGCAAGTTTGTGTTCAAGGATTTTCTTTATGGCGGTAACCCTCAAACTTCGGCCCCCATTGTGCTAGCGCCGACTGCTATCAGAAGGCTGATACCAATATACAAAATTGATCCATATTGTCAAGTGCTATGCAAGAAAAATTTCGTTGAAAGTCGGAACTCCTTTGTCTACCACCATCTCAAGCACTACCTCATTAAAATGTAGACAATCAAGATTCCAATTTTCTCCTATGGTCTCAATCTTTTGAGTACGACATGGTGTATGTCCAAAAATCTGCTTGAGACCCGGAATGGGAGTGAACTCCCGATACCAGTCACACCAGTAGATGCCACCTACCGTATCAATGCCACCTCTCATCCTGCCTACCCAATGTAGAGGGCTTTGATAGTTGGGTCTTTCTGTCCAATCTTTCAGAAGCCGTTCTACATCTTCCCTGCCATGATGATCATACAGATATTTGCACAGACCAGCATGAGTTACCAACAGGTTGATGTCTTTGTAGTAGATGAAGTCATCGAAGAACTTCTGCATCAAGCCTGTGTAGTCCTTGAGCAGAACTTCCATCTCTGGTCCGTACCCTGCACAGCGATGCATTGGCTCTACATACTGAAGGTCATGGTTTCCCCAAACACATCTCGCAAACATCTCTGCGATATTTCCCAGCATGGTAGCTACACACTCAAGCTGTTCTTTACGAGTGCGTACAAAATCATCTACCAAGTCTCCAGTAAATACCCAGTGATGATCTGGAAACTGAGTCATAACCTTGTGAAGAGCGTCTATGTTACCGTGCAAGTCCCCTACAAAAATGACTCGCTCCGGTGCCTCATTCACTACCATCAGTCTTTTCTTTACCTCTACTTTTCCTTACCTCTACAACAGTGATCAGCAGCATAGGAAGCTGCAGGTGCATCAGGTTTTACTTCCACATCGAAATCAAATGCTTTTACATAGCCCCTAGCTTCATCAAGATACTTGTTGGATTCTTCTCCGTTCTTCTTGTTGAAGTCCAACTGTGGCTCCATGTAAAGCACTCTTTCGTGGGCTTCAATTCCTGATTCCCGTAGCTCCTGACAGACTTTCACAAGCCTGTCTGCTTCTTTCATCAACCGGTCTCGGGTGTTGAAAACCCTAACTTTGTGTTCTCTCTTATACAAGATATGAGCACCCTTACCGATACCATCCACTTTCTGATGTAGGCAAACAACTTCAGTGAAAGTGGCTTTCCGTTTTCGGAGTCCATGAGGCAAAGAATCGCAACCAACCATAATGACAAACTCACCTTTATGGTCTTCGATGTAGTCCTTGATGTAGGAAGCTACATCCTCGACTCTTTCGCCTGTAAACTTTTTGAAGTCCACTGTATCTTCTTATACTCCCATGTAGCACCAAATGACATTGCCAAGCATTGCTTTTCTTCTAAGGTGCAATTCTTGTTTTTGTTAAGGGCTTCAAGAAGACCGTCAAAGTCTTTCTCTTCAATCTCTGCTACATTGCAAACTGCTAGGTAGTTCATGGCTTCCTCTCATTGGAGTGGCGAGAGTGGGATTTGAACCCACGACCTCTTGGTTATGAGCCAAGCGAGCACAGCCTCTGCTCCATCTCGCCGTTTAACAATATGTCCTGTACTTACGCTTCCTTGCGTGATTTGACCTCATTCTTTTGATACAGATGAGGCACGAATGCTTTTCTTTGATTAACTGACGTATCTTCAGCTTCTTGTAGACCGAAGAATTCGTTGTGTTCTTTAACGTTTCCTTCGTCATGTGTGCCCCCGAATGGAATTGAACCAATGCCTGAACTTTGTAAGAGTCCCGTTCTGTACCACTAAACTACAGGGGCATTAAGCACTCTCTTCTTGTATCTACCTAAGTAGCTATTTCGCTTCGTGTTGTTATGATTGCGTTGACACCATGTTTCTGTTTGCGTATGACAATTAGGACAAATCAATCTCAGATTTGCAAGCTCGTTGTTGTCAGAATCTCCATCTATGTGATCCACTTGGAGAATGAGAGGCTTTCCTTGCCATTCCCTGCCCTGTCCACAGATCCCACACTCTGACATGAGCCTGTTGAGATACTTTTTAGCGGTATTGGACGATACTGCACCCTCTTCAAGACGCTCCTTCCAATCGCCATACCTCCATTCATTGAAGCATTTATGTGAGCAAAAAGTGGAAGTTAAGTGTCTCTTTACAGGCAGCTCTTTATTACAATGCTTGCATCTGTCATGTGTCCGTTTTCGTTTGGGAACTTTCCTATTGTTGTACGAGGCAGAGCAATTTCTTGAACAAAACTTTGGATTGCCTGTCTCTTTGCCACATTCCTGACATTGCATATTCGAACCTCCGATGTATTCCTATACATAAATACATCAGAAGCTCGATTAGAAGTCCTATTATCTCCCTTTTGGCTTTGGCATTATCTCCAGTTCCCGTGCTTTGGTCTTGACAGAATCAACCGTTCGTGGGTGGCTATTGCATCTGCTTATCTTCAATCTCTTTAACACGCTTTTGGATTAGAAACTCCTCAAGCGTTGTTGCTATGTCCCACTGCCTCCACTCTGTCAGTACAGTTATTTTGAATCTGTAAATCCGCTCCTTCAAGAGTCCGATACTGATAGAATGAATTCCTAACCTCTCGTATTGCAATACATGAGTCAAGTGTCGCCTGCAAGGAGTCAAGAAGTTTGACCTGACACCAATTTCTTCTGAGTAAGGCTTCATTTTCTCGTAACAGACTGTCATTGAGTGCCTGTACCTGAGAAGCTATTTCCTCAGCCTCTACTTTTTCCCACTTAGCCTGAACTGCCTCTGAACTCAATTCCATTATTCTGTACCCTCGATATTGAGCTATATCTACCAGACTATCTACAATCGCAAGAATGTCTCTGCCTTGTTTGGAGACCCAAGTAGTGTCGTTTACCTTGAGCCATGGATCTTGCTCGTTTGACAACTCTATTTCGGATATGGTGAACTGAGCATAGCTATTGCAGGCCAACAAGAGTAGTACAGTCAGAATTACTTTTCCCATGGATCCCTCTTTGCGACACTTGCCAATACGAACACAATCAATCCTACGAAAAGCCCAAGAATAGCAATCAGTTCAACATATTCGTCTATGAATATGATGATTTTGTTGAGCATTGGTACGGGAGGTGGGACTTGAACCCACTACCTCAACGTTGGCAACGTCGTGTTCTAGCCGGGTGAACTACTCCCGCTCATAAAGATAATTCCAAGTGTAAAGAGTGCCATGACCAACAATGTTATGTCAAACCATCCCAGCTCTGCCCACCAGTTGTATCCCGGTCTCGGGTGAAATGGGATGTCAGTTTCTGCATGAAGCCAAGCACCCAAAAACAGTAAAGCCAAAAAGGGTCTCTGGTTCCACATTTCAGTGTTATGCCACCAGAGATAAACCTTCCAGCGCTTTGTACCTAAAAATACATGAAATAGCCAATCAAGACTATCTGGAAAAGTGCCAACAACAAAACCAGTAACTGCCAAAGCGAAAATGCCTTCATCTGAAATGGTTATGGGAGAAGCTACCTTGACTAGACCTGAATAAACAGTAGCTCCCATTAAGCCATGCGTTACTGTGTTCGCCATCTACTTTGCAGGGTTTACGATAATTTCTACTTCATACCATACAGCTTCTCTGGCTATCCTCTTTCTTTGTCTCCTTTCATAACGATGAGTTAGCTTCTTGCCAAATTTATTCCAGTCGGCACCATTTGGATATCTACGGGACCAGTACTCACGTCCCGGATGTCCATATTTCTCAGCGTTCTTTCCCTTTGCCATCTACAATGCCCTTAGTACTCCCGGAGGGATTTGAACCCCCATGTGTCCATTACGGTTTCTCCAGTTTAGAAAACTGAGCCGATACGGGAGCTGAAAATTGACCTCTCATCTTAGTGGAACAATGTGCACTGGTGGTTTCTCTTCTTCGTCCATTTTTTTGTTGTACCAGTCCCACAATTCTTCAAATGAATACTTGTTTCCGCTTCCTGCATACCGAATGTTTCCTTCTTCGGTAATTTCAAAATCATTGTCTATTGCCATTATCAAGCCTAGCAATTTTGTAGGGCTGACCGGAATTGAACCGACATCTGAACCTTGAAAGAGTTCTGTCCTACCATTAGACGACAGCCCCAAAACTTATTTTAGGTTTGCTCCCCCTCAAGGATTCGAACCTCGACTCTTGGCTCCAGAGGCCAGTGTCCTACCGTTAGACGAAAGGGGAATAACGTGCCCGAAGAGGGACTCGAACCCCCACGGCCTAGGACCACTAGATCTTGAATCTAGCGTGTCTACCGATTTCACCATTCGGGCTTAACCTTGAAACGGTTATTCTTCCCAGTTCGGAATCTCTTCCCCTATACTGGCGCCTACTTGAATGACACCCTTGACTCGTTTGAGGATATCTTGATTGTTGAAGATAGAGTTCATATTCGAATTTCGTCAGCTAAGAGAACTTCTGGATTTGTTGGCTTCAGCCGTGTTCTCTTAGTTTCAACCTTAATGATTATTCGATTGTCAGTGTATTGAAATCTTTCAAAATACTTTTTTGCAAGTTTTTGGGTCTTGAAGACATGAAATCCAGAAATATATCTAGTTCGGCCTGTACCATCTCTTACAGTCTTTTTTTCTGCTTTCAACCATACTCCTATTTGAAGAATCCTGCTTCCCTCAGTTCCGTGAAATAAAGATTTGAACTCTCCATCCCAGTTTCGTTCCACAATTTTCCAAGCAATCATCTTATCATCTCTTTGATCAATGGTAGATCTTGCAAAGTGCTTCATCCCGGACCTGTTCATCTGCATAGCGTATCCCTTCCTAGTAAGAGTACTCCCAACGGGATTTGAACCCATATCTTAGCCTTGAGAGGGCCATATCCTGACCGTTAGACGATGGGAGCTTATCTGTACGACCTACGAAGACGGTCGCTTCTTCCAACAGGTTGCCTTGGCTGTCTTGTATCTGTATACCTGTTTTGTTTTGGAGCACCGCCCTCTTCAATTGCCCTGAAGATCCCAGCAACCGGTGTCTTTATCAACTTTCCGTCTGTGGTGAGAACGCAGTACATCTCACCTTTCTGGAAAGCAGCTTTGACGGTATCGTACTGTATTGTACGCCCGCCTTCTTTCAGTTCAATTGTCACTTTCATTTGAGCCTCCGCCTAACGAGTACCCTCATAGGGAGTTGAACCCCAATTTCTAGTTTAGGAAACTAGCGTCCTGTCCATTGGACGATGAGGGCTTGATTTGCGGAAGGTGAAGGATTCGAACCCTCAACTCGATTCCTCGAGACCGGTTTTCAAGACCGGAGCGGTCATCCAGTTACGCTTTAACCTTCCGGAAAATTCACATGAACCATCTTGCCATCTTTCTTCTGACAAAGCCACCAGATATTCTTGTGCAAAGAGAAGTTGTTTGGCCCTATCAGCTCAAGCACTGCCTTTGCTGGCTTGAACATTGCTTTTTCTGATTTGGCTCTGATGATTCGATGAAGTCCTCTTTGACGTGCACCCTGAAGGATTTGAACCTTCAATCTTTCGGTTATGAGCCGACTGCGTTTTCCATTTGCGCTAAGGGTGCTAAATAAAGGGAATAAGGGAATCTAGGTCTTGCTCCCACGTTTGGCCGCCGATTTCCTGCTCTCCCCCCTACTCCCTCTTGGTTTATTTACCTAAACCGACCGCCTGTTGGAGTTGCTTGATGAATTCGTGTACGAAGACACCTCCAAATCCTAATAGGAAGTTCTGTAGCCATGACAATTCAGGTACAACTTGTGAAGCAATCCACGTTGCTACCGCACTCAGTGCTGGTACAATAAACGAAGTGATTACAAACCCACTTACGTTCGGCAGAATCCATTTCTTGATGGCTGCTGTGACAGCCCAGACTACGAACGGGGTCAGGTAGAGTACTAGTTCCTCTGCACCCATTTGTTAGCTCCTATGATGGTTAATAAGGTATACCTTATAGAACCCTTATAGAAACCAATTGCACGGGCAGAAGGATTTGAACCTCCACTAAGCTGGATTTGGAGTCCAGTTGTCTACCAGTTGACGATGCCCGCGTAAACAGCTTCCCATTTTGGACCGATAGTCCCCTGCAACGAGTCATGCCCCGTTATGCCAAGGGGTGCCCGACAAACAGCTTCTCAATGAAAATTACTTCTTGAACTGCCAGTACAAAAAGTTACCAAGTCCAGCAGCAATCAGTATCAGGCCAGAGCCGATAACTGTAAGCTGAATGGCCTCTACCAGCACCAAGATGCCAACAATAAAGATGGCAAAGTTCAGGAAAAAGAAAAGAGCTTTCATGTGTTACCTTTTCGTTATTTGATTGAGCACCTGTTTACCGTGTCTGGGTGGTGAGTCCCGCCCTCACGACCTCTGGATCCCAAATCCAGTGCTCTGCTATCTGAGCTACACCCAGTTATCGTTTTAGTCCGCCCACGTGGAGTTGAACCACGCTTTCATGGTTATCAGCCATGCGTAATCACCCGTATACTATAGGCGGTGATTGTACCGACAGATGGGTTTGAACCATCAATTCTAGCTCCACAGGCTAGCGTGTTTCCTGTTACTACCATGTCGGCATTCACAGACTTACAACTTCCTTTTTCTTTTTTCCAAGCCACCCGGGTTTTTCTATATAGACCTTAGTCCCATTCTCCATTTCATCTTTGAAGAAGATGTAAGCACCCAGTGCTTTAGCGATAACACCTGCCTTGTCCGTTCCTAGTTTTTTCTCTAGACGTTCAAGTTCTTCCCAAACGTCATCTGAGAAGTCTATCTTGTATTGTCTCAATTTCCACAGCTCCGTAATGAGTTCCTGTTCTTGTTCTCTACTCAGAGCCATAGGCTAATCCCTCAGTGCCCACGATGGGACTCGAACCCATACTGTCATGGCTCTCAACCATGTTTCTCTGCCTCGTTGATTGGAATACGTGGGCCCTTGTTATGTCGTCAAGATCAAACTTCTCATCAGGAGCATTTCTCATTTCATGTGCAACATTCAGGGCATCCCTAAGTGCCCACTTGTCAAAGCCCTTTTCCATACTCGTTTTCACAGTGGCTTTCTTCTGAGACATCCAAATGTCTGAAACGTCATCATCAATGATGATGAATTCCTTACGGTCATCCAAGCCCCTATGTGCCATCAGCCAGTGGTGGATTTCATGCCCACGTCCACCAGAGCTGTCTCTGCGGGTTATGTCAATGACCTCACCGGGGAGATTGCGAGCTTTCCACATATCTTGGAGGAACTTTAGCCCTCTGTATCTCCACGCAGAGCTTATCACAATCTTTGCCTGAGTCTGAGTTACGAGCTTTCTCAGGTTCTCCACACAAACAGGATCGAACTTATGTCCCCAGTTGTCATGGTACATGAGCATTCGGTTTGTTACCAGCACACCATCAATGTCCAGAAAGATAATCAGGTCCGTTTTCTTCTCCATGAGAGTAGCGCCCTTCCATACATTACGATTACCAACAGAACCAGTGTACCCACAACATAGAAGCCTTTTCCTGTCCAATAAGCCCAATCTATGTTCTCAAACATGGGAAACACCCCTTATATAAGTACAAAAATATACTAAAATTCAGTCGCAAAGTCAAGTGAAAAAA
>Ga0209536_100014744_pt1 | contig 11202 bp, 10 predicted proteins | sample DeeMarSeWOR28_12_FD_187461 | JGI IMG/M metagenome (GOLD analysis project Ga0209536, IMG submission 187461) | Marine sediment microbial communities from White Oak River estuary, North Carolina - WOR-2-8_12 (SPAdes) (version 2) | ecosystem: Environmental > Aquatic > Marine > Intertidal zone >... | reverse complement strand
GATTATTCTCCAAATCTTTTAATAGCTTCTTCCATCATGGTTATGGTTGCTGTAGCACCGCACCGGCTACAACCGGCTTCCTGAACAGCAATCAGCTGGTCAAGTGTTCGTACACCTCCTGCGGCTTTGACTTTAACATCCGGACCAATACTCTCTTTCATCAGTTTGAGGTTTGGTATAGTAGCACCGGCATAACTATATTTCCCATCTTCACCTTTAACAAAACCAAAACCTGACGAGGTCTTTACGTAATCTGCCCCAACTTTTGTACATATTTTGCAAAGCTGTACAATATCTTCAGGTTTGGTAACATAATCGGTTTCGAAAATCACTTTAACGATAGCATAATTCATATGACAAATCTTTGTGATCAAATCGATTTCATTTTCAATATATTTCCAATCTCCTTCCAGAGCTTTGGCAATGTTTATCACCATATCTATTTCTACTGCACCATCTTTACAAGCTTTTTCAGCCTCGAAAACCTTAACTTCAGTTGCCGAATTACCAGCTGGGAATCCAATTACACATCCTACAAGCACATCCGTTCCTTTTAGAAGTTCAACAGCTTTAGGAACGGCATAAGGCTTTACACATACAGATGCAACATCATATTTTTTTGCTACTTCGCACTCCCTCACCAGGTCAGCTTCAGTCATAGTAGGGTGAAGGATGGAGTGATCGATCATTTTGGCTAACGCCCTTGTTGTAGACATAAGTATTTATATTTATTTGATGATTAATATTTGAATTCTAATTAAACTGTATTACATATCCTGGGAAACCTCATATTTCATCAAATTAATAACTGATGATTTGATGAAATATTCTAACAGAAAATTTCTTTTTCTTTTCATTATTCGATATATACAAAAATAACCTATTGCGTGTTTCTTTGTATTTACAATTTTATTTCATTCTTTTCATTTCATCATATATTTTAGCCGGAATTTATATCTGAAATGGCCAACACTTTCGATCAGACATCAAAAGAAGATTTTTTTAATTCATCAAATACATGGTTTGGGCATCCCAAAGGCCTGTTTTATCTGTTTTTTGCTGAACTGTGGGAAAGATTCAGTTTTTACGGTATGCGGGCTCTTTTAACATTGTATATGGTAGAAAAAGTCTTTGAATCAATGGCCAGCAGGGATGCTTCAGCAGCGGCCGTATATGCATCTTATGGATCATTGGTTTATGCTTCTGCTGTGATAGGTGGGAGGGTGGCTGACGCCGTGCTTGGATTCCGAAGGTCTATTATATATGGCGGCATACTCATGTCCATAGGGCAATTCGTTCTGGCTTTACATCAGAATGAAAATTTAATTTTCTTCACGGGACTCGCGTTTATCATTGTGGGTAATGGATTCTTTAAACCTAATATTTCGTCGTTTGTAGGTACCTTATACCCGCAAGGTGATGAAAGAAAAGACTCAGGATTTACTATTTTTTATATGGGGATCAATATTGGAGCCTTTGTAGCCCCATTACTCTGTGGTTGGCTTGCAAGTTCCCATGGGTGGCAATATGGCTTTGGAATAGCAGGGGTTGGCATGATTATAGGATTGCTTGTATTCGGTTCTGGTTTAAGGAATAACGTTTTCGGTGATAGAGGGCAACCATCGATACCTGATACTCAGGGAAAAAGATATCTCGGACTATCCGGTAAACATATTGTCTATGTGCTCGCTATACTTTTTGTTCCTTTTATCGCCATACTTATAGCTGCTTACGAACCTGTTCGTTTTGGAAATGGATTTTTCGGAGATTCAAACCTGGTTAATATTCTGTTTCAGATTTTTGGAGCAGTGGTTGCCTTATATCTGATGATCATTATGTGGAAGTCAACAATCGATGAGCGTAAGAAATTACTGGTGGTATTACTACTAACCCTGTTCATGACAATCTTTTGGGGATTTGGCGAATTGTCAGGCAGTATTCTCACGCTGTTCGCTGCCCGAAACGTAAACCTGGTAATTGTTAATGCGGCTCAATCCAATTCAATATGGCCAATGTTCGTCATTTTATTGGCATTACCGACATCATTCTTCTGGACTTGGCTTAGTAAACATCGCTTAAATCCATACACCCCTTTTAAATTCGTCTTTGGGATGTTTTTCCTGGGTATAGCATTTTTAATACTGAGTTGGAGCCGGGGATCAGCTGACCAGGAAGGCTACGTGCCATTTATTTACCTGATAATTCTGTACTTCTTTATTACCGTCGGGGAACTGTTTATGTCACCAGTAGGCTTATCGAAAATTACAGATCTTTCACCACGACGATACCTTGGATTTCTTATGGGTGTCTGGTTTCTGTCTTCTACCTACGCTTTCCAGATAGTAGGATTCATCGGAAAAAAGCTAGCGATAGATAATACCGGTCAGATCGAGGAATCGAATGGATTTAACTCACTTCAGATCTATACGGAAGGATTCGGAACAATCGCATATTATGCCTTAGGGGCAGCTTTACTGATTCTACTATTTGCCCCGGTTATGAGGAAATGGATGGGTGCGATACATTAAGTGTAATATCCTGGCATAAGTAGCCGATTATCTCCTGTTTCATGGATTTTAGTAATTTATTTTATTTGGTCCGGAAAGGTTAAAAACCGAAATTATTGCGATTATTTCTTAAATAGCATATTATATGTCATATTATTTCATAACTTTGCCTAAATCAATTTATTATTTTATAGTGAAAGAAGGTACAGTAAAATTCTTTAATGAGTCAAAAGGATATGGATTTATTAAAGACTCAGAATCTGAAAATGAATATTTTGTTCATGTTTCAGAACTAGTAGATCGAATTAAAGACAATGACAAAGTGACTTATGATCTAAAAGAAGGTCGTAAAGGTTTAAATGCTGTGAATGTCAAACTCGCTGAGTAAGTTATAATCACCATTTAATCTACGAGCCAGTGTTAACTGGCTTTTTTTTGCCCCAATCATAGATTAAATAGACTATCCCCCTGATTTTTTGGCCTTGTAGCCCTCCGCTTGCAGGATGCCAAGTACCTTATCCCTGAAATCTCCCTGGATAAGAATTTCACCATCTTTTGAAGAACCACCCACCCCACATTTGGATTTCAATATTTTAGCAAGTGATTTCAAATCGTTATCAGATCCAATAAATCCTGTGATCAGAGTAACCTGTTTTCCTCCTCTTGATTTCCTGTCAAGCCAGATCCTGAGATCCTGCTGGCCAGGAGGCAAAGTGTCATCCGCAGGCTCCGATGGATAATTATAATTGAAATCCGGGTCCGTCGAATAGACAATTCCTGTCCTGTGTTTTTTACTTTTCCTGCTCATAAGGTGTATCAATTTTATCAATCAAAGTGTTATCAAAACCTAGAATATGCATTGTTTTTTTAAACTCTTCCTGTATATCCGCATGAATTTCAATTTCATTTCCATTTACAGGATGTATAAACTTCATTTCTGCAGCATGGAGCATCATCGTAGTAATGTTCCACTTCTCCTTAAAAAATCTGTTCTGAATATGGCAACCATAAGGACGGTCTCCAATGACAGGATGGTTAATATGGGCAAAATGTTTGCGAATCTGATGCATTCTGCCGGTTCTGGGATAGATCGCCACCAGTGAATACCTGGATGTCTTATATCTTGTACTAGAAATATCCAGTTCCATTTTCCCAAGCAACTCGTAATACGTAGTTGCATCCACTTTACTGCCGTTTTCTTTTAAAAGGGGATAGTCGATGACCTCATTATCATTGCAATATCCACGGACTATGGCCAGATATTTTTTTTGAATCTGACCCTGTGAGAATAAAAATTGCATATCACGATGTACGGATTTATCCAGGGCAAAAAGAAGGATGCCGGAAGTTTTGCGATCGAGTCGGTGTACGGGGTATACACGCTGACCAATTAGATCCCGTACCAATTGAAGGGCAAAGAACACTTTTTCTTCGGCAATATTTGTCCTGTGCACCAGCAGCCCATGGGGTTTATTGATGGCAATTAAATACTCATCTCGATATAGTATTTCAGGGTAGTCTATAATTCAATCGGATATTATTGTACAATCGATTTTAATGTAAAGATACAAAAGGATATGCCTTACCGGCACCATCTATAGCGTATTAACCTTTTCAAAATCGGCAATAAGAATCCCTGAATAAATTTTTCAAAGTATGATTTTTTAATCTACTCACTTTTACTTTATTTAGGACACTTTTTCTTTGGTATAATATTAACAGTCAACCAATTTGAATTCCAGAAATTCAGAGAATAATAATCAGGCAACCCATGGATTGTCAATGTTTGAAGGTGTTTTTACGCCCTCTATCTTAACCATCCTTGGTGTAATTATGTACCTGAGATTTGGCTATGTCGTCGGGAATGTAGGGTTAATGGGAACTCTGGTAATTGTCACGATATCCACCAGCATTACTTTTCTGACTTCATTATCAATAGCATCCATCGCAACGGATAAAAAGGTTAGGGCAGGAGGAGCTTATTATATGATCAGCCGGGCCTTAGGAATAGAAACCGGAGGTGCGGTGGGTATTCCCTTATATATGGCCCAGGCACTATCGGTGGCCTTGTATACCATAGGTTTCGCAGAAAGTCTTACGAATGTATTCCCGGTTTTAAACCAGACATTTGTGGGCATTATCGTAACAATCCTGGTTGGAGTGCTCGCCTTGACCTCAGCAAAAATTGCCGTCAGGTCACAGTATTTTGTCATGCTTGCCATTATTATATCGCTTGTGTCACTCTATTTCGGAGAGCCTTTGGAAGGAGTGGAATTGGATAAATGGAGCAACAGGGTTAACAATCCGGATAATTTCTGGGTCGTATTTGCTGTTTTTTTTCCAGCGGTCACTGGAATCATGACAGGCGTCAATATGTCCGGCGATTTAAAAAATCCATCAGTAGCCATTCCTGTAGGTACCTTCCTGGCTGTAGGAGTGGGGTATATAATCTACATGGTCATACCCGTAGTAATTGCGTCAAGAGCTGATGCCCAATCTCTTATAGACGATCCGCTAATAATGAGGAAAATATCATTCTGGGGAGACTCCATACTGCTCGGAGTCTGGGGAGCCACGCTTTCAAGTGCGATCGGGAGCATGCTGGGTGCTCCACGGGTACTTCAGGCCCTGGCTAGGGACCGGGTATTGCCCAAATATTTAAGATGGCTGGGGCGCGGAGCAGAAAAAGATGATGCCCCGAAAATAGGCACGTATTTTACCCTCACAGTAGCACTTATTGCGGTGTATTTTGGTGATTTGAATGTGATTGCCCCCGTCCTTACGATGTTTTTTCTCGCTACTTATGGTATGCTGAACATATCCTCAGCACTGGAAAATGCCATTGGAAGTCCTTCATTCAGGCCAACATTCAAAGTGCATTGGGGATTCTCACTAACAGGGTCTTTGGGTTGTGCCGCGGTGATGTTCTTAATCAATCCTGTCGCTACGGTGATTGCTATCAGTTTTTTAACGATGGTTTTTCTATGGTTGGAGCACAGGGAAATGAAAACGACCTGGGGCGATGTGCGACAGGGAATGTGGATGTCACTGATCAGGATAGGTCTGATCAAGCTCAGTGGCAAAATGGATCCGAAAAACTGGCGACCCCATATCCTGGTTTTATCCGGAGCACCAACCAAACGCTGGAACCTGATCACACTTACCAATGATATCGTGCAAAACAAAGGATTGATGACCGTCAGTACGATACTTACAGGGGATGAATCCACAGCTGAGAGAAGACAATCCATGGAAAACAAGACCATTGACTACCTGAAATCACGTGGAATAAACAGCCTGGTAAAAATTATTACCGCCCAGAATATTTACAAGGGTGCACACCAGCTTGTGAATTATTATGGGATCGGCCACCTTGTGCCAAACATCATACTATTGGGTGATTCAACCGTGGAAGATCATTATCCGGCATATTGTAATATGGTCAGGGGATTCTTTGAAGAAAAAAGAAATGTGCTCATCGTAAAGGAAAATGAAAAGTACGGATTTGGACGGAAGAAGCAAATCGATGTCTGGTGGCGTGGATTGAAACGAAATGGTGCCTTGATGATTATCATCGCCCACCTGCTGAGAAGGGGCATGGAATGGCGGAATGCAACCATCCGGCTGAATATGGTTCTCGATTCAGAGAACGCTGCGGTAGAAGCCAGGAAGAACATTACGGAACTACTTAAAAAGGTCAGAATCGACATACAACAAAATCTAATCGTATCCTATGGCCAGTCATTTGACGACCTTCGAAGTAAGATCTCAGCAAAAGCAGATCTTGTAATGTTTGGCATGCCTGAACCCGGTGATAATTTCCTCAACTACTATACAACGATGATCCGTAAAATAGAGGGATCGCCTTCCACCATGTTTGTGCTGGCCGCTCAGGATGTAAATTTTGAAGAGGTGCTTTTGTAGCATCTGGTTTCTATGTAGAATCAGATTCCTGAGAGACGGGTGCCAGCGTCAATTTTATATTTTAAATACACCTATATATTCCTTTTCCCCAATATATATTAATTAGCAATACCTGAAATCCACAGGAATCCTAAAGCCTGAATTCATACGAATTGAAAACAGCAGATATCATAGCGCCATAAATAAATAGTTTTTGATTGAACCGGGTTACCATTTCCTGATCAGTTCATTAAGAAATGAAATGATCAATAAACACAATATCCATATGCCTTGTAAAGTGGGGATTACCACATCCCCGGTAAAACAAACCGTAGAATGGAAACTAAAATATCCTGAGTTTTCAAACTGGCGCATACTTGGAAACGAATTATCGTATGGAGAAGCCAGGGTACTTGTAGAATACTATGCTTCCCAATTTGGTTGTGAGGCATCCGGCGTAATAGAGAGACCGGATAATCCGGTTATCCCGTGGTACGTGTATTATTTCGAGTTTTAAAGTTGACGAGAGGGTATTCCAAAAATTTACCTTTCCTATTCCTCAAGAATGATTACCTTATCCATTGTGTCACCCTGGCGTATCTGGTCAATGACCTCAAGACCTTCATAAACCTTCCCGAAAACCGTATGATGCCTGTCAAGATGCTGGGTATTGTGGCGGTTATGACAAATGAAAAACTGGGAACCGCCTGTATTTCTTCCTGCATGTGCCATGGACAATACACCCTTTTCATGGTATTGGTTGTCGCCATCCAACTCGCAATCTATTGTATAACCCGGTCCACCTGCACCGGTTCCTTCGGGGCATCCCCCCTGGATGACAAAGTCAGGAATCACCCGGTGAAATGTCAAACCATCATAAAACCCTTTTTTGGCCAGATCTGTAAAATTTTTAACAGTATTGGGTGCATCGTCTTCATAAAATTCGATTTTCATCACCCCTTTTTTTGTATGTATTTCGGCTTTCTTCATAGGATTGTTGTAAATTTTGATTTTCGATAACAGTTATTTTTCTTTAAACACGAGCAACAGGAAAGATCTGTTCTATGTGTTCTGTGTAATATTCAGCGTTGATACTTCTTTTTCTATTTTTTCCAGCTCAATAAGATCTGTTTTCTTGAATCCACGCTTAAATCCAATATTTTTCTTCATTAATTCCCGGTAGTAACTTATTCCCTCAAGCAAATTGATTTTAAAGGTTTGGATCCTTTTGAATTCATTTTCAGGAATTGAAATATTCAATTCAGCAATCATATCTTTTAAATAATCAATGTATAATGTCAGTTCTTTTATCAGGAAATTTGGCCTGTCATTTCTATGGATTATATTGATCCTGCCATAAATATGGTCGATCATGTTTCTCAATGATATTTTTCCACTGAAATAGGCCATATTGGGCCCAGGGCATACTGTAATAGAATGACTGCGGACTTTCTTGACTATTTTATTTTTTAACAACGCGGAGGAAGCCAAACCTAAACACAAACAGGCCTTTTCTGTAATCCGATCAATATTCTTCCTGAAATCCGATCCGAATTGTCCGTTTGTCTTCAGATCCGCAATCTTAAATTTCTGGTATTGTTTTGATGCAGTACAGATTGGTCGCTCTGTATATTCGGTATTTGATACCAGCAACTTTTTCGGGCAGTTACTACCGGTAATCCCGGGGTTATATTCATACGTTGTATTTTCGGAGCCCTTTGAATTGTCACGAACATGGTTAAAAGGCACTCCCAATGGGGATATCCTGCTTAGGTAAAGATCTTCCTCCTTTGCATTGGATAATAATTCTTGTGTTTTTTCATCTACATTGACCACTTCAGGAACCAACAGGAAAGGAGAACCCCATCCGACAGAATCAATCTGGTAATTATTTAACAGAAACTCATGTTCTTCGGCAGTACCGACGCCCCCCTGGGCTGTAATTTTTATCGGCAATGGGTTCTCAGGTATATTGTACCCTCTTGCTTTTAGCGCTTGTATAAAAATCTGATGGAGTTCTTCAGCAAGATCCTTTTTCGAATTTTTAAATTCTTCCAGTATGGGGCCAAGTAAAAATCCATTCGTCGCAAACGCATGACCCCCGCAATTCAAACCTGATTCAATTCTGAACTCGGATACCCATAGTCCCTTTTTTGCCAGAAATTTTCCTTGAATCAAAGCGGACCTATAGTCACTGACCTTTATGGTGATCTTCTTTTTCAGATTGCAATGCTCATCCGGGTAAAAATCCTCGAATTCCTCTAGGTAACCATACAATCTTGGATTAAGACCAGCTGACAGAACTAAGGATGATTTCAGGGTGCTGTTGGCAAATCCCCTTAAAGCAGAATGGGCATCATTATAAGCTGCAGGAAGTTTCACATCTTTGCTTTGATAATTTTCCTTGTCCACTTTGGTCATAATGTTGACATCAATGCTGCCAGGGATCAAATTCGCTTCAAGCCAATGTATCAGGTCTTCCTTCAAGGTATTTTCCTTGACAAAATTGTTGAATCTTGTTTTCAGATCAGACAGGTCCGGCAATAATTCAAAGTACTCATCAATTTCACCTTCTTTCTCACGTATGGCATTTTTAAACTCTTCAAACTTTCTTTTGACAATTATATCAATCATGTCCAGATAAGCTGTGATGCGTTTAGCGCGAAAATCATCGATCTTGGTGCTTATTTCATTAAAAGGAAAGTTAAACTTCCTGCAATAGAATTTGCGCATTTTTTCTATCAACACATCATCTACGATAGAAATTACCGAGGATATCCCAAGATGAGCTACCTTTATGGGTGTGTCAATCGTATATCCAGTGCCCATTACTGGAATATGAAAAGTGTGCGCTGGGTTCGAGTGTATCATATTGTAATAATCTCTTAAAAAATCTATACGATGCACCAATATACCTCCTTTTTTTAAATTAGTCTATTTTTGTTCGCCCTCTCACCAGATTCCATCCATTGATCACGATTGAATACAATTAAATATAGGAATATTTTACTGCCTGCCTTGATTATGATTTTCAAGTGGTTAAAGACAAAAAAGATGTATATTTTTACTATTCATCGGATTGATTTTTAAGGATATTTTTTAATTATTTTTTTTGAAGATGGATAGCATTAAAACAACAGGTTACGATGTTATAATTGTGGGCTCGGGATGTTCCGGATCTTTTGTTGCCTGGAAATTATCAAAGGCCGGGTTAAACTGTCTTTTGCTGGAAGCCGGCAGCTATTTTCATGCTGGAACCTATCCCAGGAAGGAACTGGATTCAAATTCAAAATTATATTGGGGCGGAGGGATTGAACTGAATACAGAAGGGAATATCGGGATTCTGAGACCAAAGGTCCTGGGAGGTGGATCTATTGTGAACCAGGCCTTACTCGACCGTTTCGATGACCTGGCCCTTGATTCGTGGAAAGAAGTGTCTGGCATTGGCTATTTTACCCAGGAAGAACTTGCGCCTTTTTATGACGAAGTTGAAGAAGAAATAGCCTCGCAAGAGATTCCGGCTAAATTCAGAAACAGGAATGCTGAAATATTTGAGACAGGATTCAGGAACAATGGTTTTAAATGTGCTCCACTGGTTCGTGCCCAGAAAGACTGCAAATATGAAGAGGGTAACGATTGTGTGGAATGCCTGGGCGGATGCAGGATAGATTCAAAACAAAGTATGCCAGTCACCGTCCTGAAGGAAGCTATAGAAAAAGGGCTAACGATAGTACCTGATTTTGAAGTACAGCACATCAACACGGACAAGTCGGGAAATACCCTGATCATCGGTACATTCACCAATGGACAACACGGTGAATTCTCTGGAAAGAAGATCGTGCTAGCTGCAGGGGCTATCGGGAATCCCAGATTATTACTTAATTCAGGATTTACGCATCCAAAAATAGGCCATGATTTTTATACACATCCGCAGCATATGGTGCTGGCGCTATATGATGAACCGGTAAATTCCCACAAAGGAGCTTTTCAGGGTTTTAAATCCAACGACGAGAACTTCAGGAAATCCGGCTTCAAGCTGGAAAACGTATTTGCACCACCCGTAGCAATTGCCATGTTGCTCCCGGGCTTTGGCAAATCACATCAGGAAATAATGCGTAATATGGACCACCTCGCATGTATTGAGGTTGCGGTTAGAGATACCATGCCGGGAAAGATCACTGTTAACAAAAATGGGCGTGCCATTATTCATAAATCCATGAATAGAGAAGATCACTACCGCTGGAACAAAGGATTGCATGCAATTGATAATATTTTTAATTCAACGGGCGCTACCAGAATAATCCCTGGATCAATACCAATTGGTTTGCATCTGATGGGAGGTTGTTCTATTGGAATAGATAGAAATGAGGCGGTTGTATCGCCAGACTTTAAGATGTATGAGAATGAAAATATTTTTGTGACAGACTCCAGTATTTTTCCAAATGCTCCAGGCATCAATCCGTCATACACCATTATGGCCCTGTCTCTAAAAGCTTCAGAAAACATTCTAAAGGAATTTTAACATGGGAACTACAGACAATAAATACGTGCAATTACCCCTTCCGTCCGAGCAGGAACCTCCAAAGACAAAATTTAAACCTTCCCATTTAAAGGGAATTGAAAAATTAGGGAAGGTAGTAATGCCAGCAGATAGCGATTTCCCACCATTCGATGAGATACAGGCCGACAAATATCTCAATAGAATGATTGACTACATGTATGAGGATGATCGGTCATCCGTACTTGTCGTGCTACAGCTATTCTCCATAATGCCACTGTTCAAAATCAGATG
>Ga0209536_100014743_pt1 | contig 11202 bp, 6 predicted proteins | sample DeeMarSeWOR28_12_FD_187461 | JGI IMG/M metagenome (GOLD analysis project Ga0209536, IMG submission 187461) | Marine sediment microbial communities from White Oak River estuary, North Carolina - WOR-2-8_12 (SPAdes) (version 2) | ecosystem: Environmental > Aquatic > Marine > Intertidal zone >... | reverse complement strand
ATGTTCGTTGCTTTTCTGGTTGGTGGAATTCTGATCCAAACTACTCTTTTTTTGAGATCTCCCTCGTTGCAGGGGGGAAACCGATGACCCGGATATTTAATCCGCAGATTTCACAGATTACACAGATATATGAGTCTTGCGAACTTTATGGTGTTTAATTCCCCGCAACTTTTTGCGGGGATGCTTCAATTTAGAGCTTCTTAAGCCCTTACCATATGGCCAGTTTGAGGTTTGATCTTATCGTTTCATCTGCTGTAATAAATCCTTCTCCAACAATGTTTGCCTCCGCTGCCAACAACCGCTCGAAAACGTCTCGCATCCAGCTAATTTTTAACGCCTCTTCAATAATTTGCTGCAAAGGAGTTTCTGAGACTCTTAAGCCGATTGCTGGAAACAAAGCCTTGATGATCGTATCCGGCTTAACTGTGACGCGGCCGATTTGAAAGAAATATTGCAGCTTTAGCATCACCATTGGCGAAATCAATGTATACGCAGTTTTTATACTCTAAATGTTTGAGTTTGAAAGGGCGGTACAAACCGTTTGGTTGAAAGAACGGATGGCCGCCTTTATTAGCAATTATAAAATCAAAGCCGGCTTTGATACACGCTGCGATGCTTTGCCAACTCAAAAATTCGCCATCGGCGCGAAGCAACACCTAAATACTACCCTCTGAGAGATAACACCTTGAAGAGGCAAGGGGGCTCTGGGCACCTGGAGGTCTTGAGTTATTCCGGACTTTGAGCCGGACAAGTTAAGCCATTAAATATGAGCCAAGTTCTGTATTTAATCTATATTGAAAGGAATCGCCTGTTTGGCTTCTAATCTGGTAAAAATGATTAGAACCGAGGAACCGGATGAGGGAAACTTTCACCTCCGGCACTGTGGGGAGTACGCCGGGTAACCGGTACATTTACCCGGAAAATATGTGAAACAGCTTCTAAGCTTGATGATGCGATAGAACCAGCTTGCATCAGTTATAATCATTTATTATTGATCAAATTATCATAGTACGATAATTATGTTAACGTTCAATAGGATTAAATTTACCTAGTGCGTTTTGAAGGAGATTCGTCAAATGAGCAAGAGAGTATTCTTAGCCTTCATTCTTACATTAATTATCTTTGCTTCATTGGTTTTTGGTTGTGCCCAACAACAAGCAGGCCGTGTTTATTCAAAGGACGGCAAGGAATATGGAAAAGTAAAAAGTGCCACATTCAGACACCGCTGGTGGAACTATTATGAGCGTGGTCTTTCTTATGCAGAAGGAGAATTTTACAAGGAGGCAATTTCTGACTTCAAAGCGGCCATCCGTCAGCGGGAAAAAGATCAGCGTCGGGCACGTACCTATGGGATGCATTTTATTGATTTCTTTCCTCATCGGGAGCTGGGTATTGTATATTATCAAACAGGTAAAGTTTTAGAAGCACAAAAAGAGCTGGAACTTTCACTCAATCAATTTCCCTCAGCCAAAGGCCAGTTCTATCTTGATAAGGTTCGAAAAAATTTGATCGAACAAAAGAAAAAGGACGTACCGCCTCCAATTCTCAATTTAGATTTTAAAAAGAGAAAGATTTTAACCCGAGCAGACCCTATCGTCATCTCAGGCTCTGCTGAAGATGAAAATTACATTAAAGGAATAAAGATTAATAAAGCGCCGTTGTTTTTGGATAAAACCAAAAAACAAATCAAATTTCAAAAAGGTTTGTCTCTTTCCCAAGGGCGGCACGTTATAGAAATTGAGGCTGAAAATTTAACTGGAAAGGTTAGCCGGCAACAAATCGTCATCATTGTGGATCGTGAAGGCCCGGTCATTACCCTTGAAAATATAAATATAGAGGGAGCTTTACCGGCTAAACAGGCCATAATTCAGGGCACCGTTTATGACAACGCCGGTGCCTCCGAGCTGTCTATCAACGGCCGGATTATCCCCATCGAGGCGGGAGTGGATGTTCCCTTTGCATATACGCTAACCGTTGCTAAAGATGAACTGGAATTTATCGCCAAAGACAGCTTGGGAAATCGGACCACCGCACAGATTTCATTAGCGTCTTTGTCAAAACATATGAGCATGCCAATCATGCTTGCCTACGCAGGTTCAGATCAACAATTGATCGGGTTTGCGGCACTATATGCTGCAAAGGATACTCAAGGGCCTGAAATATCGCTTAAGGGTTGGACGGAGAGGCAAACTGTTTTCCTTGAAAAAATATATCTTGAAGGTCAAGTCAGTGATCAAAGCAAAATCATCAGCATTGCAATAAATCAAAAGCCAATTTTACGCCGTAAAGGAAATATTATTCTATTTAGTCAATTCGTTGAATTGGCAGAAGGTGAAAACAAAGTTGCCATACGTGCCCGGGATGAGAAAGGAAACACGGCTGAAAAAATAATTTCCATTACCAGACAAATCCCCAAGGCCCTTCAGCTGGATGAGCGTTTGAGTTTAATGGTTTTGCCCTTTGAGCAAAAAGATGATTTAACCCAAGTTTCGATCTCTTTTCAGGTTTTTCTGATCAACGCTCTGGTTAATCAAGATCGTTTTCGGGTGGTGGAAAGAAATAAATTGGACGTCCTTTTAGAAGAACAGAAGCTGAGCCGAACAGAACTGTTCGATGAAAAGACCGCGTTGAAGCTGGGTAAGTTAATCGCAGCCCATACCATCCTGGCCGGAAGCATTATTCAAACCCATATCGGAATTGAAATTATTGCGCGACTGATTGATACCGAAACATCTCTGATTCTGGCGACTGCGGACGTCTATGACGAAGCTGTGGAACTTATGGGACTAAACGATCTTTCGGAAGGCTTGGCGATCAAATTTCATCGTGAGTTTCCATTGCTAGATGGCCTGGTTCTTGAAAAAAGAGGGAAAAATATTTTCACCGACCTTGGAAGGGATAAGATTAAAGTACAACGGCGCTTAATCGTTTACCGCGAAAAACCCGTAAAACATCCGATCACCGGAAAAACACTTGGATCGGATAATGTGATTTTGGCACGCGTGCGGGTCACCCAGGTTATGCCGGAGTTATCGAAAGCAAAAATACTAAACGATGAAATGGAAACCATCAAGCCTATGGATAAGGTTATCACCGAATGAATCTACCTTTGCGAAATGATCACAAATTACTTACCCAATGCTTTTCCGGTCATAAGAAAGCGCAAGAAAGATTTGTTCGTAATTTTTCCAATCTTGTGTACCGAACTATTCAGCATACTTTCATTCTAAAACATCTCCCATTCACATACGCCGATCTCGAAGATCTTCATAATACGGTTTTTCTGATGCTTTTTGAGAATCAATGCAACAAACTCAGGCAATATCGCGGAAAAAATGGATGCAGCCTAGCGACTTGGATCAGGATCGTTACGATTCGTATTGTATTGAATCAATTCAGAAAAAAAGGAATTGATTCCATTGCTTGGCAATATAATCGCATTGCGTTCGAAGATATCCCTGAACTAAAGGAAGATGCGCCAGGTCCGTTGGCAAAAATGGAAGAAGCAGAAAGAAAACAACTCATAGAAAAAGGAATACGAAATCTTCCATCACGGGACCGATTATTTTTAATGCTTCATTTTGAAAAGGGGTTTTCCATAAAAGAAGTTGCAGAAACCATGCAGCTTTCCATTGATAATGCTTACACCATCAAACACAGAGCCGTTCAAAAATTAAAATCACAAATCGGAAAAACTAAATAAACGTCTCGGATGGATGGAATAATGGAATGTTGGAATGATGGAATTTTGGCCTTTTTTAGGATATTATCTATTTTACTTTATCATCAATCCCGATCATGGCAGGACCATTAAACCAACATTCCATTACCCCTTTTCCCATTCAAGATTCAATGTTGGACGTTCGATGTTCGATGTTCATTTTTTTAGTAAACCTGTCAAAAAGGCTCCCGACGTAAAAATATCTTAGCGCTTATGGATTGACACTTCAGCCCTTCATCTAAACTCACACCAGCGAATCATTGTATAAACGAATGAAAGAAAATAAGAATTTTGGGGTCTATTATAGGTAATTCCATAGCATGTAAATTCTCATAACATATAATTCAATCAATAATATTGGAGTTGCGTATGAAAACGGTATGCCCAACTGAAGAAATACTTGCCGATTTTCTCGAAGGACGTCTTTCGAATCCGGATAGATCTGATATAGAAACACACCTCTCGGATTGCACCCGCTGTCTGGAGGAAGTCATGGTAACGAAGCGCATGATTCAACACACTGATACGGCTAAAATTGATTCCGTCCCCCAACGGGTTACCGATGCGGCTGTGAAGCATGTCACCCGGGTTGGTCTAAATCGACGTGACAGGTTCAAAGAAATAAATTTTCAATTCATCAAAACTATTTACTCATGGATTTGTGCTCAGATGAGCATGATTTTTTACGACAGGAGCCGCTTTTCGGCTATCAGAAGCACCGCTGGGACAATGTCGATTGACCGGTTTCATGTCAGAAAAGCATTTAAAGAAATTGCTACGGAAATTGAAATCGAAAAAACGGGAAACAGTTCGGCGGCCATCCGTGTCACCCTGATAAATGATTTTAAGAATGCAAAAAATATCCGGGTGACACTTCTCAATAATACGAGCAGAGAAATATCATCCTATTTGCTGTCCGGAGGATTTGTTGTTTTTAACGATATTCCTTTTGGTCGTTACCGCCTTGAGTTTATGAAAAACGGGGAAAAAATCGGAACATACCCATTTGAAACCAAGGAGTCACGTCATGGGAGAGGATAAAAGCAAAAAACCGGAGGCACAATCCGGTAATATGGAACAGGTTCTGCGTGAAAGAGAACGCCTGGATCAACTCATCGAACAGAAATTCAGGAAGAAAAGGGCCGTTGTTTTCAGCGATGTATGCGGATTTACCCAGTATGTGGATAAAATGGGTGACATTAGAGGAAGAGCCTGGATCCAGAAACACCACGATATCGTACTGCCCCGGATTGAGGAACACGATGGCAAAGTGATTGATATTATAGGTGATGGGGTAATGGCCTCTTTCCCCGATGCGTTGTCTGCTTCGAAGGCCTCCATTGCAATTCAGAAGTGCCTTTATGACCATAATGCCAAAGCAACTGCAAGCGATAGAATTCATGTCAAAATCGGTATTAATTCGGGTGAGATTTTAATGGATAACGAGCATATCGCCGGAGATGTGGTCAATGTCGCATCCCGCATTCAGTCCCAGGCCGGCCCGGATCAGATTTTGATTTCCAAAAATGTATATGAGGAGATTTGTGAAAGTGCTGATATTCTTTGCCGATTTCACAAAAAAGCAAAGGTCAAAGGTAAAGCTGAGCCCCTGGAATTGTATAGAATCATATGGAAAGAGGAAGACATTGTTTTGCGTGCAGAACTACGTGTTCGCGCTCTCGATGAGAACGAAAATAAAAAAACGAGTCAACCCGGACCGATGCTTCATATCGAAATAGCACGAATCGAAGATCATTTGAAGATCAGTGCCAGCGAACAGCTTGCGGGCGAAACGAGCACAGTTAGGCAATATGAAGACATACCGGTGCCCATGGACCAGATCAGCGCACGCTGTCGGACAATTGTCGAGACACTCAACAAGGCTAACCGCCAGGGGCGGGTGACGCTGGATATTTTGATGAAACTCAGAGAAATTGGGCAGGTTTTATCCGATGACCTTTTTACCCCCAGTGTCAAAGATCATATTCGCGAAACAAGGGTCGAGCATTTAGTTTTTAATATTGATGATCAACTGGTACAGGTTCCTTGGGAGCTTCTGCACGATGGCCGGCAGTTTCTTTGCCAGAAGTTTAGTATGGGAAGACTGGTCAGAACCAAACAAAGCTTTATCGGCAACGGCAAGGTGCGCGCGTTGTCAAAGCCGTTAAAGATGCTGATCTTGGCTGATCCGAAGGGAGATCTAAAAGATGCCTATTTAGAGGGAACTCAAATACGGGATTTCATCGATAACCAAAAAAGTCTGATTCACGCTTCTATGCAAACCGACAATGTGACCTCGGAATACCTCAGAGAGCGGATTCGAAATTTTGATCTTGTTCACTTTGCCGGCCATTATGACTATGATCCGCAGAATCTGGAACACAGTGGTTGGCGGTTGACCGGTGGAGGGTTTAGCGCCCAAGATATTTTAAAAATGGCCGGTATTGGGACCATGCCAGTCTTAATTTTTTCCAATGCCTGTCAGTCCGCCCGAACTGAGGAATGGAGCATCAGTCAAGATGTTCAAACCGAGATTTTTGGATTGGCCAATGCGTTCATTTTGGCCGGTGTTAAACATTATGTCGGAACCTTTTGGGAAGTGCTGGATGAGCCGAGCCGCAAGTTCGCATTAGAATTTTACAAAAACATGCTTAAGGGATTGTGCATTGGTGAAGCCATTCGCCAAGCTCGTCTGTCGGTGATTGAAGAATACGGTGAGGAAACCATCGTTTGGGCCAGTTATCTTCTCTATGGAGACCCTGTTTTCAACTATATGGATAAGCTCAAGACCTTAGGAATACAGGAAGCTTTAGAAGAACCTTCCTATGTTCAACTGCCGGAGACAGAGGTCAGAGCCCGGGAAGAGGTTATCGATTTTGCCGGTGAAGCGGCAAGAAAAAAACCCCGGGCTTGGTTTAGCGCTGTGGCAGGGATGATTATCGTTCTGGCCATCGTTCTTTTTGGTTATCCGGGCCTATTGAGGCAAGATACGGAAAAATATGAAAAGGCCGTGCTTGCCGATTATTCTGCTGGGAAATACGAGGAGGCGTTGGCCAGCGCTAAAATGCTTGAGGATAAAGATTCCAAAGTTAGGCTGAGCCATTTAATCCAAGGTGATATCTATTTTCGGAAGGGAAACTTTAATGAATCGCAAGCGGCGTATGAAAAGGCTTTAGCGGCTCCAAAAGGTACGGATTTGCAAAAGGCCAAAGCCCTGGTTGGTTTAGGACGGATTGCATCGCTCCGAAAACAAACCGACCAGGCCTTGAACTATTATCAACAGTCCACTGAGACAGCCCCCGACAGTGAATTGGGGTATTTGTCGCAGGCGCTGTTGCTGGATTCATTGGGAAATTCGCAAAAAGCCCTGGGTCTTCTAACCCAAGCTCGACAATTGGCGCCGCAAAACCGGCTGGTGGCTGCCATTGCGGAAGAAACCCGCAAAAAGGTATCCTTCAAGAAGGATCAGGAAAAACAAAATAGAATCAATCAACTTGTTCAAGAATTGCTGGAAGGTATGGAAAAGAAAAAGATTTCCACACCCTCAGATGGCTGGACGTCTCAGCCCTTGACCTTATGGATCATGGACTTTAATGCCCAGGGTTACTCGTTGCAGGAAGGAGAAGACCGCTTGATTGCCATCGCCATTTCGGATCACGTGCTTCAGCATAGCCGTGCTCGGCTCGTCGAACGTTCTCTTTTGGAAAAATTGTTGGAGGAGTTAAAGTTAGGCACCTCCAAATTAGCCGATCGCAACACTGCGTTGTCATTAGGCAAAATCATGGCTGCAAGGCTTATCTTATCCGGCCGGATCATTTATTCCGGGCCTCAAACCCAGGTTGCTATGCGTCTGATCGAAACAGAAACCGGACGCATTACGGCAGCCGTCACGGAGACGGCTGGCAGCGTGGTTCCAATAACTGTTTTAACTGACAAGCTTTCTGAAAAATTGATAAGAAAGCTTAACGAAATTTATCCGTTGCGCGGAAAAGTTATGGATCAAAGCGGTCAGGAGGTTAAGATTAACCTCGGGGAAAACACGGGGATCAAAATGGGTCAGCATTTCAAGGTGGTTGATGAGGATGTTATGCTGGAAATATTCGAAGTTCACCAGGATGTAAGTCTGGCTAAATTTTTCAAAGGCCAAAAAACCCTGGAGGAAAGTAGTCGGGTAGAATTGTTTATTTCCAACAATTAAACGTCTCCAAATCTCTCCAACATACTGAAATTATGTAACTTTAAGATACTTCTTGGAATCCGATTCATCTGGAATAATGGAAATTTGGAACTATAATTCCAGTTGAGGCAAAGCCCCTAAGTTCAGCTTTATATGGGTGTCTCTTCTCAGAAATATATGCCAAATGCATCCATTTTGTTTGACATTCAAGCTGCTTTTTGTTACCCACTTTATCGTGGTTCTCTTTTCCATCTCTAAGCTAGACCTGCTGATGGATTTATAAGTTTTGAATTCGTTTTTCTACTGAATTTATTATTTAGTCTATCTTTAGTATCAGAATTTGCTTGTTTCCATTCTCACGCTCGTGATTATTATCTGAAAATCTTTTCCTTACGTTTTAACAAGATCGTAAATTACTTCTGAAGAGTTAGATGATAATATAACCTAGCCTACTAACTTGACAGAGTTTTGGATATAAACCTGTTTCTTCAGGCCAATCAGAGCACTTATGACCTCTGATAAATTCCAAAGATAAGAGAGTAGGTAAAATGTCTAACAAACCTTTTCAAGTATTTATATTCTCGGTTCTTATCTTACCGGCCCTCTTTGCTTTTCCATCTTCTGCCATTTCACAGCATGTAGAGGCGTGGTCAAATCTTGGTCTTTACGGGGGCCAGATATATGACATTGCTATTGATCCTAGCAACCCTGAGAAGATATTTGCCGGGAGCTACATGGGAGATGGACTTTTCGTGACCATGAATGGCGGAGGCACTTGGCAGGCTGTGGTAGCGACGGAGGATATTCCAAGCGAAGACACATTCAAGAACCATGTAGTGTGGGCAGTAAAGATAGCAGCAAGCGATAACAATGTAATCTGGGCGGCACACAACTACTGGGTCGAGAAAAGTACGGATGGGGGCCAAACATGGACGCATATATTTAACAGTGACATGCAACGTGACTGTGATGGTTGCGGAGGTGTTGGCGACAATTTTCGGTTTTGCATGTCTCTTGTCATTGATCCTACAAATCAGGACATTGTCTATGTCGGAACGGCCGGTCCCCTTAATACTTATGCATCGGGAGCCATCTACAAAACCGAGAATGGCGGATTAACCTGGACCAAAGTAGTTGAGTTTGACCACACGGTGATTGATATAGATATTGATCCTAAGAATAGCAATGTCATTTGGGCTGCTACAAGCTCATTCGGCTATGGAGGATGGGCCGGAAAGCTTTATCGAAGTCTCGATGGTGGGACTTCATGGGAAGTTGCATTGGATCTTGGCCCATTTGGTGGGGCCTACGCAACAGTCGCAGCTAAGCCTGGTGATCAAAATACTGCTCTCACAGGAAGTGGCTTTGGAATAATCAAACATTGGTATGATGTTGATTTGGGTCGGTGGTATTTTTCACAGCCATTGCCACAGAGTGCTTTAGTTGAAGATATATCTTTTGATCCTCAAAATTCTAATGTCGTGTATGCGGTGTGGATGAAGCCCATTAGTTGGGGTGGAGACGGCATAGGAAAAGTCGGTCGAAGTCTTGATGGCGGAGATACGTGGCTGCAAGATGACATCTATCCTCATGATTACGATTTTATTTCAATTGCAGTTCATCCGACAAATAGCGAAATCCTCTTTGCAGGTGATCGTTATTTAGGCGTCTATAAAAGCGATGATCATGGGCAAACCTGGATTCCAGTTAACGATGGTATCAATGCCGTCATTGTATATGACGTAGTGATTGACCCCAACGACTCGACACATATTATTGCGGGCACGATCTCAGGCGTCTATGAGAAAAAAGAGGCACCGGCCTGGTCGCGGCTTCTACCATATACGACACTATCGCTCCAATTTCATCCAACAGATAGTCTGACATTCTACGCCGGTTTATGGGGCATGTTAGCAAAAACAACAGATGGTGGCCTTAATTGGAGCTACAGTAATTCTCTGGGACTCCCTATATATGACATCGCCGTAGATACCCTGAACACAAACACAATTTTCATAGCTGCCGGCAATGGAGAAATTCACAAGAGCACAGATGGAGGAAACGCTTTTGAAAAGGTTTTAGATGGAGTAAACCAACTTGGCGAGACGTATGATTTCAATGTAGTTATTATTGACCCTTCTAATAATCAGCGTGTTTTTGCAGGAGGTGGAAATTTTTATGCTCCCAAGGTTCTTGGTGACCTTTGGGAAAGCACGGACGGAGGGGTGAGCTGGACGCGAACCGGTCTCCAGAATGAGATCGTCAATGCCCTGCTTATTGATCCTCGCGATTCTAATATTATGTATGCAGGATGCGGCTACAGCGGCGGCACCCCCGTCCCGGTATACAAGAGTACGGACGGTGGCCAAAACTGGATTCCATTCTATGAGGGGATCCCTGGCATTGTATGGCCTGGAAGGGGTGTTTGGGGGACATCCCCGACGAATGTATTTGCCGTGGGAAGTATCAGCCCCTACTTTCAGCCTATCTGGCATTACGATGGCAGTACGTGGGTTGAAATAAACAGTGGCGCAACAGAAGGACTTTTTGAGATCTGGGGCAGTGCTGAAGATGATGTCTTTGCCGTGGGTGATAGTGGCACCATCCTTCATTACGATGGCAACACCTGGTCTGCCATGAGCAGTGGCAGCACAGAACGTCTCTACGGTGTTTGGGGCAGTTCTGCAGTTGATGTTTTTGCCGTGGGTAATGATGGCACCATCCTTCATTACGACGGCAGCACGTGGTCTGCCATGAGCAGTGGCAGCACCGAACATCTTTTCGATATCTGGGGGAGTTCTCATGAGAATGTTTTTAGCGTAGGCAATAATGGCACCATCCTAAATTACAACGGCAGCACCTGGACCCCCATGAGTACCGGAACAACTGAGCATCTCTGGGGAATCTGGGGGGCTTCGGCGACAAATATTTTCACCGTAGGATCCTCGGGTACAGTTCTCTACTTCGGTGGAAGTTCCTGGACCACAATGGACAGTAACACAACAGAAGATCTTGAAGGTGTCTGGGGAGCTTCAGCGACAGATGTTTTTGCCGTGGGTGATGATGGCCTTATCCTCCACTATGACGGGAACAACTGGACTGCCATGGACAGTGGTACAACAGAGTATATGTGGAGTGCCTGGGGGACATCCGGAACGAATGTTTTTGCCATTGGGGATGAAGGCAGCATCCTCCATTATGATGGCAGCGCCTGGACTGCTTCGAGGCCGGGGGGCAAGAACTGGAATACGGTGACTGACCTTGAGTTTCACCCTACAAATAAGAATGTTATTTATGCTAGCAC
>Ga0209536_100014742_pt1 | contig 11203 bp, 23 predicted proteins | sample DeeMarSeWOR28_12_FD_187461 | JGI IMG/M metagenome (GOLD analysis project Ga0209536, IMG submission 187461) | Marine sediment microbial communities from White Oak River estuary, North Carolina - WOR-2-8_12 (SPAdes) (version 2) | ecosystem: Environmental > Aquatic > Marine > Intertidal zone >... | reverse complement strand
ACCATCAAACACCCTATATTGACAGTTAACCATACCATCAAACACCCTATATTGACAGTTAACCATACCATCAAACACCCTATATTGACAGTTAACCATTATATCTTTTAGTCGGTAGAAAAAAAGGGAAATAGTGGTTAAGAAGCATAATACTTCTTATACCAAGCCATTGACCTGTTAGATGCAATCTTTCTTCTGCCAAACCTGACATACTTAACTAGTTTTAGTTCCCCGTTCTTGAGTTTACGAAACTTAACAGCAAAGAACCCCTCAACATTCCCGTTACTAGTGGGAACAACTGTTCTATGAGGGGTATAGCCAAATAGATAGATAGTTTTGTTCCATTGCTTAGGCGGATTCCAATAGATGTAAGAGTGTTTACGTCTTTTCCTTGATCCCCGCATCAGATCTGCCATGATACGATTGATTGCATCTACAGGATTCATATTTTGGTATTTGTTGCCCAAACTGAACCCTCAAAAGACTATAATGGAAAACCGCTTAAATTCGGTTGCTTAACCCAAACAGTCAAAAAACAGGGTTAAAAAACAAAAAAAACTTTAAAGCTTTCACAAAAATGTCAAAGCAACCGAAAAAAACAAAACGGAAAACCATTAAAAAAACAAAATCATTTTAAATAAAAACAAGTTCACTTCAATAGTTTTTCTAGCAATCCTTTTAGTTTATCAACAAACTTAACTAACTTCAGTTTTTCCTCATTGATTTCATCATCTCCATATATAAAAAATGAGTCTTTCTTATAGAAGAAAACCCTCTTATGAAGTAAATCAGAACAAGCCAAGCCATTCACTTGTTCCCAAACATCAAAAGATTCAGAAGCCCCCCCAAAAAAATTATACAGGTTTTCCAAGGTTGGTTGCCAATTCACAAGCTTAAGCAATTTAATCAAGCCTCTAACAGTAATTTTCAAATCATCAAGTAAACAAATCATTAAATCTGGGAAACCCAACTTGTAATGATCATTCATAAAAAATAACTGCCATAAAGTAAAAGGATAGATTTCTCTAAGAGCAACAAAATTAATTTCTTCTCCACTATAACTAAAGCGGGGATACAAACCAAACTTAACAAGAATATTATCAAGTTTCCTATTCTTCAAGATAGTAGCATAATGAAACAAAGGCTCTTCACTAATCAGTAAAATCTTAACTTTTCGTTTCATAACCTTGCCTAACAAGTCCACAAAGGGCTTAACAGAAAGATTATTCTCAATAATGTACTCTAAAAGATAATGAATTTCATCCCAAACAATCAAGTTAGCCCATTTAACATATTTTTCAAAACTGTTAAAACAACATTTTTCAATATCAAACTGGGCTTTCTTTGCAAAAGTTTTCACAGGTTTAATATACACTCTTTTAGTTGATAAGTCAAAACTAATATAGCAAGGCTTAATGTTTGGAAACTGATCTTTGAAAATAGCCCCTTGAGACTGAACATCATAACCCCGATCAAAAGAAACAACAGAAACATCAACATTTTTCAAAGCCCCATTCAAAGCCAACAAAGTATTAAATGTTTTACCTGTCCCCTTTTTACCTATTAAAAACCTAAACTTGCTATCATTTGATTTACTAAAAAAATCCAACAAGTTCCTGTAATTAAGGGTTAAAGGATCAACCTTCAAATATTCCCTAAGAACAACTTTCTTAGTTTTCTTAGGAAAATTATACTTAACATAGGCAATAGAAACAAGAGGATTACAATAAGGATCAGAAGTATTACGGTAAAAAGTACAAGAAATATTCTTTCTATCATTTACTAGGTGCATTTTATTACGCAAATACAATTCGCCTATTTCTATTGGAAAATAATTGTCAGGGCAAGAAATTTTAATAGTTCCCCATTTTACAACCTTTCTTTTCCAAACTTTTCTAACGATAACATTATCGTTAAAAAGCTCTTGCCAAGTATCAATCTGATCAACCTTTAACCTTTCCGCCCTCAAAGGCATCATTCTCAAAAGATTAGGCAACTGTTTTTTAGATCTCATAATTTCTTAACCTTCAATAAAGTATCTAGTGGACCTTGCTTCTTTCTCATTTTTTTTCTAAGAAACTCATACATTTTAGGGCTATACTTCAAAAGATTGTTTTTCCAACCAATATAAGCAGTACAAGCCCAACAACCATTACGATTCTGAGTTATGTAAGTCTCATTGAAAGGAATCTTGTTATCCTCTAAGTATTTTTCACACTTCCTTTTATTCCACAAGGCAATAGGATGATAAGTAACCATACCCCGCTTAACATAGTAGATCATGCCCATTCTGCCAATATGAATAGCTCTTGTTCTACTTTCACAAGCCCTTAAACCCCCAATATCCCCAGTAATATTATGCTCTTTATAGAAAGCAAACCGTTTAAGCTCTTTAAGCAAAAAACAACACATAGGCTTTTTATCCTGATTCTTATTCCAACTTTGCCTTTTTTGTCTATAACTTTTGCTTTGGATCTGGGGAAACCCGTATTCCTCAACAATTTTCCAGAAAGAAGTATCAGGTTTAAGCTCAGTAAGATTAACATTCCAAAGATTAGTTACTTTGCGAACATACTTAACATTTTCAGGAAATTCAACCCCCGTATTAGTGAAAATAACCTTAATATCAGGTTTCAACTTCAAAGCCATGTGCAAAACAATAGTTGAACATTTCCCGCCTGACCAACCAAGAACAAGCTGATCCCCATGCAATTTAAGAGCAATCTTCAAAGTATCTATTGCAGAAAAAACAGGAAGATCATTACGTTTCAAACCTCTTTTACATTGAAGCAAATTAACAAATTCTCTCTTATCCTCTCTAGTAATCGGTTTATTGTAAGTATCTAAGCAACCCTGATTTTCAAAAAACACTAGTTTCACATCAAATTTATTGACTCAAAGATTTTGAGAATCCTTTCAAGCCTTTCTTTTGTTTTATTCAACTCTGAAATACTATCTTTAAGATCAGATTCCATTAATGCAAGTTGCTTACGGGTAAACCTTGTTGGGGCAGTTCTACCAAAATTTTTGATCTTTCGACATTCCCCAGAACAACCGCCCTCAGACCGTTTACTCTTAGGCATAATACACTTGTTACCATCCATAGGGCAAACCCTTGATTCTTCACTCATGTTTTTTCATTTTTTCTCCTTTTTTTGAAAAGCTTGTTTCTTAATTGAAATTTCTTTTGCATTTTGAGCTATCTTGAACATTAACTTTGCTCTTTTAGTCCAAGTTGGATTACATTTCTTAACTTTCCACTTATCTTCAATCATCATTAAAGTAGGTTGATAATAAGGTAGAGAATCAATAATCAATCCTTTAATGTAAAAAGCATAACCCCAAGCCTTTTTCACTTGCTTATCTTTTCTTTTACGTCTTTGATTGGTTGAATCCAAAACATACTCTAAACTAATCATGTGTTTGTAGATTGTTTCTACTGTCTTTGTAATTGGACAATTAACACATTTTGTGTTTTTATTTTTTTTCAACAGAATACACTCTCTTTAAAACTTTGTAGGTTGGATACCCAATCCCAATATTTGCAATAGATAAGCCAACAATTAGGTGTAGGTAGGTTACAAGAATAGGAACAGAGAATAAAAAGTTTAACATAAAGACAAGCCAAGAGGCAATAATCAAATTGTATAAAATTAGTCCTACAAGAACTGATTTCTGTGAAACTTTGTAAATTACTACAGCTCCCAAAAAGGTTGGAACAACACTAATCATGTCAATAAGCCCAAGAGGACTGCCCAAGTTAGCGATTCCAACACCAAGAGAAATACCGATAACTGAAGGAAACCCAAACAAAGGAATCAACGCAAGAAGCAAGTTTGCAACTCTAACTTGAATCTGTAAGAAACTGATCGGTCTAAAAACAACAGTTAACGCTACATATATTACAGCAAACATTATTGATATACATAATTTTTTTGTGTTCATGTTTTTTCATTTTTTCTCCTTTTTTGGATTGTAAACTTGAAATAACGATCATCAAACTGACACCCAACAATCTCATAGCCTAACATACTCAAAAGCTTAGAAACCTCATTTCTTTCCCTAAGAAGATCAGGATCATAAATACCAAACTTGAAAAGTTTACCCATCACAATTAAGCCCCCTTTCCGTTCTTTGCTCATTAGGGATAATAAGAGTAGGATCAGAGAGAAAATACCAAACAAAAAACCCAATAATAAAAACTAAAGGCAAACCTAAAAACAAACCCAAACACAAAAACCCCCAGAAATTCCCAGAATCATCAGGCTTTTCATGGTAAGCCTCATTAGGATCAGGGGTAGGATTCCAATAATGTTTTAGAATGTCCCCTTCCTCAAGAGTTATGATGTTGCCTGTTTTGTTTTCGGTTTCTATCCAAGTTTCAAAATGCTCTATACTCTCAGATTGAGAAAATTTCCATTCAATAACAGAAGGGGTAGCATTACAGGTTTTTCTATTCCAGTTTTGAGCAATAACAAAAGAGTGTAGATCATATTCAGTATCAGGTTTGAAACAGGGAAGTTCAGCAATCATAAAGGGAACAGCATAAATTAGGTTAATGATCAAAGCCCCAACTAGTACCCCTGTCCAAAAATCAAACTTTAACCTGTTAACCCTCAAAGATCTAAAACCCCTGTAAGCTCAACCCTACTAAATAATAAAGGCAAGTATTTTTTAATAACATTACGGATTTTTCGTTTAACCCGATAAAACAAAGTTGGAAACTCTCTAAGATACACATGAACATAATGTTCCCTAATTTTTTCTAAGCCAACCCCCAGTTTCATCAACCTGTTAGCTACTAGTCCATAAACATTGTAGAACTCTTTTTTATCATTAATATGAGTTCCTTGATTCTCATGCAACCTATAAAACAACAGGGGAACATCAACATATTTCAGTTCCAAACCCGCCAAAACCAAATCAAGCAACAAAACAAGATCTTCCCCATGCCTAAGCCTACAATCAAAACCTATCTTGTTAAAGAAAGCTTTAGGAAACACACAACAGCTAAAATTCACAAACATATTCTTGTTAAGAGCAAACAATACAACATTTTCTTTAGAAAACCTTTGGCTTTCATACTTAGCTAACATCCTGAGTTTACTATCACAAAGCCAATAATCACAGTAAACCCCCCTGTAAGGTGTAACCTCAAGCATAACAGTATCAAGAAAATCAGAATCCCAAACATCATCACTACTCAAAAAAGCTATAAAGTTTCCCTTAGCCAACTTAACAAGCTCAGATCTAGCCCCGCCAATACCCAGATTAACAGAGCTACTAAACAACTTCAAATTAAAAACAGTTCTGTATTTTCTCTTGTAAGCCCTAACAACCTGTCTAGTATTATCAGAACTAGCATCATCTAAAACCAAAACCTCAAAAGGCTTGAAACTCTGTTTTCTAACACTATCCAAAGCATCCAAAATAAAATCTTGAGCATTAAAAGCGGGAATCAAAACACTAACCGTTTTCCTAATCATCTTTACCTCAACCAAATCCTTGTTCTTCTCTAAATCCAAAGTAATATTAGCCTGAAGAAAATCCCCAGATCTACCCGTTTCAACAACATCTAAACTCATTTTGGTTTCAAGTCCTTTATAAGTTCTTTAATTTTAGAATTTTTAGCGTAACGGGTTTGAGCTTGACAAGGGGTTTCTTCAATACGTTTTATTTTAGTATGATAAAGAAGCTTTCCTTCAAGCCATTTCTTTCTATCTTCTAAACAAGCTTTGACAATATCATCTATTATTGAAGCTCTATCTCTGGGTAAGACATTATAGGCTTTGAAAAGCTCATACAACGGTTTTTCTATGGCATTATGAAGAGAAACGTAAGGAGATTTTGAGGGTTTAGTCCATTTGTTTTCACAAATTCGACAAACAAAAAACCCTTTCCCTAAATTTTCTAGTTCATTATTACAATCAGGACACTTCATTTCTTTTTACTCTCCTTTTCCCATAATTTTAAAGAGTATAGTTGCGATTTAGAAAGGAATCTTTCAGGCTCAAATATTTCAGGAAAAGAAACTAGCAAGTTTCTATAATGCTTTCTAACTGACATAGTTGAAATACCTAAAACATTAGCAATACGGGATTGGGATAGTTTAACCTGTTTATAAAGACTAAAAATGTAAAAAAGCCCCGCAACAATAACCTTTTTGCCTTTTCCGCAAAAATAAATACGTTTTGTTTTATCAATATGATTAATTACTTTAATTGCAGATACACAACAATTATGAACTTCCTTTCTAGACAAAATATTATCAAATAGTTTATGACCAATCTCAAACACAAATTTAGGCGGGATTCTTTCGCAAACAATACAATCAGGTAATACAATACAATCAGGTAATTCTTTCTTTTTCATTTCTTTTTTAACACCCCGTAAAAGTAAGGAAGATCCAAAGTCTTAACGTGCCTAAGCTTGAAGCCAAACCCCTCAAGAAACTTTCTGGGAACAAGAAACTTATGAAGCTGAAATTTATTGCGGGGCAACCCATAGCTAACAATCGCTTGAGTATTCTTAACAAATTTTGAAGGGGTTAAAACTATAACCTTTCCTTTAGGCTTAGTGAGTCTAAGGGCTTCATGTATGAGATTGTTGGCTTTCTCAAGGTTTTTAAGATGCTCAAGAATATCCAACATTAAAACAGCATTAAAATAATTGTTGAATCTTTCAGGGGTAAAATAGGATATAGGGGTTTCATTAAGGTCAGCTTGAACAGTATGAATCCCCAACTTCAGATTATCAAGATAGTCAAGGCTTGGCTTATGAATATCAACCCCCCAAAGTTCCCCGCAACTCAAAATAGTATTAGGGTAAGTCTCTATCCAGTTGCCTAAACCTTGCATAATACCACAACCCAAACTCAAAACACTATGCCAACTCTTAACCTCTTTCTGAACAAAATCCCCAACCCAATTCAATCAGATAGCCCCCATCATATAAAGAGCAATAAGTATTAGCAGAACAAGAAGAAACTCTAAGAGCATAGGAACAACAAGCCCCAACTCTTTATACCACTTCTTTTTATTACTGATCATTTCAAAACCTCTTTAACTAAGCTTGAATCAATCCAGATAACTAATTCTCTTGTAGCTGTATAATTTCTTGTTTCCCAACATTCATCAAGTTTAACTCTCTCAAGATACTTTTCTTTATCAACAAACCCAATGCAAACCTCATGTTTCTGATCAGGATTACAACCGCAACTATTCCAATAATCACTAATAACAACGTATTGGCTACCATTAAAAAGCTGAACTGTTCTGCCTTCCATTGGGGCAATATGCCAAGCATGAAAGCCTTTCCAGTTAGCATGATTGAAAAGAGAATTATGAACCTCAAATTCGTAAGCCCTAAGCTCAAGTAACTCAGGAATACTTGTAACTAAACATAACCCGACAACAAAAACAGAAATGCAAAAAACAAGCCGAATCAAACCATAATTGTTCTTAATCTTAGACTTAAGAGAAAACTTACTCATTTTTTGTTTTCTCCAAATTTTCTTTTATGCCAAGCCTCAAGCTTAGGTTTTCTCCAAATTTTCTTTTATGCCAAGCCTCAAGCTTAGAGAGATTACGATAAGGAGTAGTGTAAAGTCTTAAAACATACTTTACAACTTCCTCAATGTCCCTAAACAGGTTATAGGGAACATAATATTCATAATAAAGAAAAATAGAAGCTTGAATAGAACCATCAATCATTTTTTGTTTTCTTCCTTTATTTCAAATCTTTTTCTATACCACTTATCAAAGGTTGATAGGTTACGGAAAGGATTAGTGTAAAGTCTTAAAACAAACTTTACAACTTCCTCAATATCCCTAAAATGGCTAGGAACATAATATTCATAATAAAAAAAAATAGTAGCTTGAATAGAACCATTAATCATTTTGTTGATCTCTCCAATAATTCATTAAGCTCAGGACATTTTAAATTATGATTATCCAACAACAGCTTAACAGCTAAAGCGGTTGGGATTCCAACAGGGGGCAACTTGTTTGTTTGATACTGATTAACCTCAACCCCAATCTCAATCTCTTGCTTGAAAAAAGGAGATTTTTTAAGCCAATACCAACCCCAAACCCCAAGAGATAAAGCAAGAAAAGGAAGCATCCAACCAACAAAACTTGAAAAGCTTCCAAAAAAACTCTGAATCATACTTGTACTATCATAAATCACAGTAAGAAAAGTAAGCAAGGTTAAAGGAAAACTAGCAACCCCAGAACCAACCCGTATATAATGAATTGACCGCCAAAAAACCATTTTCAAACTAAACAATTTTCTCAACCTTCTGAATAATCAATTCGCCTGAATCAGTTAAAACCGCTAAAAGTTTTTCTTTACAACATGGACAGTCAACATAAAAATTAGCCTTAGCGGTCAATCTAAAACTTCTCTCCTTTTTTTATTTTTTTAAATTCTTTAATTCCTTCTTGAAGTTTTTTTATTAATTCATCTGAATCAATTTTACAAAAAGCAAGAGTAACTCCAATTTTTGCAACAAGATCATAGTCTTTTTCTAAAAATGCTTTTCTCATTCTTTGTTTAGCTTTTTCTTCTAATTCAGGATCAAGTTGTTTCATTTTTGTAAGCCCTCTATAACTTTTTTTTTCCAATCTTCTCTAAGTTCCTTTTTACGTTCCCCAAAATCCCATTTTTTTCTTATTGTCTTACGATAAACCTTAATTTTCCATCTCTCAAGAGTATAGATAAGCCCTAAAGTCTCAGTTTTAGTAGGCTCATCAAGCTTATTCTTGTAGTTATCATAGCCAACCGCAACAAAGTCAGGTTTAACCCAAATAATCTTATGAACAAAACGGGGGCTAAACCGTAAGATAGGCTCAACACTAATCATTTTACTTGGAAAATCAAGTTCCCGCATAAGCTTAAGATTATCAACATTTCTTTTCCCAAGATCACTTTCAATAGTACAACCTAAAACAATATTCTCAGAAAAACAGAAATTGAAATACCGCTTAGGATTCTTAGTAAGCAACAAAAACTTGCCTTTACTATGCTTAATAAAATAAAGAATTTTCTCAATCATATATCTTGGAACAGAATCTTCAAACAAATCAAGCATACTACAAACAAAAACAAAATCTTTCTCAGAGAAATTGTTCCTAAGAAAAGCTTGATGAAAAAGCCGATGTTCCCCAGTATATTTTTTCATCTTATACTTTTCAGCAAGACGTCTAGCCCAACAATAACTGCAACCAATATTACATTTACCCGCTAAAGGATTCCAAGTCTTAGTTATGAAAGGAAACCCTCTTTTTGAAGAAAACCTAACAACATTCAATTATAGTTTCTCTCCTAAAATTATCATAAGATCTGTTTTCCAGAAGTTATCAATCACTTTCTTAACCCTGAACCTGATAATGTTGTTAGTATATCCCCTATGAAAAACCACAACAGGATTAGAGTTCCTAAAAATCCAATCATTAACCCTACTAGTCCAATAAGGCTTTCTACGATACTCAACAGTCTTAACCCCTGAATCAATCAGATCAAACCAACGAAAAGTTAAAAACAAATCAAGCTCATTACGTTTCATTCCCTTAGCCTCTTTCCTCTAATCCACATTCAGGGCAATACACAATGATACCCCCATTCCCATTTTTCTTAACTAAACTCTTACACTTACAAGGCTTAACCAAACAATCAAGATCACTACTGTTAAAAACAGGAAGATTACACAAGCCTAAAAGCAACCCCCTAAGATCCAGTTGTAATAAACTTCAGAGTGTAATGCAACAAGCAAAGGCTCATGTTCTCTAGGAAGCCCCTCAAGAATCTGCCCTTTATAATCTATGACTTTGCAACCAACCCATAAAGCTTCTAAAGCTGTTTTGCTTAAACTCTTAATTTCATGCCTATCAATAAAATATTTAAATAAAGATAGAAACTTGGGCATATCAGCAAAATCAACATGATCTTTACCTCTTTCCAAAATACAAAGACTTAAACCCTTAACATCAGCAAGAATCATAGCCCTATCAGAGCTTTCATACTTATTCTTAAAATACAATGCTTTATTACTATGATTAGAAACCCCAATACTATCTTTCTTAAAATGATCCGTATCAACAGGATTAGGCAAATACAAAGCTTGAGGCAACAATTTTTGCAGATCAGGTGTACTAACAGCAAAACGATATTTACCCCCAAAAACCCTTAAAAACAGTTTAGTAAGAAGCCTTTCCCTTTTCCCAACAACAACAGGAAACCCCCTCAATTCAGAGCCATGAAACTCAACAAGCTTAGGCTTACGAATAAACAAAGCAACTTTCCAATCAGAATGAACATGAACAAAATCAAAGTTTCTACTATACCAACCAACCACAACATAATACACTAGTAGGGCAACTTTACGTTGAACAAACCTGAAAAGATCCCCAACAAAACCAAACCTAGCAAACCTACGGAAAACAGGGCTAACAACCCTAAGATTGTAAAAACTCTTCTGCCTCAACCCATCCATATAATCATATTCAGGACCAACAAGCTCAACAAAATGCCCAAGCTTACGTTGAAACTTAGCAAGGCAACCCGCAACCCCCGCCCTATCCCCAACATGAAGAATTTTCATATTGATAATTTCTCTCCATTAGATCAGTCCTAAAGCCTCTTCTAATCTGAGAATGGTAACTTTCAAGCTGAAGTTAGGCTTCCCAGTAGCTTTAGAAAGTTCCCTGAGCAAAGGCTTATTCCAACTTCTATTTTTGATAATACTCTGATACTTCTTAAGAGCCAAAATCTTTCTTTCAGTAGCACTTAATTTTAAATCCAAACTCATTTTTTCTTTTTCCTTTGCTTTCGTTCATTAAGAATAGTAAGAATCCTAGCTCTCTCCTTTCTCAACTTACCAATCAACATAGTATTTTCGCTATACCCTGTAGATCTGCAACGTCTAAGCCCAAGAGAGATCTCAACAAGCCTTCTCTCAAGCTGACTATTACTTTTCTTTCTAAGATCAACCAAAACCTTCATTTTTCTTTCAATTCCTTTAATGTTTTTTCAAGTTCTCTTACTCTATCATCTAATTCTAAGATACAGCCTTGTAGGTTTTTTATTTTTTCAATTATTTCTTCTTCTATTTTACTCATTTTTTTTCAGTTCCTTTAATGCTTTTTCTATTGTCATATTAGGTTGTTCTAACCATTCTTCAACTGCTTCGATTATGTTAGGATGT
>Ga0209536_100014741_pt1 | contig 11203 bp, 10 predicted proteins | sample DeeMarSeWOR28_12_FD_187461 | JGI IMG/M metagenome (GOLD analysis project Ga0209536, IMG submission 187461) | Marine sediment microbial communities from White Oak River estuary, North Carolina - WOR-2-8_12 (SPAdes) (version 2) | ecosystem: Environmental > Aquatic > Marine > Intertidal zone >... | reverse complement strand
GCTATAATCCCAAATCCTGAGGAATCTTAAATTGTCAAAGAGCTATACAAAAAATTCTGATAATTTATGCTTGACTCTCTATAGCTGGTCTTTCAAAAACGGTTGAATTTGACAGCGCACCATGTGCGCACCGTTATCTTCTCGTGAAATTTAACGAAATCTCCATTAAAGTGTCGCATTTACCACTCTGCCTCCTGTATTTAATATCAATAAATATTGTACACCTATCAAGCTGAAAATCAAGAGAAAAAATTAATATATCTATGTGCAAATTTGAAAAAAATTGCGCAACAAAACGATAATTTTATGAATTTAAATTTGCAAGCGCCTCTTTTCTGCATTTGTAAGCTAAATTTACAAAACCGTTTGACGTGGCTTGTCACTCGTGATTGAGAGGTCAGTCTAAACGATTGGATGTACTGACAGAAATCGGCGTCGGATACTTATAGACAACGATGTAAGTTGAAATGATAAAAGTGGATATAGCGGCTAACTGGATAAGATATGATGCTCGGGCCTCAATCTTACCGGCGCTGAAAGCACCATAAGCTACCAGAAGGGAAAATTCGCTTGACTGGCCAAGCCGTATTCCAAGTTCTTTGGCTAAACCGGCAGGCTCACCCGCTAATCGAAAAGCAGCATTGAACACAAAAGGTTTCGTTACTAAAATGACACCGGCCAGCATTACTCCGGGTATGATTACCTGCTTTGTTACAAGAAGGTCAAACTGGGCACCGATGGCGAAGAAAAACAGTATCAAAAAGAATTCCCTTACAGGTTTAAGACCTTCGGATACGAACAATGATATAGGAGATATCGCAAGCATAATCCCGGCTGTAAAGGCCCCAATCTCATAGGAAAGGCCAAGAAGGTTTGCAACCTCAGCGGAAAGAAGACACCACCCTAAAGACATCAGAAAAATATAATCCTTAATCCTGTCGAATCTTCGAAACAACGCAAGAATTCCATAACGCACGAATAAATATGAAATTCCTGTGAAAACAAGTAGTTTCAAAATTAACAATAATCCTTCGACATAAATGCTTGTTGCTCTGCTGCTGTAGAGAAAAAGTATCAGGCCAACCGCTATAATGTCCTGCAACAGGAGAATACTTATCATGACTTCGCCAATGTGCTTATGATGCAGCGAAGACGTCGGGACCAGTTTTACGCAGACTACAGTGCTCGAGAACATCAACGACAATCCGACAATCAGGCTCTCCGACCATGAGAAATGAAAAAGTTTTGCAATAATCATTGCAGGCAGGGCAAAGAGTAGACATGTTGCCAGGGTGATCGGAGCTGTTTTCTTAAGAAGTCCGGATAGCTTCTGTGGGTGCAGGTTCAGACCTATCAGAAACATCAGCAGGATTATTCCGAGGTGAGAAACGTGTTCAATGTGGCTGGGATCCTCAAATAATCCTATCCCCCACGGACCTACAAGCATTCCCAAGGATATATAGGCCAGAATGATCGGTTGTTTCAAATACAGAAAGATGGTGGCGAGTATCGAAGCCCCGGCAAAAATCAAGGCTAGCTCAAATATGATATTATCAAAAATGCTCATTTATGGACGGCTTTCATTTCCTTTTTCGAATGCAATTGTTTAGAGATCGATCTTCGTAATTGATCAACTCATTCCAGAGCCTTTAGGCTGTAAGCTTTATACTATCAAAATACTGCTTGTTTGTCACAAAGTTCCTGGGAAATCAGGATTAAAAGGTCATTGAGAACTGCACTGACAAATTTCATAGACCAAGTATTGAGCGAATTTACAATACCAAGGTTTTACTTTGACGCCGGGAATTGATTGTGTTAAACTACATTTTTTAAAAGGCAATTTATTAGTTTTCTTAGGAGGACAAGTAATGGCTAAAGGAAATGTTTGTTTTATGACTTTGTTAATATCGCTGGTGGTGTTAACAGGTTGCGCTCCGAGGGCGTTTCGAATAGAACTCGTGCCCACCGATCAGAAGCTCAAAGAGACGGAAATAGAGCGAGATAAAGGTAATTTTATTCGTGATAAGATAGCTGTGATTGATGTTGACGGTTTGCTTATTAACAAACGCAGAGGCGGAATTATGCGAGATGGAGAGAATCCTGTAAGTCTTTTCGTTGAAAAGCTGGACAAGGCAGCATCGGACCGGCGCGTCAAGGCGGTTGTGCTTCGCCTGAATTCACCAGGCGGTACGGTTGCAGCCAGCGACATTATGTATCACAGTCTGCGAGAGTTCAAGCGAAACACCGGAAAGCCGGTTATAGCCTGTATACTCGGCGTGGGGTGCAGCGGAGCTTATTATCTTGCGTGCGGCAGCGACGGTATTTTGGCCCAGCCGGGCGGTGTGACGGGCAGCATCGGGACCATAATGCAAACGTATAGCTTTGCGGGGACGATGGAAAAAATCGGAGTTAAAGCAGTGTCTATCAAGAGCGGAGACTTGAAAGACTTAGCTTCACCGCTGCACGATTTGCGTACTGAAGAGCGGCAAGTTTTAGAAGGAATTATCAACCAGTTTTATGAGCAATTCCTGACAGTCGTGCAGAAAGGCCGCAAAAAGATCGGAGAGCAAAAACTGCGGGAGCTTGCTGATGGACGAGTCTACACGGCCGAAACAGCCTTGCAGGAAAAACTTATAGATAGAATTGGTTACCCGGCGGATGGAATCGAATGGGCCAAGGAGCTGGCCGGGATTAAGAAAGCCCGCGTGGTTATTTATCACCGCCCTTTAGGTTACAGAGCTAATGTGTATGGCTCGGCGACGAGTGTTGACGACGCAGTTGGTGCCCTGATAAACGTGGAATTACCAGACTGGCTGACCTCAAACGGGACGCAATTTCTATACCTTTGGCAGCCGCTTGTTGAATGAAAGCCCGGTCTTAACGATGTTAAGCTCTGCCGCAGCAGGCTCACCGAATCAGGCATTAGTAACAACTACAGACTTGTCTGCAGCAAATTCAAAGACCCGGTCAAGGGCGGTCTTCACAAAAACACCTCTGGTATTGTACGCAAGTCCACAGAGAACAAGTCGGCGCCCGGAATCCGTTAAAAGCTGTCTTAACTTCAGCAGTTTTGAAAGACTCGACGCAGTTACAATATCAGCTTTAGAAAAATCAACCACTACATCACGGTCGGCCATCGGAGAGATGGTCTCGCTGATGGAATCCAGATGTTCGCACATTTGTGGCTCCGGAGCCAAATCAACAAGAAGAGTGTCCTGTGATACGTTCTCTACCATTTTAGTCGCCTTATTTACCATAATACCTTTAAACATTTTTTACCGGACCACCGTCAAGACCAAAGTCACCTAATGGCAACCGGGAACCGTCGCTCCTATACAAATAATAAGAAATAGAATGAGGGCTGACAACACTTTTTGTAAGGTGTAAAAAAGGGATTTTCACCTTCGTCGCAATATTTCAGCAGTCACATAACCGGGACCACAAAATGCCAGATCCTAAATACAGATCCCGGGGAATATCAATTAAATAAGGGAGCCAGACTGTTTATCCGGCTCCCTCTGCAATACAAACGAATATCAGCTTTCTTCAGTCTCAGCCGGATCTTCCCAAGATGTCTCTTCAGGAGCTTCTAAACGCGGCTCCTGATTCTCTTCGGTCTCTTGATTCTCTTCCAACGCTACCTGTTGAGGCTCTTCTGGTGCTATTTGCTGAGGCTCTTCAGGACTTTGAGGTCTTTCTTCGCTTACCATTTCAATTCCTTTCAAAAATAAATAATGTTAACTTCCGAAATCCACCTTCGACTTATTCGGACGGTAACTTTATGTAAAATAATGATAAGTCCCGTGAAAAAGGACGTACCATGACTCAGAGTTGACATAATACAGGGTGCATTGGAAAGAATAGAACTTGTGAAGTAGTGCAGGATTAATCGGCAAAAAGGTACTCTATCTTCTCATTTTTCGCGGATTTGAGAAAGTCGAGCAAGCATCCGGCGATTTTATCGGCCTTATTTACGATGAGTAAGCCTCGCAGGAAGAATTTATCCGATGCTAAAATCCGTCAGCCATATCAGGAAGTGGCTCATGAAAACGGAGGGCAAACCAAAAAACAAAGCTCTCTCTGCTCGGCTCGGGTGCAGTGATGATAGTACGAAAAGTTCTAACCACCCATACCCAAAAGCATCCGCAGAGAGAGCTCTTTTTATCTTTATTATCTCGAGAAAACAACGCGGGCAATTTTACTATCCGGAGATACCCTTAAGGTTTTGCTGAATCTTACCGTAAATAACGCGTGACCTCTCCTCGTCGCCGAATTTGCCTGTATTAATCCTAATCTCGGTAGCTTTGTTCGCCCCCGGTTCCATCCGTATTGTAACAGTCCTTCCATCAGCGATGTTGCCGACCACCTTCGCATAAAAGACATCTTTATTTTTCTCAGCAACATCAATCTCCAACTGCTTCAGGCTGGTCAGTGTCGCTTTATACACGGCATTCAAGTCGTGGCCGGACAAAGCGTAAAGGTTTCCTCTTGAATAAACAGCGGCATCAGTACCGATAATGGTAGGTCTTCCGCAGCCACACAAAGCCAACATCAAAACAGCAACCATGAAAAGTTTCAGGATTTTACTTATTGACATCTCTTCACTCCTTAGCAAAATTGCTTACTTATTGGATGCTCCACTTACGACCGCTCAGATCATTTTGATTTGATATTAACTATTGACCTGCCTACTCGGGTGGCGCATAAAACAAAACGCCAGCAGCCGAAGGAACCTGTAAACGGACAGACAGACAAGCCAGATAATCGCCCAGGTGGCCAAGCCTCCCGCGACAGCACTTCCCACCGCCGCCAACACGAACAATCCTATCAACTGCTCTTTTGGCATGCTCATCCAGCGATTGTCTTGCGCCTCGTTAAAGTTTTTCAGGCAGGAACTCACGGCCTCTGCGTTGCTCTTGAAATAACTGGGCTTAGTACTACGGCAGGCTTCCCAGGTTTGTAGCTCCTGTCTACAAACGTTCAACTTCCGGCGTGCCGAGTTATACTCTCCAGCCATTAGCAAGACACAACACCATGCACAGAAAATACCTGCGCATATCGCCAAGGAAAACACGGCTGAACGCACTTTGTTTTTTCGTCTCATGACATTTACACCCCCACGTATCCCATGTATGAAATAAAACTGTTCAACCTTCAATAACAATAACAAGTAAAAGCTCTTGTTTTCCCGGAGGCCGCGGTATTCTGTGCCTAATCCTCCCCACATATCCTCCGAGAGCAATAATCATGATATCTCAGGTCTGGAACGGATCGAAAAACCATAAATATGCTTGTAATATTTAAGTTCACAGTTAACAACGGCATGTGTAAAGCTGCCAAACACAATAACAGGAACTTCGCCTCTGATTTCTATGGATTTCATTTATCCGTTCAGAATAAAACACCCAGCCAAACAAACTTGCATTCACTTCTCTGGACTATATAAAGTATAAAAAATGTTCAGTACAGAGGCAAAAAAACCGGATGAGGCGTCATTACAGGCATGTTGATTATCCGCTGCGTCCGAAAAAAACGCTTATTCCAAACTATAAATGCTAAACACGCTAAAGGTTATCGTATAATTCACAGATATCGCATCTTGTTGATTAGAGCTTTGGACCAACTCAGCAATAGTGTCAGAATTATCCCCTCAACCATCCTTATCTATGATATAATAACATATATAAACCTGAATCACAGGAGACTTGCTATTAACCATTTTTGGGAGGAGCCAAAGATGTCAAGAAAAAACAGGAACAAATCAATAATAAAAGGGTGGAGAAATAAACTGATCTTTCTGCTTGTAATCTACTTTCTCGGTTTCGCAACCGCGGTTTATTGTCTGGCACCCGTGCCTCAAAACAGCGGTCATTCAACAGGTGAACGCGTCTTTGCTCATTCGGCATTGAAATCAGACCAATTCGCCAAAGCTTTTAATGAGGGATTGCACAAGGTTATTAATTTCAGCAAATCAGCGGCTTCGCGCACAGCAGATTTTTTAAAACAAGAATACAACCAAAGATGGGCACAGGCAGACGGTTAGGAGAATTTCTCGATACCACATAAAGGGAGAAAGCTTTTTCTCCGCATTTACGCACCCCTTCCGAGCAAATCATAATACCATGGCTTCTCACTTTGGTTGGCAGCAGACAAGGCCGGATCACAGCGTCGGCAGTTCGTAGCCTTTACGGTAGTGCTTGGTCAGGTATGTATTGGCATCGGGGTCATCAATGAATTTTTCCCGCTTAGTATCGAATTTGAGCCGCCGGCCAACGCGCATCGCGATGTTGGCCATGTGACAGAGGGCAGCCGAGTGGTGCCCGACCTCGACGTCGGCGTTTAAGTCACTAATTTTGCGGCTGCGTACTGCCTTTATAAAATTTTCGATGTGGGAACCGTCACTGCGCCCCCCTCCCGGTCCCTCTTTGCCGTCCTTGAAGGTCACCTGCCAACCTCTTCTGCCGACAGAAACCTTTCCATTATCACCATAAAAGATATTGCCGTTGTCGTGTCCTTCGTGTGGATATGGGGTCCACAGCCTCATTTCATACATTAGGTAAACATCGTCGTACTCAAACGTTGCAATCTGTGTGTCGGGCGTTTCATGGTCATCATCGTACCATAATTGTCCTCCACTGCAGGATACGGCCTTAGGCAGTTTGACACCCATGCCCCACCTGGCGATATCAATCTGATGTATGCCATCGTTGCCTATATCGCCGGTTCCATAGTCCCACCACCAGTGCCACTTATAGTGATATCTGTTGATATTGAAAGGCCTTTTCGGTGCCGGTCCGAGCCAGAGATCGTAGTGTACGTGCGGTGGTGTCGGGGTGTCGGGCTCACGGCCGATTTCACGCCGCCGCTGGCTGTTAATTGCCTTGGCCATTCGGATTTTTCCAAGTTCGCCTGATTTCATGTATTCGATAGCATCTTTAATGCCCCGCGAACTACGGGCCTGTGTGCCGTGCTGGACTATCCCGTTGTGTTTACGGGCCAGATTCACGAGCAGGCGTCCCTCGGAAATAGTATGGCTGAGAGGCTTTTCCACATATACATCCTTACCGGCCACGACAGACCATGCGGCCAAAGGTACATGCCAGTGGTCCGGAGTCGCAATAGCCACTATGTTAATCGATTTATCTTCGAGCATCTTTCGACAGTCTACATACGTATCGACCTTTTCATTGCGGTCTTTGAATCTCTTAACCCGGCTTTCAAGAACCTTTTCATCAACATCGCAGAGCGCAACGACACGTACTCCGGCAACATCGTGAAACTCCCCCATAAGCCCCCCACCCCTGCCACGAATACCCGCTACCGCTACACGGAGGTCATCGTTTGCCCCCCGCACACGAGAAAACGGTGTAGCTAAAGCAAGGCCACCGGCTATCGAACTTTTTACAAAATCCCGGCGTGTGATATTTTTCATAAAACTTCCCCTTTTCTAATAGTTTCTTCAGAACCAAATGACTCTATTTAATACGGAATATCATTACCTACTATATTTTCTCATACCAATCAATTTTTTACAAATTCCTTGAAACGCTTTTCTATTTGATGGTTTGTTCTGATTCCCTCGTAAATAATCACGAGAAACCTGAAATGCACCGTTTCGCCAGGCTCAAGTGTCAGACGAAGAGGAATAACTTTGTTTTTCCGATATTGACGGGGCCTTTGTCTTTGAAAATCACCCTGTCCCAGAGGATTGGCTGAAAACAAACCATAATCTCTGACATGCCAATAGGTCGGATAGTTTATGCTTGCCGGATGGTTGAGGATTGCAACACCGACCACTTTTTTCTGTCTTATTCCCTGCAAAGCGACCCACCTTGCACGCTTGCCCCATATGTTTTTTGCCGTGACATCGCCGTTGGAGCTAAAGTACGTACCGGTTCCGGCAATCGATTCTTCCGGTATCGGTAGTTCGTATTTCAAGTTCATTTCGTCGGAACCCTCTCTTAAAAAGTCGGATAGTCGAATCGCAAACATACCCTCCTCAATATCCTCAAATACCACCTGTGCGTCTTTGGCGGTAAGGTCCATGCTGAAGTCGATGGCATATTCGTTTTTATGTTCGGTGGCAAGAAATATCATATTTCTTTTTTCTTCCAAAACCACGTGGTCATCATTATCTGTCCAGTGCATGATGGTTGATAGTTTTCCATTTCCGGTCCCACTGGTCAATTCCGTTATTTTGATGTGTCTGATTTGTGGCGGCGGAGAAGCGTTCCTCCAAAAGTTAGTTCCATTTACCTGGTCAACAGCAAAGAAAATACCTACGTGATGGGAATGGTCGTTGCTGGCCCCTTCGATTTCGGTCAGTGGATGTCTTCGATTGACTTCAATTCCCGAAGGTGTACGTATCGGAACCAAAACCGGCTTGGTCAGCTTGTCTCCATAGACGTAACTGGTAAATAGCTTTCCGCTAATCATAACATCAACTTTGTTGTCCCCTTCTATAAGCTGGATATCCAGCTTGGCTTTTTCAGCTAACACCGGCACAATAAACATAAATATTAAGATAGTTAAGATGGTCTTTTTCATACATTCTCACTAAAATTCTGCCACTCGATGGTTCCGATTTTCTTCAATGCGTATCCGACCTCACGCAGGTAATCTCCGTAGCAGATTTGTACATGGAAGCCCTGCATGTCTGTAAGTAATTTGCGAAAATCACCCTGAATCTTTATGTCAATCTGAGAGCGGCAGGCGGGATTGGAAGGCGAGTCAAGAATTTTGCCCCGGAATCCCTGCCATTTCGAGCATCTTAGATTCGGGATGATAACCGTAACGACCTGTCCCTTTGTATAGCGGACTTTGGTTGCGGCACCATAGTCCGACTCGAAATGTGTCATTATCGTGGTCGGCTCGTAATCACTGCCATTCATTTTCCTTGGGGCCGAGCAATGGGCCACCGTGAAGATGCCACGGTTCGGATAATGAGAATTGCATACGAAGATAGGTTTACTTGTGATCCATCGTAAGAGTACACCGGGCAGAGTATGTGTGAGGTCGGTGTGACAATAAGCAGTGTACCCTTCGTCATTCGCCAAACTCAATATCAAACAGGGAGGCGTATCGAGCATTTCGATGACCGACCTTCCCATACAATTGGCAAAGCCGAAATTTGTAGCGCCTGATTCCTCCATTAGCTGCTTACAAACATTCAAGGCCAGAAACGAGTTTACGACAAACCTGCGATCGGTCTTTAGGGTGACATTCGGCTGGGCAAGCAATTCTTCGGTCTGGCGGTGTGCCTGTTTCATTACGTTTTCATCGGCTCGTGCTTTTGCCAACAGTTTGGTGAAATCCTGTTCTGAAATGATCTCGAAGTCATAATTCCAGAACTCTTTTGCATGTTTGGGGCCAAGTTCCTGTCCTGGTTTGCTGTATGCCGCCATCCCACCAATGGCAAGCATTTTGGTACCTTTGGCATTTTTAAGCCCATACAGGGCCCGTAACCGCCAGAGAATTTCGTTATAATCGTCAACAACGATGTCATCAACATCCATATTCGTTTCTTTGATGATGTCCTCATTCTTTCGCAGGAATCGCCAATGGGCGATTTCGTACCAGAGATAATGATAACCTGACTTGTGGCGTACAAACATTATAGTCGGCTTATTGGTAGAGGCGAGCTTATAAACCTGGTTACCACCGGCTGCATACAGCAGGAGAACATCAAAATCCTCACCCGATACTGCATCCGCTTTCTGGTCGTTATCCACAAGTGATACGGGCAGGACTTCGATGGGAAATTCGGCTTGAGACACAAGTTTTTTCAATTCGGTCTTGATTATGCCGGCTTCCTCTTCTGCTATCGCTTGAGTCTGGACTCCACCATAACCACGCCAACTTGTTTTTTCCTGTCGCCGCTCAATTGTGTATGAAAGAACAGGTTTGACTCGCAGGGTTTTTCCCGGTGGCAAGGCAATCCCGGAAGAAGGAGATTTTTTTGAAATACCACTGGTTTCTGCCATTGCAGCCAGTTTCAGGCCGCTTATTGCCGAGACAACAGCAAGGCCGCCAAGAAAATTCCGTCGGCTTAGACCTTTTGTAGATAGCTTAGAAAACTCACAACAAGAACAATTGTGTTTTCGAGGTTTGGAGTTGGGTTTATATGTATGGTGCTGCATCACTAAATCCTCCTGTTAAGCGGAATAATCCACTTCGGAACGTATATCACTACTTCCCGGTTTTTCAGTCCCGATAAGTTACCACACCACTTAGGATGGTTCAACTATAAAAAAGGACTTATTTGAACTGCTTTTTTACGTATTCGACGATATTGTCGATTTCTCTTACCAGTGCCTCATCCAAAGATTCGGCTTTATGTGTGGCCAAAATATTCTCAACCCTATCGAGAGCACGGTCACTCATGGAGTAACGTCCCTGCTCTTCCCAAAGATCCCAGGGTGCCCTTGTCCATGTTTGGCCGGGGAGCCAAAGCTGGTCGCGGAAGTGTTTAACTGTATGTTCCTCTGCAAGAAAAGTACCGGCTGGACCAACTCTATCTACGACTTCGGTGGCAACGGTGTCATCATTAACTTCAAATCCTCGAACGACTCTTTTTACATAAGCCATCAGTTCATCGTCAATAGCCAGCCAGACAAGGCTCGCGCCATGGTCGGTTCCACAGATACCGGCGTGTCCGAATGTATCCGCGCCGGCTAATGCGCCCAACATCATTGAAGAACCTTTTTCAATACCTGCCTGGACGTCAAGAACTTTTGCATCTGTGAGGCCGACATTGATATAGACGGGAAAACCATAAAAACGTCCCATCTGGACACATGCCACAGCCATCAACATCTGTTCAGGCGAGCCAAAAGAACAAATCCCTGTAGCCGGATCCATAATGTGTGGGATTCCACCATAAGTCACCGGTGTACCCGGCCCTAAAAGTTGGGAGACGACTACTGTGGCAAGAATTTCTGCGTTTTCTTGGGCCAAAGTACCCGCCAATGTCGCCGGTGCGGTTCCGGAGGCCATCGCCATTGGGCCGACGCTGACCGGTTGGCCGGCCTTTATAAATTCAATCATAGCATCAAGCCCATCGTGCGGCAACTGTAACGGACTAATCGGTTCAAGGAATGCTTCCGTCATGGGATGTTCACGCAACGCCGCATCACCACCTGCAACGGCACGGTAAATCTCCAGGACGTAACGAGCCGTGCGCCGATTGAAAACCCATGTACGC
>Ga0209536_100014740_pt1 | contig 11203 bp, 9 predicted proteins | sample DeeMarSeWOR28_12_FD_187461 | JGI IMG/M metagenome (GOLD analysis project Ga0209536, IMG submission 187461) | Marine sediment microbial communities from White Oak River estuary, North Carolina - WOR-2-8_12 (SPAdes) (version 2) | ecosystem: Environmental > Aquatic > Marine > Intertidal zone >... | reverse complement strand
TGCCGACGGTCTTCGACGAGCCGCATCAAGCGCCGCGCCGTGCCGGCCATCACGCGGGCCACATCTTCCGTCTCCGGAGGCGGCAGCGGCAGGAACGGTCCCGGAGAGTGAGCGGGGCCCGCGTAGACGCCGTCGAGGACGAGACTGTGGAAGTGCGGTGTGAGGTTCAGCGCCGATCCGAAACGTTGGATGAAGGTCACGGAGGCGCAGTGTCCGTTGCGTACTCCGTGAATAGGCCGCGCGCGGCGTCGCTGATCGGCGAACAGGGCGCGCAGGAAGGCGCCGAGCACGGCGCTCGCGAGCTTTGCATTCCAGGCGCAAGGTAAGCGGAGCGGGAAGGGCAGCGTGAGGACCCATTGGCGAACGGGCACCTCCGGCAGGACCCGCTCGACGAGGTGAGCGGCCGTATCCCCCATGCGCCGACCGCCGCAGGAGGGACAGAAGCCGCGACCCTTGCACGAGAAGGCGACGAGACGGTCGTGGCCGCAGTCGTCGCAGTGCACGCGCAGGAATCCGTTTGCCAGCACGCCGCAGTCGAGGTACGCGCGGATCTCGCGTTCGACGAAACAAGCGACCGGCGAGCCTCGCTCTCGGGCGCGGGAGAGGAAAGACTCGAGCTCTTGACGGACGACCTCGTGGAGGAGCGTCTTCTCCGGCTCGTGGCGTTCGTACTCGGCCACACGGTCCCGGGTCGGGACCGGGCCGGGGGCGAACCCGGCACGAGTCTACTCGCACCACGCCGAGGCCGCATTTGCAGCGGACGCGGAGTGCGCGCCCCCCGGCGCTCTCCGGTTCGAAGCCTGATGCTCTGCCTGTACTCCACGGCGAATTCGGACCCGCGCGCGGCCCCCGATGTTGGGGGGCGTCGGTCAGATCCAGATGATTCTCATTGAAATCAGCTGCTTAAGCACCCTACCCCCCGATCTGGTACATCCCACTGAAGCCAAATGAAATCAATGAGTTACGGAGACTTTGGGGGCGTGGGTTTGTATCAGGAGTGCTCTCCAGTACCGGACCACGCCGCGAATCTGGCTGTCACTGCGTTGGGGCCGAGCGCCGCTGAGCGGCCCTAGTTCGGCGCGTACCAGATGGGCGAGGTATAGGCGCGCTCCTGATGCTCCATCTCGATGTCGTCGGACATCTCGATTCCGAAGATCTTGGCGTCGTAGGCGGTCCAGCGAGGCGTCGGAATCTCGATCACTCGAACATAGTAGAAGGCATGCCGATCGGGGTCGAAGTCGGGATCGACCCAGTGCCCGAAGAGCAGCGAGTCGCCTATGGTGTTCGTATAGCTCGCGTTGGCGACATCGACGGTGTTGCCCACCGGCGGAGCCTTGCCATCTGAGCTGGGCGTGCGGTCGCCTGATAGCGACACGTCGTAGACCCTCTCGTACGCGTCGCCACCTTCGCCGAGCCAGCCCTTCACAATCTGCACGCGATCGAGATTCGCACCATCCACATCGCGCAAAGCGCGAATCACGAAGCCCGGCGCACGGCCCTCGGGTGCCGGCGTCAGATCGCCGCCCATGGGCACGCCGTTCGCGTAACCGTATGCAGCGAAGTCGGGTCGGTAGACATCATCCGGGACGAACTCCCAACCCCCGAACACGCGAACCGTGATTCGCGGCCCGGTGGTCGCATAGGTCTCCCGGCGCTCCATGGCGTCGAAGATCGCCTCACGGGTGTTCTCCGTCGCCCAGACTGCAGCCAGACCCGAAGCCAGCGTGTCCGAGTTGTAGGTGGTCAGACTCTCGTCGGTCTGAGATTGGATCAGCACGTGCTTCCAGCGTTCGGGACCGGGTTCTGCCAGGGATGCCTTGCCGAAGAAGTTGTTCTCTCCAGCCGTTGCGAGCGAGGTATGCGAGTCCGTGGAGCCGATGAATCCGGTCTTGAAGGGGTTGACGCCCAGCTTGGCCTCGAACTCCATCCCGCGCATCAGCGCCGAGCGGGCGTAGCTACCGGGAAGATCCTTATCTGTTGGCGCGGCCGTGCCCGTCAAATTCGCCTTGTCCCAGGTGCCGTAGTCCGCGAACTCGTCCTCGGGAGAGAGCCTGGGGTGCGTCTCGCTGTCTCCCTTGATCTGTGTCATTTCGTGCAGCGGCTCGAAGCGAGACCGCATGAGGGCGTAGTCCTTCTTGATCCTATTCCCGCGAAAAGTCTCCGTGTCGAACATCATGCCGTTCGACAGGTTCGCGTTGTGCGGAATCGCAAAAATCCGCCCGCCCGTCGTTCGTTCGTACTCTGCCATGTAGGCCCATAGGTCCTCTGGGTTAGGACTGTCGAAGGAAGAGAAGGGGACGACCTTGCCGGCCCGGGCCGCGCCGTCCCTGAAGATCACGACGCGATGCAGATTGTTGCCGCTGGGGGTCGAGGTCCACTCGTATCCGATGAAAGCAGTGAACTGGCCCGGTGCGTTGTACGCGTCGGCTGTCTCGGTCATCAGGTCCCACGTCGAACGCGCGATGCCGGCGAACTCGATTCGCCCCCTGTTGTTGTTGAGGTCTTCTCCGAACTCCAGGAACACCTTGTAGGCTCCGTCGGGACCTTCCAGGAACCAGTCGTACCAGCGTCTGCCCACCGGGTCGCTCAGGATGCGCCGGTCGCCACCGCGCAGCAGCGGCATCAGGCCCTGATACTCCGAATGGTCGGCCACGACGAGGAAGTCGAGGGGGCGAACCAGCCTCGCCTGCATGCCATTGTTGGCCTCGACCTGCTCGCCGCGAGCGAAGCGGTAGGCTTCGGCTGGCCCGAGCCGAAAGTTGCCCACCATGCCGGCATCCGGGGAGTAGGTGGTGTGTACGTGGGTGTCCCCCCAGAAGACCTGCTGGGCAAAGCTCTGGTCGATGAAGGGCGAGTATTCGACCGGCTCCTCGGCTGGAGTTCCGATCGCGAACTCTGCACTCTCTGCGACCATGGCTGCCAGCAGGAACACACCCATGAGTGCCATGTGGATCGTTCTAGAGCACATTGAATCCCCCTTCAGGTCTTGAGCCGATCCCGAGCGTAGAGGCTGCGCTCGGGGGACGAAACCTCGGGTGCACGGGAGCGCGGGCGTGAGGTACAGCGGCCCCCAACACGCCCCCAAGCAAAAAAGCATGAAACTTGGCAGGCGGTTACGAGCTAGCCACCAATCTGGTACATCTCGATCTTCTTGCGGGGAGCGGTGCGGCCCTGGGCGTCGGTGTGGGCGCTGCGCTCCTCGGAGTAGCGGTCGGCGCGAGCCGACCACACGCCGGCGATGAGCTCGCGCAGCTCGTCGTCGGAGGCGCCGGCGCGCAGCGGGGTGCGCAGGTCGGCGCCGCCTGCGGCGAAGAGACAGGTGACGAGCTTCCCCTCGATGGTGAGACGCGCGCGGGTGCAGGCCCCACAGAAGGGCTGGGTCACGGAGGAGATCACACCGATCTCGCCCTCGCCGTCGGCGTAGCGGTAGCGGCGCGCCACCTCGCCGGCGTAGTTCGGGTCCGCCGGGACGAGGGGCATCTCCGCGCCGATGCGCTCCACGATCTCGGACGCGCTCACCACCTGGGAGAGGTCCCAATGGTTGAGCGTGCCCACGTCCATGAACTCGATGAAGCGCACGATGTGTCCCGTGCCCTTGAAGGAGCGCGCCAGGTCGACGAAGGTGTGGTCGTTGACGCCGCGCTGCACCACGCAGTTGAGCTTGATCGGCGTGAGGCCCGCCGAGGCGGCGGCCTCGATCCCCTCGAGCACACGCTCCGGGCCGAAGCTCCGTCCGCTCATGCGGCGGAAGACGGCCTCGTCGTGGCTGTCCAGGCTCACGGTTACGCGCTGGAGCCCCGCCTCCGCCAGGGTGCGGGCCTGCCGCGCCAGCAGGTGGCCGTTGGTGGTGAGGGTCAGGTCGCGCAGCCCCGGAAGGGTGGTGAGCGCCGCGATCAGCGAGGGCAGGTTGTGCCGCAGCAGCGGCTCGCCGCCGGTGATGCGGATCTTCTCCACACCGAGGCCGACGAAGAGGCCCGCGAGGCGCTCGATCTCCTCGAAGGTCAGGAGCTCGGGCTTCGCGAGGAAGGGATACTGCTCGCCGTAGATCTCTGCCGGCATGCAGTAGGGGCAGCGGAAGTTGCAGCGATCCGTGACCGAGATGCGCAGATCGTGCAGACGGCGGCCCAGGCGGTCCTTGGCGGGGGGCAAGCGGGGACTCCTCGGTGTCGCTGGAGAGGCAGCCTATCGCAGTCGCCGACGTGACCATCGTGCCGGCCGGCCCGGATCGCCCGGGCTGCATAGTTGACTCACGAGTATAGTTTCATATCCTCCGCGGGTCATGCAGCTCCTCGCCAGCGAAGAATACGGCCTGCGCTGCCTGCTGCGGGTGGCCTCCAGCGAGAAGACCCGCCCCGTGTCGATCTCCTCGATCGCCCGGGACGAGGGGCTCTCACCGGAGTACACCGCAAAGCTCATGCGAGAGCTGCGGCTCGGATCGCTGGTGGAGAGCGTCCGCGGAGCCGAGGGCGGCTACCGCCTGGCCCGGCCCGCCGCGGAGATCGACGTCTGGAGCGCACTCCAGGTGCTCGGCGGCGAGTTCTTCCCCGACTCCTTCTGCGCCTGTCACGGCGGCCAGCAGCACGACTGCGTGCGATCCGGTGACTGCTCGATTCGCGCGCTCTGGCGCACCGTGAAGGCCTCACTGCGCGAGACCCTGGAGCGCATCTCCCTCGAAGACCTGCGCCGCAACGAGCAGGCGATGGGCGCGTGGCTCGACCCGGTCACGCTGCTCCCCACCGCGACGCACACGGAGGCCTCATGAGCGACCCGACCCACGACCGCATCGATGCCCTGGTGAAGGAGCACCGCGTGCTGCTCTTCATGAAGGGCGACCGCCGCGCACCCCAGTGCGGATTCTCCGCCACGGTCGTCCAGATCCTGGACAGCCTGCTCCCGGAGTACACGACCTTCGACGTCCTCTCGGACGCCGAGATCCGCCAGGGCATCAAGGAGTACTCCTCCTGGCCCACCATTCCCCAGCTCTACGTGGACGGAGAGTTCCAGGGCGGCTGCGACATCGTCCGCGAGCTCTACGAGACGGGCGAGCTCCAGCAGCTTCTGGCGGGAGACGCCTGAGGGGCGGCCGGGCCGGCTCAAGGCCCGGCCCCCGCCAGTCCGATGAGCGGTGCGAGCCCGAGTGGGAGCGCAGCGCGCGTGAGCCGAGAGCGACTACGAGCCCTGATCCTCGACGACGGGGGCCTCAGCGAGGTCCGCGCCGCCCTGGGTGACCTGGGAGTGACCTTCCTCGAGGCCGAGCTCGGGGCCGAGCCCCTGCCCGAGGATGGGGAGTTCCCGCTCCTGGTCACGACCCCGGCCCGCGCCCGGGCCCTCTCCGACGCGGCGCAGACACCGCGCCATCACCTCCACCTCGTGGTGGCCGAGCGGGACGGCGAGCTCTTCGACGGCGTCCGCTGCGACTTCCTGGTGCAGCGGCCGGTCTGCCCCGAGGTGCTGCGGCTGCTGCTGGAGCGCGCGGACTACGAGGGGCCCGAGCGGCGGCGCATGACGCGGGTGGCGATCGGCATCCCCGTGGTCGTCCACACGAGCGGGCGCTCGCGGGAGCTGGCGATGGTGCAGCTCTCCACCGGGGGCTGCGGCCTCGTCACCGCCCAGCCCCTCGACCTCGGCGCCCCGGTCCGCATCGAGCTCCCCGAAGACGTGACCCACCCCCGCCGACTCGAGCTGCGCGGACAAGTGCTGAGCTCCCGGCTGGTGCGAACGGCCGACGGGCCGAACTTCGACGTGTCCATCGTCTTCGAGCCCCTCTCCCTGTCGGAGCGCATCACGCTGCGGGCCGTGATGGCCGATCAGCCCATCGACTTCCAGCCGGGAAAGCGCGCCCGCTCCGGGAACGCGGCACCACGTCGGGGCACACGACGGCGACCCGTCGAGGGAAGCAGCGGCGTCGCCCGGGTCGTGATCGGACGGGATCCGACCTCCGAAGGCATGCGCATCGAGCGGGACCCGGCGCTGGAGCTGGGGGACGCCTTCGAGCTCGCCCTCTACGGGGGGGGCTCCGCCCAGCCGATCGCGCTGCGCGGGCGCGTCGAGGCGGACGACGGCGACGAGGGCTGGCGAGTGGCCTTCGAGGACGTCTCCAGCGAGGCCAAGGCCACGCTCGAGGAGTGGCGGCTGGCCCGGTCCGGGCGATCCTCCGGGTCCGCGAGCTTCGTCATCGCCGAGATCCTCGAGGACTGACGGCCCGACCTCGCTCACGGGGAACACGCCCCACGAGGTCGCGGCGCCGCTCGGGGGCCGCCCCGCGAAGTGCTAAAACCTGACGCATGGGCGACGCCCCCCGCTGGTTCCACGACGCACTGGCCATGACGCCCGAGGAGGCGGAGGTCGAGGTGCGCGGCGCGCGCGTGCACTACCTGGCCTGGGGCGAGCGGGGACGGCCGGGCCTCGTGTTCGTCCACGGAGGCGCGGCCCACGCCCACTGGTGGAGCTTCATCGGCCCCCACTTCGCCAGCGAGTACCGGGTGGCCGCGATCGACCTCACCGGCCACGGCGACAGCGGGCGACGCGAGGCCTATCCCCGCGAGATCTGGGCGGAGGAGGTGATCGCCGTGGCCGCCGACGCGGGCTTCGACGGCCCGCCCATCGTCGTCGGACACAGCATGGGGGGCTTCGTCACCATCACCGCGGCCGCGACCTTCGGCTCGAAGCTGGCCGGCGCCGTCGTGCTCGACTCCCCCGTGCGCCGGCCGGATCCGGAGGAAGTGGAGGGCGCTCGCGGCAAGGCCTTCCGCAATCCGAAGGTCTACCCCGACGTCGAGACGGCGATGCGACACTTCCGGACCGTTCCGGAGCAGCCGTCGTCGCTGCCGTGGATCCTCGATCACGTGGGTCGACGCTCGCTCACCGAGGTACCGCAGGGTGTGACCTGGAAGTTCGACCCCCTGGTGTTCCGCCGGGAGACTCCGCGCGCCTCCGCCGACCTGTTGCGCGAGGCGGGCTGCCGGATTGCGCTCTTCCGGGCCCAGAACGGCCTCGTCACACCGGACATCGGCGAGTACATGTACGAGCTGCTGGGACGCAACTCGCCGGTGATCGAGATCCCCGAGGCCTACCACCACATGATGCTCGACCAGCCCCTGCTGCTGGTGACGGGCCTGCGCACTCTCCTGGCGGACTGGGAGCACTCGATTCCCCTCGCCCGGCGATGACGCGAGCCGGGCGCGGGCGGCGCCCGGTCGCGGCCGCGCTACGGTTTCTTCGTGAGTCACGAGCCGATCCCCGCGACCGGGACCCGATCGGGGGCGAAGCCGCCGTGGATCCGCGTGCGGCTCACCGAGACCCCCGCCCTGCGCGAGACCCGCGACCTGATGCGGCGACTGCGCCTCGGCACCGTGTGCGAGGAGGCGGCCTGCCCGAACCTGCACGAGTGCTGGTCGAAGCGGCACGCCACGGTGATGATCCTCGGCGCGGTGTGCACACGGGCCTGCGCCTTCTGCAACGTCGCCACCGGGCGCCCCGACGCGGTGGACCCGGCCGAGCCCGAGCGCCTCGGCCGGGCCGTGGCCGAGCTGGCGCTGCGTCACGTGGTCGTCACCTCGGTCGATCGCGACGATCTGCCCGACGGGGGCGCCGACCACTTCGTCGCCTGCATCGAGGCGATCCGGGCGGCCGCACCGGCGACCACGATCGAGATCCTCACGCCCGACTTCCGACACAAGCCCGGTGCGATCGAGACGGTCGCCGCCGCACGCCCCGACGTCTACAACCACAACGTGGAGACCGTGCCCCGGCTCTACCGGCCGATCCGACCCGGCGCGAGCTACGAGCACTCGCTGGCGCTGCTCGAGCGCGTGAAGTGCATAGCACCCCTCACGTTCACGAAGTCGGGTCTGATGGTCGGCCTCGGCGAGACGCGCGACGAGGTCCTCTCGATCATGGACGACCTGAGAGGCGCGGACGTAGACTTCCTCACCATCGGTCAGTACCTCCGGCCCACCCCCCGACACGCCGAAGTGGTGCGCTACGTCGAGCCGGACGAGTTCGAGTCCTACCGGGATTCAGCGCTCGAGCGCGGCTTCCTGCTCGTCTCGGCCTCCCCCCTCACGCGCTCGTCCTACCACGCCGACGAGGACTTCGAGCGTCTGCGGGCGGCGCGCGACGCGGCGGGCCAGGGAGAGCGATGACGAAGAAGCCCGGCGACGTCGACCCGCAGGAGACCCGGGAGTGGCTCGACGCACTCGCTTCGGTGCTCCAGCGCGACGGCGCGGAGCGAGGGCACTTCCTCATCGAGCAGCTCATCGACAAGGCGCGCCGCTCCGGCGTCCATCTGCCACACCGGGCGACCACCGCCTACGTCAATACCATCCACGTCAACGACGAGGAGCGCTCGCCCGGGGAGCCCGGGCTCGAGCACCGGATCCGCTCGATCATCCGCTGGAACGCCATGGCGATGGTCGTGCAGGCGAACCGTCAGAGCGCCGAGCTCGGCGGCCACATCGCGAGCTTCGCGAGCGCGGCGACCCTCTACGACGTCGGCTTCAACCACTTCTTCCACGCGCCCACCGAAGACTTCGGAGGCGACCTCGTCTACATCCAGGGCCACTCGTCTCCGGGCATCTACGCCCGGGCCTACCTCGAGGGCCGGATCGGCGAGGAGCAGCTCGTCCGCTTCCGCCAGGAGGTGGGCGGAGGCGGGCTCTCCTCCTATCCGCACCCGTGGCTGATGCCGGACTTCTGGCAGTTCCCGACCGTCTCCATGGGGCTGGGGCCGATCATGGCCATCTATCAGGCGCGGTTCATGAGGTACCTGCACAACCGCGGATTGATCGACGCCAGCGAGAGGAAGGTCTGGGCCTTCATGGGCGACGGCGAGATGGACGAGCCCGAGTCTCTGGGGGCCATCGGGCTGGCGGCCCGGGAGCAGCTGGACAACCTGATCTTCGTCGTGAACTGCAACCTGCAGCGCCTGGACGGACCCGTGCGCGGGAACGGCAAGATCATCCAGGAGCTCGAGGGCACGTTCCGCGGAGCCGGCTGGAACGTGATCAAGGTGCTCTGGGGCAACCGCTGGGACCCGCTCTTCGCCCGTGACGAGAAGGGCCTGCTGCGACAGCGGATGGAGGACGCCCTCGACGGCGACTACCAGAACTACAAGGTTCGCGGCGGCGCCTACACCCGCGAGCACTTCTTCGGGGCCACGCCGGAGCTGCGCGAGATGGTCGCCAACCTGACCGACGAAGACATCTGGCAGCTCAACCGGGGCGGGCACGACCCCCAGAAGATCTACGCCGCCTACGCCGCGGCGACGAAGCACGCCGGACAGCCCACGGTGATCCTCGCGAAGACCGTAAAGGGCTACGGCATGGGCGTGGCCGGCGAGGGGCAGAACATCACCCATCAGCAGAAGAAGATGGGAGAGGACGCGCTGCGGGTCTTCCGCGATCGCTACCGCATCCCCATCCCCGACGATCTGCTCGCCGAAGCGCCCTTCTTCAAGCCGCCCGACGACAGCCCGGAGATCCGCTACATGCACGAGCGCCGCCGGGCGTTGGGAGGCTACCTGCCGGCGCGCCGCCGCGACGCGCCCCCCCTCGAGATCCCGCCGCTCGACGTCTTCTCGGCGCTCCTCGAGGGTTCCGGAGAGCGACGCATCTCCACCACCATGGGCTTCGTCCGCATCCTGACGGCGCTGACCCGCCACGAGAAGCTCGGCCCCCGCATCGTGCCCATCGTGCCCGACGAGGCGCGCACCTTCGGCATGGAGGGGCTCTTCCGGCAGCTCGGCATCTACGCCAGCGAGGGCCAGCTCTACGAGCCCATGGATCACGACAAGGTGATGTACTACCGCGAGGACCAGCAGGGACAGATCCTCCAGGAGGGCATCTGCGAGGCGGGCGGTCTCTCCTCCTTCATCGCCGCCGGCACCGCCCACAGCAACCACGCCCTGAGGATGATCCCCTTCTACGCCTTCTACTCGATGTTCGGCTTCCAGCGCGTGGGCGACCTGCTCTGGGCCGCCGGCGACTCCCAGGCACGGGGATTCCTGCTCGGCGGCACCTCGGGCCGCACGACCCTCGCCGGAGAGGGGCTCCAGCACCAGGACGGCCACAGCCATCTGGCGGCCTCCACCATCCCGAACTGCGTCTCCTACGATCCCGCCTACGTCTACGAGCTGGCGGTGATCGTGCACGACGGCCTGCGGCGCATGTACGCCGAGAACGAGCACCTCTTCTACTACATCACGCTCCTGAACGAGAACTACGAGCAGCCGCCGCTTCCGGAGGGAGCCCGCGAGGGCATCGTCCGCGGCATGTATCGGCTCTCGGAAGGAGCGCCGGGCGCCGAGCGGCGCGTCCAGCTGCTGGGAAGCGGCGCGATCCTGCGCGAGGTGGTCGCCGCCGCCGAGCTCCTTCGCAACGACTTCGACGTGGAGGCGGACGTCTGGAGCGTCACCAGCATGACCGAGCTGCGGCGGGACGGCCTCGAGGCCGAGCGCTGGAACCTCCTGCACCCGGAGGAGCCCCCGCGGATCTCCCACGTGGCCGAACTCCTGGCCGAGCGCCAGGGCCCGGTGGTCGCGGCCACCGACTACATGAAGGTCCACGCCGACCAGATCCGTCCGTTCGTACCCGGGCGCTACACGGTGCTGGGCACCGACGGCTACGGCCGCTCGGACACACGCGATCGGCTCCGTCACTTCTTCGAGGTGAACCGCTACTTCGTGACGATCGCCGCCCTGAAGGCGCTGGCCGACGACGGCGTCGTCTCCCGGGACGCCGTCCGGGCCGCCATCGAGAAGTACGACGTCGACCCGGAGAAGCCGAGCCCGGTCTCGGTCTAGGTCCATGGCCACCAAGCGAGAGGTCCTGCTGCCCGACATCGGCGACTTCGACCAGGTCGACGTGGCCGAGGTGCTCGTGTCCGCCGGTGCGCGGGTGGCGGTGGACGAGTCGCTGATCGTGCTCGAGAGCGACAAGGCGAGCATGGAGATCCCCTCTCCCTTCGCGGGCGTCGTCGTCGAGATGAAGGTCTCGGTGGGCGACCAGGTGGGCGAGGGCGCGCTGATCGCCATCCTCGAGGTGGACGAGACGGAGGCCGCCCTGGAGAGCGGGGAGCCTCCGGCCCCGGCGCCTCAGACGACCCCGCCCCGGGAGGCGCCGTCGGGAGGAGGCGCCCGTCCAGCTCCACCGAGACGTGGAGATCGCCCAGGGGGCGCAGCAGCTCGATGAGCGTGACGGTGAAG
>Ga0209536_100014739_pt1 | contig 11203 bp, 7 predicted proteins | sample DeeMarSeWOR28_12_FD_187461 | JGI IMG/M metagenome (GOLD analysis project Ga0209536, IMG submission 187461) | Marine sediment microbial communities from White Oak River estuary, North Carolina - WOR-2-8_12 (SPAdes) (version 2) | ecosystem: Environmental > Aquatic > Marine > Intertidal zone >... | reverse complement strand
AGCTGTATTGGAAGGTGGTGCTTATTCCAGCTTTGGTGTTGTTTCAACCTATTATGCTGGTTCGATGCTGCCCACACTTTATAAATTTTCAAATTATAAATATGATGGCTACCGTGTAAATACAAACCTTCCACCTTGCGGTGCATTCCGCGGACATGGCACACCGCATCCAAGATTTGCATTTGAATCATTACTTTCGATGATTGCCGATGATATCGGGATGGATCATATCGATATAAGATTGAAAAATGCAATGGAGCCGGAAACACGAACCTGCAATGATCTTGAAATACATTCCTGCGAATTAAAAGCTTGTCTTGAAACAGTTCGCAAGAAATCAGAGTGGGATAAGAAAAAAGGAAAGCTTCCACGCGGTCGAGGAATTGGAATCGGTTGCGGTGGTTTTGTATCAGGTGCAGGTTACCCGATTTACAGATCCAAATTCCCGCACTCCAATGCTATTATTAAAGTGCAGGAAGATGGTTCCAAAGCGGTGCTGTTTGTTGGCGATGCTGATATTGGTCAGGGTTCGGATACTGTTCTTGCACAGGCTGCTGCTGAAGCTATGGGAATTACATTTGACCGGATGAGCGTAATCTCTGCTGATAGTGATATTACACCGATAGGATTTGGTGCTTATTCAAGTCGTGTCACACTTATGGGTGGTAATGCTTCGAAGATGGCAGGTGAAGAAGTGAAAAAACAGGTAATCTCAGCCGCAACAGAAATTTTAAATGTTTCAGACGAAAAAATTGATGCTGTTGATAATAAAGTTTTTGAAAGAGAAAATCCGGATAATTTTATTACATGGGAGGAGGCAGCCGCAGCCTACTTCTCTAAAAATGGTCCTTTGACAGGCAGAGGACACTATTCACCGCCCGAGGGATTGGGGGGAACTTACAAAGGAGCTGCCGTTGGTACGCCACCGGCTTTCTCATTTTCTGCTTCAGTTTGTGAAGTTGAAGTGGATCTTGAAACCGGAAAAGTTAAAGTTATTAATTTCTGGGATGCACACGATTGCGGCACTGCAATCAATCCTATGGCAGTTGAAGGTCAGGTGGAAGGTGCGGTAGTGATGGGAATGAGCGAAACTCTTCTGGAAGACGAAGTCTTCGATTCAAATGGAAAACTTAGAAATCCAGATCTGCATAATTACTTAATTGCCACATCTGCAGATGTTCCGGCAATTGAATCAGTTATCGTCAATAGTTACGAACCTGCAGGTCCTTTCGGTGCAAAGGAGGTTGGAGAAGGTGCGACGCTGCCGGTGCTTGGTGCAATTGCAAACGCAGTTGCTGATGCAATAGGCGTTAGAATTTTTGAACTTCCTATTACTCCTGAAAGAGTTTTAAACGCGATTAGGAGCAAATCGAAGTAAAATTAGAAAAACTTTTTGGCTAAAGAGAGATCATTGAAATTTTAGAACACCTTTCGTTTTATAATTGTTCGATAATTATTATTTTTTAATTGTTGTTTTTGTTAAATCCTAATCCATCACAAGTAGGATAATGATCATGGGAGAAAATAAATTACTATCCTGGCAGATGACAGAGTTAAAGGGAGAATTCCAACCTAAAGAAAGTCCGCTACCCGAAATAAATGACAAAGAAGTCCTTGTGAAAATCGCAGGTTGTGGTGTCTGCCATACCGATTTAAGCTTTTGGTACTATGGTGTCAAAACCAAACATCCGCTTCCACTAACCTTAGGCCATGAAATAAGCGGAACAGTTGTAGCTGGTCCTTCCAACTGGCTCAATAAGAATGTTATCATACCTGCAGTGCTTCCATGCGGTGAATGTGATTTATGTAAAAAAGGAAGAGGAAACATTTGTCAAAACCAGCTTATGCCGGGAAATGATTTTGACGGTGGTTTTGCTTCACATATCAAAGTTCCTTTTAAATATCTTTGCCCGGTTCCAGATATTGTGATAAAAAATCATTCGCTTGAACAGCTTGCTGTTATTGCTGATGCTGTAACAACTCCTTACCAGGTAATTAAAAAATCTAAATTAGAACCAAATGATTTTGCAATCGTTATTGGTGTCGGAGGAGTGGGTATTTATGGTGCATTGATAACCAAAATTTTTGGTGCTAAGGTTTTAGCCATTGACGTTGATGATCAAAAATTGAATACTGCCAAAGACAATGGAATTGATGCTATCCTAAATGTAAAAGAACTGGACATAAAAGCAACAAAATCCAGTGTTAGGGAAATTGCAAAAAATCTTGGTGTGTCTCCTTTTCGTTGGAAGATTTATGAGATGTCTGGTACAAAAGCTGGTCAGGAGTTGGGATTCAGTCTTTTGACTTTTGCTTCTGCTCTTTCAATAGTTGGATTTACAATGGATAAGCTTGAGGTTCGTTTAAGTAATCTGATGGCATTTGATGCTGAGCTTATCGGAACCTGGGGATGCAAACCTGAGCTTTATCCTGAAGTGGTCGATCTTGTTGCGAACGGAAAATTAAAAATAGAAAAATTTGTTGAAACTTTTCCGTTATCAAAAATTAATGAAGTTTTCAAAAACACACTGGGCCACAAGTACACAAAACGATCAGTGTTAGTTCCGGATTTTAATTAATAATTCAAGTTACGCAGCATAATAGAATAAATAACCACGACTTAAAAGTCGTGGCAAGTTCAAAATCATATTGCTTAACGTGAGTTAATAAAATTTTTATAAACTAAATGTGGATAATGCTATGTTAATAGATCACAATTTAACCGAAGTTGATTACAAAGAAATTATTTTTGAAAAACGTCCCTGCCTGGATTTCGAGGGAAAGCCTGCCAAAGGGTTATTTAATGCCTGGATAATTCTGAATAATCCAAAGCAATTTAATAGTTATACAACACAAATGGTCAAAGAAGTAATCTTAGCATTCCGTGAAGCTTCGAACGATAGAAGTGTTGTTGCGGTTGTATTTACGGCGGTAGGGGATAAAGCATTCTGTACAGGTGGAAACACAAAAGAGTATGCAGAATATTATGCTGGAAATCCGCAGGAGTATAAACAATATATGCGGCTTTTTAACGATATGGTTTCCACAATATTGATGTGCGATAAACCTGTAGTGTGCAGAGTAAATGGGATGCGAATTGCCGGGGGACAGGAAATAGGTATGGCTTGCGACTTTACTATTGCACAGGATCTTGCAAGATTCGGTCAGGCTGGACCAAAACACGGTAGCGCACCTGATGGAGGCTCAACCGATTTTCTTCCATTATTCGTCGGAGTTGAAAGAGCATTCTATTCCTGCACAGTCTGCGATCCATGGTCTGCTCATGAAGCATTACGTTATGGTCTGATAACTGAGATTGTTCCCGCGTTAAAAGTTAATGGCGAATTTATTCCCAATCCAATGGTTTATACAAGTAAATGGGTAAACGAGAAAGGTGAGATAATTTATGGAACTCCAAAAAAAGGAAGTGAAAAAGAGAAAGCAAAAGAATTATTGCAATCAGGAGAAATTGATCTCTCTCTATTGGATAAAGCTGTTGAGGTTCTCTGCACCAAGCTAATGTATCTGATGCCTAACTGTTTAAGCAAAACTCTGAATTCAATTAGAAAACATAAATTAGAACATTGGGACAAAAACCAGGAAAGCAACAGAGATTGGTTAGCTTTAAATATGATGACAGAGGCTAAAGCCGGTTTCAGAGCATTCAATGAAGGACCAAAAGGAAATCGGGAGGTTGATTTCATCAAGCTAAGACAAATGCTTGCAGAGGGACATGAATGGGATGATGAAATGATAAAAGCAATTTCACCACAATATCAGAGTAAATAGATATCATCCGGGTTGAAACCCCTTATTATTTTTTATTTCCAGTTCCCCAGGATTGTCAAGGGCATCCCTTCTGGAGAAGCCCGTGGCTAATCAATTTTTCCGGATAATTAATTGCCACGACCTTCAGGTCGTGGACAAATAAACTCCAAAACATATTGGGTTTTAACCCACTAAATTAAGGGAATTGTATTATGCAAAAAATTAAAATTGAATACACTCATAATAATTCTGTCGCACGTATTATACTCGACGATGGCAAAGGAAATGTTCTTGATAGTAATATGATGCGCGAATTAAATGAGCTTTTGAACTCCTTCAAAGAAAAGAACGATTTAAAACTAATTACTTTTGAGGGTGCCGGTAAACATTTCTCATTTGGTGCAAGCGTGGAAGAGCACACAAAGGAAAATGCACCAAAAATGCTTAAAGAGTTTCACCAGCTTTTTTATACGATAACAGATCTGGCAATTCCAACATTGGCTAAAATATCGGGACAATGCCTTGGCGGCGGACTTGAACTAGCGCTAATATGTAATTTTCTTTTTGCTGATAAAACTACAAAACTAGGTCAGCCGGAAATACTTTTAGGTGTATTCCCTCCTCCTGCATCAGTGATACTACCGTTAAAAATTGGTAATGTAAAAACGGAAGAATTAATTCTCACAGGCAAATCAATTTCTGCAGAAGAAGGAAAAGCAATCGGTTTAATTAATGATGTTTTTGAAAACAAAGAAGAGATGGAAAAAGGTTTGGATGAATGGATAGAAAAAAACATCATTGGCAAAAGTGCTTCTTCTTTACGTCATACCGTTAAAGCTTCCCGAATTACTTTTAATCACCTGCTGAGAAAAATGCTGCCGGCTGTAGAGGAAATGTATTTGAGAGAATTAATGGAAACCGATGACGCTAATGAAGGTATTAATTCCTTCCTGGAAAAAAGAAAACCGGTCTGGAAGAATCGTTAAGTTAATTTCAAGTAAATGTATTTAATAATTAAATAATACCATTCAGTATTCCTAAAGAACTATTCTTGAAATAATATATAAAATACTAAACGTTATAAGGAAGATGATGCCTAAACGACTCAGTGCTTTTAACCATCCTTTTGGATGATTTTCCTTGGGAATAAAATTACTTGTAACAACCTTGTAATTGATAAATGCAAAAAATGGTGCAGCTAAAAAAGAAATAATTGTAGCAAAATCAAGCAAAGTTTTCATACTGCTTGTGAAGACTCCAATAATCAATACTGCTACTAGGGATAGAAACAAAACCCATACCCAATACAATTTAGGGGAATATTTTTTTGCTGATGGAGTAATTTCAATAATAGATGCTTCAAGGGTTCGCGGGTAACCATCTATTACCGTTAGTGCTGTTGAAAACATAGTAAGCATCGTTATTGCAGCCATTAAAGGAGTACTCCAGCTTCCAAATGTTTTTGAATATATAGAAACAAGCTGTCCGGAGAACTCAATACTTGAATTTGAAAATTGCATCCCGCTGCCATATAAAACAAAAGCTCCCAATCCCAGAAAAAAAAGCGCCATGACCGCTGAACCGATATAACCTGCATGGAAATCAAATAGTTGTTCTTTATAATTTGGGTCATACTTGGTTTGTTTCTTTTTTTCTAACGTCCAGAGTGATGGCCAAACTGATGCCTCAATTGGTGTTGGCATCCATCCCATTAAAGCAATTAAAAAAGTAATACCTGCGGCATCCCATAATTCCGGGGGAATGAATCCATCTTGAATGTTTGTCCCATGACCAAGAGCAATGATAAAAGCCGTTATTGTAGCAATGCTTAAAATCAATATCATCCCTTTCATTGTCCAGTCCAGTACTGCGTAGTGACCTAAAAATAACATCAGCAGCACTGCCAGAAGCAAAAGAATACTTACATAAAACAAATCTATTTGCAGATTAAAAAAGAAAGCAGCCAGACCTGAACAGACAATAACTACCGCGGAAAAATTAATTATTGCAGTGATGAATGAGAGAATAAAAAAAGTAACCAGTGCCCATTTCCCTATGTTCCTGTATCCTTCCAGCATACTCTTGCCCGTAGCTGCAGTGTACCTGTAAGCAAATTCGAAAAAGGGATATTTGAATAAGTTGATTAATATAACTGCCCAGATTAATTCAAAGCTGTAATTTGCACCGGCACGTGTTGACTGAACTAGGTGTGATGCCCCGATTGCAGCCCCCGCATATAAGATGCCTGGTCCTAATGTTTTTAGAATACCTCTTAGACTAAATTTCGTAAAACTCATACACAAGATTATTGTTTTTATATTTTATTATAATGAATTAATCAGAGGTGGCAAAGTAGTTTTCAAAGATTTTTTTGCTAAATAATGCTTTCTGTAAAAATTAATTTTTAATCAATCTCTAATTCTAAATATCCTAAAAGGTACTTGTAGACAATATGTAATCCCGATGGGATTCTGACTTAGTGCGTTACCATTTTGCCAAAAACATTGAACCTTTCCGCCATTGGCGGATACATACGGAATTCAAAAAATGGTCCGCCTGCCTTGCTGTCAGAGAGGTTAGGAATATCATATTTTTAGCACAATGAAGAGAATCCGAGCAAAGAATCCTATAGGGATTCCACAATTTTACCCTCATCATTTTTTATTATTTTTATATCTGGTAAAAGTATTTTTATACAAAGACAATGTTGAGGAAGAATGCAATAGATGATTTGTATTCGCAAAAAACATTAAAAGAAGGTGTTGAAAAACAATTCCGGAGGTATTAATGAAAGATGAAAAAATAATGTTTCCCAAAGCAAGGATTCCTTACGGCACATGGGGGAGCAGTTTTTTTCCTGCATGGCAGACTTCAGCTCTGGCTGAGGTAAACATCGGACAGTTTGCCGGTGAGGCTATGAATAAAATTCTTGGTATGAAAAAGGTCCCCAAGAGTCAATTGGAATATCTTATCATTGGTTCGACAATACCCTGGCACTGGAAATTCTGGAATGCACCCCTTGTAGCAAGTTGTCTTGGTCAGCGAATTCCGGGTTACCATTTAGAACAAGCCTGTGCAACAGGACTGCAAGCTATTATCGTAGCAGCATCTGAGATCGAATCCGGCTCTAATGAAGTTGTGAGTGTTCTTACATTTGATCGAACCAGTGACTCACCCGTTGGCGTTTTTCCCGAGCGTCGTGCTTACCGCAGAACTGAAGTACTAGCTGATGTTTGGGACAACTTTGGGTTTGATCCTGCAACAGGTAATGCGATGATTAAAACTGCCGGTATGTCCGCCAGGAAATACAAAATTAATCGGGAAGAAGTAGACGATATCACCTTTCATCGATACCAGCAATATTTCGATACTAAAAATTCCGGTTGGTTTGAAAATATTCTTTTTCCGTTTGATGTGCTGAATGTTCAGGGACGTTTTCTGGGAAGCATTGATGAAGATAAAGGGGTACGACAGATAAGCCGTTCTGCTCTCAGGGAAATGCGTGAACTCGATACCTGTGTTACACCCGGTAGCCAAACTCATGCTTCCGATGGCATGGCAACTTTGTTAGTTACAAGTATGGATAAAGTCAGTGAGCTTAGCACACGACCGGAAATAGATATCACTTTTATTGGAAAGACAGAAGTTAGAACGCTCCCGAGCTTTATGCCCGAAGCTCCTGCCCTTGCTGTAAAAAAATTACTTGATAGAACAGGATTAACTATGAATGATATGGCTGTAGTTAAAAATCACAACCCGTTTGCGGTCAACGATGCAATTTTTTCAAAATTATTAAACTACGATTGGCACAAGATGAACACAACCGGATGTTCGCTTGTATGGGGACATCCACAGGGTCCGACACTGACCCGCTTGGTTATTGAAGGACTTGAAGAAGCTGTTTCACTAGGTGGAGGTTATGTTCTGGTATTTGGATGCGCTGCCGGCGATGTAGGTATTGCGTCAATATTAAAAGTGAATGAGGGGAGGAAGTAAAGATGATAAAATCAATGAGGCCTTCAACACTTCAAACACTCGGTCTGGGAACAGTTCTTGAAATTTTTCACAACGGAAAGTTACCTGTTGATACTAAAGATATAATAGAGCAAGTATTTGGAAAATCTAATGACCGTGGTTCTCTAATTATCTCCGGAGCCAATGGTATAGTTGGTGCAGGTAAGGCAATGCAGCTTGGATCCAGGCTTGAACCGTTTGGTGTTCCTGTTGTGGGATTAGATTTCCCCGGAGTTCAGGATGCGATCAGCCAGAAGTATCAGGGATTGGTTGGTGCCTTCGGGAAAAAGGGTGCTGACAAAATTATGTCTAACTTTATTCATCTTTCCTATGATGGGGGAAATCTTCCTTCTAAACTTAGTGAGTTCAAACCGCGATTTTTATTAGAGGCTATCCCTGAAATCCTTGAAATCAAAAAAAATCATTATGAACTTTTCAGAAAAAATTTTCCGGGTATAGAAATTAGATCAGTTACTTCGGGTTTCCCGAGTTCCGAGCTTGGTGTTAGTATTGCTCATCCGGCATTCCCTCATGAGATAAATAAAGTCTGGGAAATTGTCGAACCTAAACCATCAGCTGTAACTCATCTGTTATGGTCTTTAGGATTAGTACCAATCCCGGTTAGTGATCACTGGTCGTTTGTTCTTGATGTTCTTTTCTGCGGAATTACACTCGCAGCACTCAGATATAACGAGGCTACCAATATGCCTTTCTGGAAGATAGATAAATATGTAAGGAAAAATGTTGGTCCTAATCCGTTCAGAGCACACGATGTAATAGGAGCTGCCGGTGCTAACTTTTTGACATGGTCCTGTCTTAATGATTTATCGAATAATTATGGGGAACTTTTTAAACCAACATCAGATTTAGTAGAACGAAAAGAGAGCGGACAGAATTGGTATCCGCCAAATCATTTTAGACCAGTCGTTGACTGGAGTCTTAATAATAAGGAAGAGGGTGAGTTTTTAAACTGGATTAAAGGATCGCTTTACCAGATGACAAGTCTTTTGCTTAATGAAAAGCGAAGTCATCTTTCCTGCATCAATGCTATTGGCGAACTCTGCGCTCAATTTCAACCTGGAGTGCTGGCAGATATCAGAAGGGCTGGTTCAGAAATTGCAATTAATATGGTTGAGAAATATCATAAATTTTTTCCTGAATCTGCGAAAAATTGCTGGTATCCGGATGTTTTTGAGAAGATGAGTGAACCTGATTGGCAGCAGTTATATGTAAATGCGGAACACGATGGAATTGCAGGAGTAATTACAATCGGTCGAGAAAGTTACAACAGTGATGTAGATGGTGAACTCAATCGCGCTATTGACTGGTTGCATGCTGAAAAGATTAAGAACGTAATTGTAACCGGAGACTTTCATCTCGCAACTCAAATGGTGGGAGCCGATACAGATGAATTTTTCCCGGCTTTGAATAATGCTGAGGAGGGATTTAGAATTTCTCACTCGTGGTCAAAAACCGCACGAAGGTTAAAAGATGAGTTTAATGTTTCAGTGGGATTTATTAATGGCAAACGCTGCCTTGGTGGATTTCTGGAATTGCTTATACACTGTCATTACTTGATAGCTGTAGAAGATGCCAAATTAGGCATGCCTGAAGTTACGCTGCCTGTAGTTCCGGGAATGGAAGGATGTCACTGGTCTTTTAGAAAAGCAAAAAAAGAAGATTGGATAAAACTTCTTAAACTTTTACTTGAAGGAAAGCAGATGACCGCAAAGGATGCAGTTGGCTGGCTGGTTGATTATTCAGGTGCTCAAGAAGATGCTTTGCAAGTGGCCTGGAAGTTAGTATCGGGTAAAGATCATGGTTTGGCAAGGCGGAAATTGAATGAGAATGCATTAGAGCAAATATCCTTTGAAATAAAATTACAGGTACCGGAAAATCCCGGGATGGAATCGGCCAGGAAAGCAATCATTGATACAATACGTGATTCCTGCTGTACTGATTTAACCAATGCACTTAAAGTTCAAGCAAAACATTCGGCTGAGTTTATGATGTCTGATGCATGTAAAAACGGAAGAATTGGTACTGAGTTCAAGCGTGTTATGAATGTGTAAGAATAAGTGGTTAAATCATTTGAAGAGCGAATGCTAAAAGAAAAATTCAGTAATAGCGGATTGTAATTTAAAAATAAATCAAGATTGCAAATCTATTTCAGTTATGCTATTGCTTATTGATTAGAACGTGTAAACAAGTTGGATCACCGGCAGGAACTGATTTCTCAATCCGGTATTCTAATTCTGGATTTAATCCATGAACGAGGGCACACTCCATAGATGTGTGTGCGGAACAGATTTTTTTATCTTTGAATTGATAAGGACATTCTGGTACCATAATTGACACTCGGTTCTCTGAAAACTCGGTCACTTCACCTTCCGAACGCATATTGTTGAACACTTTAACTAGGAATAGTCCAACTTTACTGATATTCCAGGATTCATCACCACCACGCACTCTTTTAGCAATGTCATGTCCGTATTTTTCACTAACCTCACGAATCAAATCAAGTCCATCATTTCCATATCGAGCATAAATAGCTTCATATAGTACTTTTATGCGAGTCACCAAACCACGCAGTACTCCTCTATACATTGCATCCAAAGGAATTTCCTCAATCTGTACATTCCTGGGAAGTTTAATCATTTCTAAGACCGTATATTTTCTTATTAAGAGTTTGTATTTTTTTATAATAAATGAATATTAATCAAATGCAGAAAAGCCTGTAATGTTTTCGCCAATAATAAGTGTATGCATTTCGTGCGCACCCTCATATGTTTTAACAGATTCAAGGTTAGCTGAATGCCTCATTACAGGGTATTCATCAAGTATTCCATTTGCTCCAAGAATTTCTCTGGACATTCTTGCAATTTCTAAAGCTTTTTCACAATTATTACGTTTTGCTAGCGAAACCTGGTAATGCTTCGACTCACCTTTATCCATCAACCGACCCAATTGCAAATTTATCAATTGTGCTTTAGTTATTTCTGTTAGCATTTGAACTAATTTTTGTTGAGTGAGTTGGTAAGCTGCAATTGGCTTACTGAATTGAACTCTGCTTTTTGCATAATTTAGAGCTGAATCATAACAGGCCATCATAGCTCCGACAACGCCCCAGGCAATTCCGTGCCTTGCTTGGTTTAAACACATAAAAGCATTTTTTGATCCAACTGTTTTGGGTAGGATATTTTCTTTAGGAACGAACACATCTTCAAAAATTAATTCTGATGTAACTGATGCACGGAGTGAATGTGTGCCTTTCATTTCCGGTGCCGTGAATCCATTAAATTCTTTCTCCACTAAAAATCCTCTAACAACTCCATCAAGTTTAGCCCAAACAACAGCAACATCGGCAATTGTTCCATTTGTAATATACATCTTCGCGCCATTTAATAAACATCCGTCCTCC
>Ga0209536_100014737_pt1 | contig 11205 bp, 11 predicted proteins | sample DeeMarSeWOR28_12_FD_187461 | JGI IMG/M metagenome (GOLD analysis project Ga0209536, IMG submission 187461) | Marine sediment microbial communities from White Oak River estuary, North Carolina - WOR-2-8_12 (SPAdes) (version 2) | ecosystem: Environmental > Aquatic > Marine > Intertidal zone >... | reverse complement strand
CTGTTTATCTTTGTCTACTTGCTCTAGTGGTAGACTGCCGCGCAATCAAAGCGCCGCGTCAGCGGCGCTTTTTTTATTCTTTTATTCGTTCGCTTGTGCCGGCTGCGTGGCTGGATGGCCGGGCGGGTAGATGCCGTGGGGTTTGATATGGCCGGTGAAAATGCCAAGCATCAGCAGTCCGAACAGCAGTACCGACAGACTGATGCGCACGGTGAGCGCCTTGGCGGTACGTTGACTCTGGCCTTTGTCCTTGATCAGAAATACCATGCCGCTGGCGAGACTCGCAATGATCGCAATGAGTGCGATGACAATAAGCGTCTTGATCATTGTTCGGGGCCTCGGCCGACCATCGGGATCCACGAGTATAGGGTAAGGAGAAATCGCGTGCGAGCGGAAAAGCCATTGAGTCATCCGGGGCATGCGTTTCGGTAAGCTGGATTTCAAGCCCGGACTCTGGCCCAGTATTGTTACCCTGATTGTGTTCGGGATTCTGATTTCGCTGGGTTTCTGGCAGTTGGACAGGGCTCAGCAAAAGCGTGATCTGCTCGCCAGCTACGAGGGCGATAGCCGCGACACGGTCGTCCAGCTTGAGCCGGATCTGCGCTCGGTGACCGACCTGAACTATCAGTTTGCCACCGCGTCAGGCTACTACGACGCCGAGCATCAGTTTCTGCTCGACAACCGCACTCATCGGGGTCGGGCGGGTTATCATGTGCTGACGCCGTTGAAATTGCGAGAGTCGTCGGTGGCGGTGCTGGTGAATCGTGGCTGGATCCCGATGGGCGCGAGCCGCGCCGAGCTGCCGGATGCGGGCGTCTCCGCCCAGCGGCGGTCGGTCGAGGGCCGGCTCAAGCAGCCGTCTGCCGGTGGCCTGGTGCTCGGCGAGGAACAGCCGCGTCAGCGCTGGCCCTATCGCATACAGCGCGTTGACATCGAGCGGCTGAGCGCGGAGCTGGGCTATCCCCTGTTGCCAGTGATTCTGCTGCTCGACGGCGAGCAGCGGGACGGCTATGTCAGGGACTGGAACCCATTGCAGTCCGGGCCGGAGCGCAATGTCGGCTATGCGGTGCAATGGTTTGGGCTGGCCGCGGCCCTGCTGATCATCTATCTGGTGGTAAACACTCGAAAGGCATGATGAATCGATGAATTCTACTGAAACGACGACGGGCACAAAGACCCGCAAGCGCATTTCCCTGGTGGCGCTGTTCGCCATTTTTCTGGCGCCGTTGCTGATAGCGACCCTCCTGTTTTACGTCTTTCCGGAGTGGCGTCCGGTGGGTACCATCAATCACGGGCAACTGGTGACACCGGTCCGGCCGCTGCCGCCGTTCGCCATGGAAACCCTCGCCGGCGACAGCGTCGACGAAACCTTTCTGCGCGGCAAATGGACACTGGTCTACCTGCTGAGTGGTCGCTGTGATGAAAGCTGCGCGGAGCAGCTCTACAACATCCGTCAGGTGCGCCTGGCACAGGGCAAGAACATTGATCGCCTGCAGCGCCTGCTGATCTGGGAGGATGATGGCGTCGGCCGGGAGGATCAGCTTGAGCTGCAGAAGCATTTCCCCGGCCAGGTCATTGTGCCGCTGTCGGGTCAGCAGGAGCTGATCGACGCATTCTCGTTCGACGAGCAACAGGCCCTGCTGGCGCGTCGCGTCTATCTGGTGGATCCGCTGGGGAACCTGATGATGACTTATGAAGCCGACGACGAGCCTCGAGGCATGATCGAGGACCTGGAAAGGCTCTTAAAATACTCCGGATTAGGGTAGAATAGGTGGGATTGGCCCGCCGCCGCGGGTGGAACGCAACGGATTAACTTCAGGGGCAGGAAATGAGTTACTCGATGACACTCAATAATGCTGTGGGCCACTGGCGGGATTATCTCGGGGTCTGCAAGCTCAAAGTCGTTGCCTTGATCGTGTTTACGGCTATGGTCGGCATGTTCCTGGCCACCCCTGGCATGGTGCCCTGGTCTGCGCTCGTCTTCGGCACCCTCGGTATCGGCATGGCCGCCGCCTCTGCGGCCGCCATCAATCACGTGGTTGATCAGCACGCCGACGCGCGCATGTCGCGTACCCGTAATCGGCCGGTCGCCAGCGGTCAGCTGACGGCGCGCAACTGTCTGGCATTTGCGCTGGCCCTGGGCGGCCTGGCCATGTGGGTACTGGTGAAGTTCGTCAACCCGTTGACGGCGGTTCTGACGTTCGCATCGCTGATCGGATATGCGGTGGTCTATACCCTGTATCTGAAACGGGCAACGCCGCAGAATATCGTCATAGGTGGCGCCGCCGGTGCCGCCCCGCCGGTGCTCGGCTGGACGGCGGTTACCGGCACGGTCGACCCCAACGCCCTGCTGTTGTTTCTGATTATCTTTGTGTGGACGCCGCCGCATTTCTGGGCGCTGGCGATTCACCGCCGCGATGAGTACGCCAAGGTGGATATCCCGATGCTGCCCGTCACGCATGGCGTCGATTTCACCCGTCTGCAAGTCCTCCTCTACACCATTCTGCTGGTGGTGGTGACGGTGATGCCTTTTGCGACCGGTATGAGCGGTCTGCTGTATCTGGTTGGCGCGCTCGGTCTCGGTGGCGGTTTTCTTTATCACGCCTGGGCGCTGATGCGAGACGACAGCGGCAAACAGGCGATGAGAACCTTCGGCTACTCTATCGTCTATCTGATGGCGCTGTTCGCCTTTCTGTTGGTGGACCATTACGTGCCGCATCTGATGGCGGCTGTCAGCTGATCTACGACCGATAGCGCCAATCCGGTGTTCACGCCCCCGCTGCGCGCACCGGGTCACAACGCCTTGGGGCGTTCAGCCCGCTTTCACGCTTTAGCAGGAATTTGACCGGAGTCAAAGCGCGCTGCGCCGTGCTGTGTTCGAATCTGGCGCTGGATCCCCGCCGTCGCGGCAAAGCCATTCCCTTGTCTGTCTCAGCTCGGTCGGGATCCCCGGAAAGGGGACCTATCCATGAAACATTGCGTCTTTATTCACACCAACCACAAACAGATCGTCGGTGCCTATGTCGCCGAGTATGCCTTGCGCAGGTACTCGCGGCACAACGACAAGTTTGAGGTTAAATTCATTCAGCTCAAGGATCACGGCTTTTTCCAGGCGCGCGAGGGACAGCTTTATCTGCGCGACGGCATGAGGCGCCCCTGGCTGAATGATGACCTGCAGTCGTTCACGCCGTTACGCTTCATGCCACCGGAGCTGATGGCTTACCAGGGACGTGCCGTCGTCATTGACCCGGACATCTTCGCCGTGTCGGATGTCTGGGATCTGTTATCGCGTGACATGCAGGGCAAGGCCATTATGTGTCGTGCACGCACCGGGACCAAGGGCCGTTTTGACCGTTGTCTTGCCAGCAGTGTGATGTTGCTGGACAACCGCAAGTTGACGCACTGGAGGGTTGAGGAAAACTTCAACGCCATGTTCGAGGGCAGCAGGGATTACATGGACTGGATCTGCCTGAAGACGGAGCCGCGCGACTCGATCGGCCTCTTCGAGGCTGAATGGAACGATTTCGACAGGTTGACCGCCAAGACAAGAATGCTGCATACCACCCGGCGCAGGACACAGCCATGGAAAACCGGTCTGCCGATCGATCACAGGCCCCGGGAAAAATTCCCCTACTTCCCGCCGCTCGCCTGGCTGATGAAGGCACGCCGAAAATGGCTTGGCGAGTATGCCTTGCTGGGTCGTTACAGACCGCATCCGGACCCCAACCAGCAGGATCTGTTCTTCGGCCTGTTAAAGGAATGTATCGATCAAGGTATCATCAGTGAAGCGATGATACGCGAGCAGATGAGCCGGAATCATGTGCGCCACGATGCCTTTGAGGTATTGGACCGCACGCCGCCGCTGGCGCCCGCCTGATACTGATTGCAGCGTTCGCCATTGCCTCCACCTCGGGGCGGGCATATGTCGGTGCGCACCTGGCGCCACTCCAGCTTGTCGGTTATTGCGTCCTGCGGGTATCTGTGTCTCCCGGGGGGCCGGCGGCTCTCGAGTATCCGTCACCCGCGCGTCCTGGGATGGTGAATCAGTGAGAAAGCGCGGCCGACTGCGGTAGCCTTACTCATCGCGAGTCGTCCGCTTCTGTCCCTGTTAACCTGAACGTTGAGAAACGAGTTCTCCAGTTGATTGATTCCAGCGCCGAAAAGGAGTGTTTTCACTGCGGCTTACCGGTGCCCTCGGGCGCCGACTACGCAGTGGAAATCGATGGCGAGCTGCAGCCGATGTGTTGCCGCGGTTGCCAGGCCGTGGCGCGCGCCATTGTCGACGGTGGCCTGACGGACTTCTACCGCTACCGGACCGGAAAATCACCGCAGGCGCAGGAGTTGATTCCCGCGCAGCTCGGTGAGCTCAAGTTATACGACCGCGACGACCTGCAGAAAAGCTTTGTGGAGCAGGTCGGCGAAGAACGCGAGGCCTCGCTGATCCTGGAAGGTATTGTATGTGCGGCCTGCGTCTGGCTGAACGAGCAGCACGTCAAGGCGCTACCCGGGGTGCTCGAGTTTTCCATCAACTATTCCAGTCACCGCGCCCGCCTACGCTGGGACAATGAGCGTATCAGGTTGAGTGAAATCCTCGAGGCCATCAGCTCCATCGGCTACCATGCCCATCCCTTTGACGCGGGACGCCAGGAACAGCTCTACCGTGGTGAGCGAAAGGAGGCTATGCGCCGTCTCGCTGTGGCCGGACTGGGTATGATGCAGGTGATGATGCTGGCGGTGGCGCTCTACGCCGGTGAGCACGAGGGCATGCGGGAAGGTTTGCGCAACTTCCTGCGCTGGGTCAGCATGCTGCTGACCGTGCCGGTTATCCTCTATTCGGCACGGTCGTTCTTCACCAGTGCCTGGCGTCAACTCAGACGCCGTCGTCTGGGTATGGATGTACCCGTGTCTTTGGCAATCGGGGCGGCTTTTCTCGCCAGTGCCTGGGCGACGGTGTCGGGTCACGGTGAGATCTATTTCGATTCGGTGACCATGTTCACCTTCTTTCTGCTCGCCGGCCGGTTTCTGGAAATGGGTGCCAGGCACCGTGCCGCGCAGGCGGCAGAGGAACTGGTCAAACTCCTTCCCGCCACTGCCGCGCGCCTGACCGATGCCGGTGAGGAACGCGTGCCCGTGGCGGAGCTGGAAGAGGGAGACAGGGTGCTGGTGCGCCCCGGCGAGAGTGTTCCGGCGGACGGCTGTGTCGTCGACGGCGCGAGTTCGGTCGATGAATCGCTGCTCACCGGCGAAAGCTTCCCGCAGTTGCGCGGGGTGGGCGATGAGCTGGTTGGTGGAACGGTCAACAACGAGAGTCCGCTGGTGATGCGGGTTGAGCGGGTGGGCGAGGATACCGTGCTGTCAGCCATTGTTCGGCTGCTCGATCGGGCGCAGACGGAGAAACCCAGCGTGGCGCGGAGCGCGGATCGCGTTGCCGGCTGGTTCGTCGCCGCGCTACTGCTGGTTGCCGCCGCGGTGGCCTGGTGGTGGTGGCAGCACGATCCCGCGCATGCCTTCGAGGTGACGCTGTCGGTTCTGGTGGTGACCTGTCCGTGCGCGCTGTCGCTGGCGACACCGGCGGCGTTGACGGCGGCGACGGGCGCATTGACCCGCGTGGGGGTGCTGACGACACGCGGTCACGCACTGGAAACCCTGGCGAGGGTCAGCCATGTCATCTTTGACAAAACCGGTACCTTGACCGAGGGGCGTCTGCAACTGGAAAAGGTACGCTTGCTCGCTTCCCTCGGCCGCGAGGACTGTCTGCGGCTTGCGGCTGCGCTGGAACAGAGTTCGGAACACCCGATTGCGCACGCTCTGTGCGCCGAGGCGGGCGTCGTACAGAGTGCCGACAAGGTCTCTGCACAGCCGGGGCGTGGCATCGAAGGTTGGGTCGGCGGGCAACGCTTGCGTATCGGCATCCCGGAGTTCGTACTGGAACTGCAGCAGGACGTGGCTGTTGCCGACGCCGTGAAGCTTGCCGAAGGCGCCGGCGGGGTGGTGCTCGGTAGTGATCGAGAACTGCTGGCCCACTTCCAGTTCGCCGATCGGCTGCGCGAGCAGGCGGCGGAGACGGTGCGCCAGCTCCAAGACCTCGGAATCGAGGTGGAATTGCTCAGTGGTGACGAGGCCGGCATCGTGCGCGCCGTTGCTGAGGAACTGGCGATCGGCCGCTTTCAGGCGCGCTGCCGACCGCAGGACAAGTTGGCCCGCATTCAGACATTGCAGGCGCAGGGTGCGGTGGTGGCGATGGTGGGCGATGGCGTCAATGATGCCCCTGTGCTGGCGGCGGCTCAGGTTTCACTCGCCATGGGAGGTGGCACCCAGTTGGCTTACGCGAGTGCGGATATGCTGTTGTTATCCGAGCACCTGCCACACCTGGTGACGGCGGTGGTGAGCAGCCGCCGTACCCTGAGGATTATCCGCCAGAACCTGGTATGGGCGTTGGGTTATAATCTCATGGCGCTGCCCCTGGCTGCCGGAGGGTATATTGCCCCCTGGATGGCCGCCATCGGCATGTCCAGCAGCTCTCTGGTCGTTGTCGCCAATGCCCTGAGGCTTAGACACAGATCCTGATATGGATATTCTGTACTTACTGATACCCATCAGCCTGATCATCGTGGCAATCGCCGTTTGGATTTTCATGTGGGCGATTCGTTCCGGTCAGTACGAAGACCTGGAGGGGCCGGCACATCGTATATTGATGGATGACGATGAGCACCTGGTTCCCCGCGAGAGGAAAACCGAGTCCGACGGCAAAACGGGTAGCTCGGTGTCGCCAGACACCCGATAAAGCGTCTGTTTCGGGGGGGCTGTGGGGATAGATTGAACATCTGTCCCCACCGCAGCTGTATCAGGCCATCAGTTTCTTGAGCCTGTTGATGGCATTCTTTTCCAGCTGCCGTATGCGCTCGGCCGAGACGCCGAAGCGATCAGCGAGTTCGTGCAGGGTGGCTTTCTGATCGGCAAGCCAGCGCTGCTCGAGGATGATGCGCGAACGCTCGTCGAGCTCTTGCAGTGCATCCCGGAGGTGGCCGCTGCTGCTGCTTTCCCAATCCGATTGTTCCAGCGCCAGCGCCGGGTCGGCGTTGTTGGGGGCACTGAGATAAGAGGAGGGTGTCAGGTTCAACTCGTCCTCGTCCATCGCCACCGGTGGGTCGAAAGAAATGTCCTGTCCACTCAGGCGGGACTCCATTTCCAGCACCGTTTCCGGACTCACGCCCAGGTCTTTGGCGACCGATTCGACTTCGTCGCTACTGAACCATCCCAGCCGCTTTTTCGAACTGCGCAGATTGAAGAACAATTTGCGCTGAGCCTTGGTGGTGGCCACCTTGACGATGCGCCAGTTGCGCAGGATAAATTCGTGAATCTCCGCCTTCACCCAGTGTACGGCGAAGGACACCAGGCGTACGCCGATGTCCGGATTAAAACGTCTCACAGCTTTCATGAGGCCGATTCCGCCCTCCTGGATCAAGTCGGAAAGCGGCAGTCCGTAACCACTGTAGCCACGGGCAATCTTCACCACAAAACGCAGGTGCGAAACCACCAGCTCGCGCGCGGCTTCCAGGTCGTCGTGATCACGCAGGCGGATTGCCAGAGCCTTTTCCTGTTCCGCGCTGAGCACCGGGATCCGATAGATGCCACGCAAATAGGTGTCCAGCCGATCGCTCGGAACCGGCAACTTCATCGCCGTTGCGGTGACTAGGGCGTTATTCATACGGGTAAAATCTCCAATTCAACGAGGGGCAATTTTAGCACTCCAACGATCAGAGTGCTAATATCGGAAAAAGTTCATTGAAATACAGTGAGTAATCCGGGTTCCACGAAAATCCTGTGGATTTTCAGGCGCACACCTTATTTCTGCCCTGGGCCTTGGCGGCGTAGAGGGCGGTGTCGGCGTGATTGATCAGCTGGGTCAGAGTGATACTGGGATTCTGTTGGCTGGTGGCCAGCCCGATGCTCACGGTGATGGCTATATCCCTGGGTTTGAGGGCCTGTATTTCCCGCCTTAGCTCCTCGGCGCGCTGCTGGGCGTCGTTGATGTGGCAGCGGGGCAGCAGCAGGGCGAACTCCTCGCCACCGTAGCGTACCGCCATGGCGTGCTGCGGGATCCTCTCCAGCAAGAGTTGCCCCAGGGCTTCCAGCACCCGGTCACCGGCAATGTGGCCGAGGTGATCGTTGATCCTCTTGAAGTGATCAACATCCAGCAATAGTGCCGCTACCGGCTGGTTGTTGCGATTGGCCAGAAAATTTTCACCGTGGTCCAACAGATAGCGGCGGTTATTAAGCCGGGTCAGGCTATCGGTGATGGCCAGTCGATGGGTATCTTCAGTCTGGCGTTTGAGCGCCACAAACTGCTGCTTGATAAGCAGCAGCGAGCGGATGCGCGCCATCAGCACTTCCTCGACAATCGGCTTGGCGACAAAATCATTGGCGCCGGCGTGGAAGACTTCCACCTGCTTTTCATCGGATTCCGAGCCGGTGAGCATCAGAACCGGCATTTCCTGCTGGGAATAGTGAAACTTGGCGCGGATGGCGTGCAGCAGATCGCCGCCGGTCAGATGCCCCTGGAGAAAGAAATCGGTGACCACAATGTCGAAGGCCTCATCCTGGCGGGGGCCGTCCTCGGCGGTATCGTGCAGCAGCTGCAGCGCATCTTCAGCGTGTGTGGTGTGAATGACCTGCAGGCCATGCCGTTCCATCAGCCGCATGAGCACGGTGGCGGTGAGCAGGCTGTCCTCGACGTACAGTATCCGTCCCACCAGTCCGGAGTTTCGCTGCATGAAGTCCTTGATGAAATCAGCGAAGGCGCGGTAACCCAGTGACTTGTCGAAATAGTCGGTAACACCCGCGGCAAACCCCTCGCGCAGCAGACGGATATCGGCATCCCCGGACACCACTATCGTCGGGGTGTAGTGGTGATGGTTGGAGGCGCGTACGTAGCGGCTGAGTTCCAGGCCGTCCTTGTCCGGCAACATGAGCGCGGTGGTAATGAGGTCAAAGTGGCTGCGTTCCAGCCATGCGCAGGCTTCCTGCACGCTAGCGGTGGTGATGATTTCGGTGTCCGGCATTTCCTCATTGAGGATTCTCACAAGGATGGTGCGTGCAACTTCGGAACCATCAACCACCAGTATGCGATTTGGTTTTCGGGGCATAGGGGGCCAGTCTGATATCGCCGTTGTTTGTTGTGATTGCTGAAAGAGCGCATTGCGAGATTGTCATCATTTATCGGTCGCTGGAGCGAGGGACTTGATGCTTGCTCGTCTGGGGAGTAGTTGTTTTTAAAATCAGTGAGTTATGCGGGCTCTATGGCCGCCAGATGGCGGCCGACAGCGAGCCAGGCGCCCAGTAGCCCCAGACTGGCACCCGCCAGCAGCAGGGCGAGGCCTTCAGCCGCCGACAGCGTGTCGAGACTGAAGCCGCTCTGGTAGAGCGCGGCCAGTTGCCGTACCGGACCGTGCAGCTGCAGGAATGCCAGCTCCACCAACAGAGCGGCCAGCACCGCCCCTATGACACCGTACCAGAAGCCGCTGTAGAGAAATGGACGACGGATAAAGCCATTGGTGCCACCAATCAGTTTGGTGATTTCTATTTCGTCGCGCCGGTTCTGGATCTCGAGCCGGATGGTGTTGCCGGTGATCAGTAGGACCGCCAGCCCCAGTAACACTGCCAGCACCCAGATCGAGCGGCGAACGATGTCGATAATGGCGTTGAAACGCTGCACCCATTGCAGGTCCAGCTGCGCCAGTTCGACCTCCGGCAGCCCGCGCAGTTTTTTCAGCAGCCGCGTTGCCGAGCCGGCATCAGCGTGCGCCTGCGCCGGTTTCAGTGTGAGGACGAAGGGTAAGGGGTTTTCATCGAGCGCTTCCAACGCCTCGCCGAACCCGGACAGCGTCCTGAATTCCGCCAGCGCCTGCTCCGGCGTGATCAGCTGGAGGCGCTCTATCTCAGCCCACCCCTGCAGCTTGCCATGCAGCGCCCGGGACTGCTGCGGCGAAACGTTGCTGTGCAGAAACAGGGAGATACTGGCGCTGCCATCCCATTGGCTGCTGAGCTGCTGCAGGTTACCGGTGAGCAGATAGAGCCCCGACGGCAATGCTAGCGCAATACCGATTACCGCAGCGGTCATCAGAGACGCCAGCGGAGAGCGGTACAGGCGACCCAGGCTGTTCAGGGCGACCTGGGCGTGGCGGGCAAGATAGTTGGGCAGCCGGTGAGCGGGTTTCACGGGCCAGCCGGCCTCCTGCTTCTCACCAGGCGTCCTTCATGCAGCCTGATCTGGGTGTAGGGCATGGTAGAGATCAGGTCCAGGTCGTGGCTGGCGATCAGCACCGTGACACCGACCTGGTTGAACTGTTCGAATAAGTGCATGATATCCGCCGAGAGCTCCGGATCGAGATTGCCGGTGGGCTCGTCGGCTATCAGCAGCGGCGGCTTGTTGACCACCGCGCGGGCAATGCCCACGCGCTGCTGTTCGCCACCGGACAGCATAATGGGCAGCGCACGCTCCTTGTCGAGCAGCCCCACCTTGTCCAGAGCTGCCCGCACCCGGCGGCCGATATCCTGATGGCGATAGCCGGCGATCACCAGCGGCAGCGCCACATTGTCGAACACGGTGCGATCGAACAGCAATCGGTAGTTCTGAAAAATCATGCCGATTTTTCTGCGCAGGAAGGGAATCCGGCGTTTCGGGGTGCGCGAGAGGTTTTCGCCGTCGAGGAACAACTGGCCACGGGTGGCTCGTTCGATCAGCGCCACCAGCTTCAGCAGGGTGCTCTTACCGGCACCGGAGTGGCCGGTAAGAAACGCCATGGCGCCCTTGTGGAGGTGAAAACTCACCCCCTGCAAGGCCTCCTTACCCTCCGGGTAACGCTTGTAAACGTTGTCAAAGCGAATCATTAACTAGTTGTTTTCAAACAGGGCATCGACGAAATCGGCAGCGTCGAACGGTCGCAGGTCCTCGATCGCTTCACCGACGCCGATAAAGCGGATGGGAATGCCCAGCTGTTTGGCAATCGCAAAGATGATGCCGCCCTTGGCGGTGCCGTCGAGCTTGGTGAGCGTGATGCCTGTCAGTCCAACGGCCTCGTTGAATTGTCGTGCCTGGCTGAGGGCGTTCTGACCGGTTCCGGCATCAACCACCAGCATCACTTCGTGGGGGGCGGCCGCGTCCAGTTTGCCCAGCACCCGCTTTATTTTTTTCAGCTCTTCCAT
>Ga0209536_100014736_pt1 | contig 11205 bp, 10 predicted proteins | sample DeeMarSeWOR28_12_FD_187461 | JGI IMG/M metagenome (GOLD analysis project Ga0209536, IMG submission 187461) | Marine sediment microbial communities from White Oak River estuary, North Carolina - WOR-2-8_12 (SPAdes) (version 2) | ecosystem: Environmental > Aquatic > Marine > Intertidal zone >... | reverse complement strand
AAGATTCGGGGTGTCGCGGTACAGACCGCTGATGAATACTCCGCCCCCTGCCGCAATTGCCAGCAAAATGGCAATAGGGACAGTAAGCCATAACCATACATTCGCGCTTCTAGCATTCTTGTTCATTTCCTACACCTTTACATTTTGACAGAGAAGCGACAAGAAACCATCTTAAGCCCGTAACTTATTTTGCCATCTCCTTGTTCCCTACTCGCCCCCAGCATAACACGGTGATGCTTCGCTGTTATCGTCAAAACGCGGGAATCGGGACTAATAGAAAAGGACCGCGTTGGTCACTCTCCTTTCCTACGTGCCTGGTATCGTCGCCCTACCACGTTTGTGGTAGTGAATGACGTACCTCTGTCGTCGGCGCAGTGCGTCGCCCACAGGTAGCACCACAGCATGGCGGAGGTCCAGGTATCCATATAGGTGCTGCCCTCGACCAGCATGATCAGGTCGTTCTCACGCACCAGGCGGCGCATCGTGGAGAAGTAGATGGTCGGCATGAAGGCGATGCGCAAATTCGGCGTCTCTTTGTGATCTGGCTAGATTTACCTGCGAATTTGCATCTCTTTCCAATTCAAAACAGTACCTACCGCATACGCGATTCCTGCTGCCAAGAACACCAGATGGGAAATTACTCCCTGGATCAGGATTTCTCCATCTAAAATCCCCCAGAGCGTTAACACGGTCAGGATGAAAAATACCCCGCGCAAAAGGTAAAGGCTACTAATCCCGATCAGCCCCAGGCGTAACAGAGGCAAATGTCGGATACTTCCGGCCCCTGATAACGCAAACAGGCCAAAAACGACAAGGATCAGTGCTGCTCCCTCTCCGACAAGAAAAAGCTGCAGGCGGTTCTCCAAGAGCGGTGGAGGAGCCTCAAAATAGGCGGCGGCAGCAGGGGAGAGGGAAATGATTGTCTGGCAGACTGCCATAAAAAAACTCAACCCGGCGGCAGTTTTGAGCCATAGCCTTTTATCCATGTTTGTCTCGTTTGATTTCATGTTGTACTACCTATTCTCGCAGCGCCAACATCTACTTGGTGTGGACGTTCACGTTGCCGGCGCCGCTGTTGGCCGTGATCTCGACCTTAGCTGGGCCCGTTGTTTCGCCACTTCTCATACAACACCACCCTGGTCCGGATTTTTGGTCAGCTTCTCAATGCAGAGCTTGCTGACGCGCTTGGCTATGGCCACGATGGTCAGGATCGGGGGATTGCCCAACGATTCGGGGATTAGCGTCGCGTCAGCGACGTAGAGGTTTTCAGGGAGCCGGTCGTGATGAAACGATTCGGCCTCACGTTCGGTGAGCGGCAGCATTCCGCCCGGATGCCCGGCATTGATCGTCCCCAAGAATATGTCCCGGTCCTTTGCACCAAAGCGACGGAGAATCTCTTTGCCGGTTTCGATAGCCCCACTCAATCTCTCTCTATCCAGCGGGGTGAGCGTTTTCCGGAGCTCTTGTTTTGAAATGCTCCCTGTGGTCGAGTCCGCCAGCTTGATCATGATCCCCAACGTATCTTTGGCCGGGTACTTCCACGCTTTGTTAAAGAGAAAACTCACGTAATCAAAGTACGGCGAGAGGATATAATGCTCGCGCTGCATGAAGAACGGCATCTCGATCTCTTTGCACTGGAGCGCATTCTCCCACTTGGTCGCGAGGCAGAGCACAGGGTCTACGAACAAGCGAGGCTCGCAGGGGATGCCCGAGTTTTGCAAAATGACCGGTGTCCCGAAACCGCCGGCCGCCAGGACGATTAGGTCGGCGGGATAGAACTGCCGCGTCCAGCCGTGCCGCGCCTCGACGCCCGTCGCGTGCCCATTCTCGATCACGACGCGTTCCACCCGGCAGTTGGTCAGCACCTGCGCGCCGCGCTCGCGAGCGATTTGCAGGAATTGGCGGCTGTCCCATTTCGCACCATGCCGGCAGCCATAGGTACACCGGCCGCAACTGATGCATTTCTCGTAATTTCCCATCTTGGGCATCGGCTGAGGGTCGAGGCCCAGCTCGCCGCAGATTTCAAACAGGCGGCGCGTGGTCTTGTGCCAGCGCTTTTGGTGGACGGTCGTGACGGGGATTTCGCGGAACACCTCCTCGAATTCGGCGTCCAGATTGATGCCAATCGCTTTCAAATCCTTATCCATCCGGACCGCGCTACCGGTGCAAATTGTCGTGGTACCGCCCAATCCGATACCGTTCACTAGAACCATATCAGGCGTCTTGCGAATTTGCAGGTTGCGAAAAGAGAGCGACATGACTCTTTCGTCCAAGAGCAGGCCGGTCTTTTTCATCCGCTCGATGGTCGCCAGTTTCAGCGGGAACGGCTGGAATTCATTCCCTGCCTCCAACACGATCACATCGAATTTGCCCTGCAACTCCTTGGCGGCCGTCGCGCCGCCTGCGCCGCTCCCGATCACGATTGCGTGTTTCATCTTGAATTCTCCTACTTGGGCACCGCCCAAGCGAAATGCGCCCGGCAGCATGGCTGTCCTTCCGTGATTCTCGAACTAAAGGTCAGCTCCCCGCCGTTCGACAGGCCTGCAAACAGTCCGCGATCCATTGCCGACATCAGCCGGCACACCTCGGCAGAATAAAACCGGCTGAAATAGCAGCGGCTGATCACAACCTCGCCCCGCGCATCGCCCTGCAGATCAATGTCGAGAATGCGATAGAGGACGCGGCCGATGTCCATCACGTCCTGTACGGTGCCGGGCCGCAACCACTTGCTGTGCTGCTGGCCCATTTCGACCGCGTTCCAGTACAGGCGCTGCTCCAACGCCTCAACCTCGCGCCCGCCGCGCAGCCGCCGCTCGGCTTGAGCCTGCGCAAACCGCGCGTATTGGGCGAGACAGTCTTCATAGTCAAGACCGGCAAGCGGCGGGACCTCCGCCGCAAAGGCCGCGGCGGTAGACTCGAACAACTGCATCAACGCCCTCTTCTTGATATAGTCAGGCATATAGATTTGCAGCATGTTGACGAGGATGCTCATACCTCACCTTTCCGCCGCGCCGAGGTGCAAAACGTTCTCGCAGGCCGCGCCGCCGTCATACAGCGCGGACACTACTGACTGGAGCCGTCGGGCAACGGTTTGCCGCTTGAGCTTGAGATTCGCCGTCAGGTCGCCGCGTTCAATCGAGAGGTCGTTGGGAAGAATGGCCCAGCGCTTGACTTGCTCGGGATGCGAGAGCTGCTCGTTCATGGCCAGCACCGCGCGGTCAATACGCTGCGCGTCCGCGCGCGCCGTGTCGCCGTGCCCATCGTCCACCCAAAGCAACGCCACACAAAACGGTTTGCCCTCCCCCACCAGCATCGCCTCGGCGACGCCCGGTATCTCCTTCAGCCGTGACTCTACTTTCCCCGGCTGAACGTATTTGGCATACGCCGTCTTGATCAATTCCTTCTTGCGCCCCAGGATGACCAAACTGCCATCCTCGGTCATTTGGCCCAGGTCGCCGGTGGCCAGCCAGCCATCCCTAAATGGCGTCGCCTCGCCCGCGTCAAAGTAACCCGCCGTCACCTGCGGACCGCGCACCAGCAACTCGCCATCCTCTTCGATGCGGATCTGCGTCTCTGGCAAGAGTTCGCCGACTGTGCCGATTCGGTTCGCACCCTGGCGGCACAGCGTCACGAGCGGCGCTTCGGTCAAGCCGTACGAGTTATGCACCTCCACGCCGAGCTCGTGATACGCGCGTAAGAGGTCTTCGCTGCACGGGGCCGAGCCGACCATGAGCTCAACACTGCGGTCCAATCCCGCATTGCGGAGCAGACTCGCACGTAGCAGGGGCCGCAACGTTCGCTTGACAATGTTCTCGGGCAAACCAAGATAGAGCCGGGCGAGTCTATTGTCTTGGAATCGTTCCCACATCTTTTCGTAAGCGCGGGGCACCGAAAAGAAAACCGTGGGCTTGACGCGCGGCAGGGTACGCGCCAGGTCTCGCAGGTCTTGCAGGTAATAGATGTTCACGGGCGCGGGGGTGTAATAGGGCGAATAGGCCGCGGTGATGCCCTCGACCACGTGATTCATAGGCAGCCAGGAGAGGTAATTGGCGTGCTTGTTCCTCGCCGTCCACGGCATCAGCGCGGGCAGACATTCGCCCATCCAGCGCAGATGCTCGTGATAAAACATCACGCCCTTGGGCCGGCCGGTCGTGCCGGACGAGTAGCGCAGCGTGGCCAGGTCGCCGAAACCGGCGGGGGAGGCGGTGCTCGCCGGGTCGTCCCGCCCGAGGGACAAGAACTTGGCCCACCCCATCACCCTATTCTCAGACACGGGCCGCTCTAGAAAAGAAATCATAGGCAGCTCGGTCTTGAGCTCGGCCAATCGCTCGAGTAACTGCGGCGCGCCGATGAAGAGGAGCCGCGCGCCGCTCGCCTGCAAAATCGCGTCGAGGTCGGCGGGCGGGCTGGTATAGTAGAGCGGCACACTAACCGCGCCGACCAGACCGATGGCGACGTCGAGGATGAGATAGCGCGTGCTGTTCAAGCCGACCAGGGCGACGCGGTCGCCGCGCTTGATTCCCAACGCGCGCAGCGCATTCGCGGCCGCGAGCATATCGCGCCGCACCTCAGCCGCGCTGTGCCTGATGATCTGACCCTGGACAATGTCGTAGTAAGTTACGCCGCGGTGCGTGCTCCTCAGGCGATAAACGATTTGCTCGTGCACGGTGCGGTCCGAACGGTGCATGAAGCCCTTAAAAGTAGCGTAATCTAGAAGCGGGGGCATCATCTCGCGCCACTTGAACTCATACGAGCCGAGCAGCCGATCTACGTTCGCGCGCTGGAAACGTACACGTTCGTTGAAATAGGGCGCGAGCGTCAGGATGCTCCCGAGCAATCCACCCCCGTCGTGCCCGGAAGGGCGCGCGGGATTGTAACGGCCGCGTGTCGCGAACTCGGGCAGCGGGATAAAGATTGGTTTGGGGAGGTTGATATGCAGCCGCTCCTTCGCCCACTCACGGGTGAATTCCGCGAGTTCGCGCGCGGTCGGCAGCGCTTCGTACGGCGCGGTGAGATGGAAATTCAGCCCCTCCGCGCGCGCGTCGAAGGTGAGGCGCACGATCGCGTCCGCGACGTAATCAACCGGCACAATGTTCACGCGCAGGTTCGGGTTCGCGGGCAGAATGTTTGTGACTCTAGCAAGATACAGCTTGAGTGGAAAGTAAAAGCTGTTAAAAGTCTTGATCTCGCCGGTGCGCGAATCTCCGACGATCATCCCGGGGCGCAAGACCGAGATCGGCAGCTCGCCTTTGGCGGCCTGAACCAAGCGCTCCCCTTCGTATTTGCTGAACTCGTAGGCGCAAGAAAAGCCAAACTCTTCGCTGAGCGCCTCCTCGGGCACGGCGCCGCGCCGCCCCCCGCAAACGTACGCCGTCGAGACATGTGAAAAACGCGCCAGCCCGTGACCGCGCTGAACGGCCCGCGCGAAATCGAGCAGATTCGCCGTGCCCTGGACGTTCGTCCGGCGCAGTTCCTGGATCGGGGCGTTCACCCGGAGGTCGGCGGCGCTGTGAACGATGTGCGTGACCGTGTGCAGCAGAGCGTCATAGGTCGGGGCCTCCAGACCCAGGCACGGCGCGCTGACATCGCCGCACTCGACCTGTACGCGTGTGCCGATGGCGTCCGCGAGTTCACGCCAGTCCCACCACGCGCGCGCCAATCTGTGCCGCGCGGCCTCGCGATCCTCCGCGCGGACCAGCGCGATAACTGTGCAATCGGCCTTTTGAATCAACCGCCGTGCGACCTGTGTGCCGAGAAAGCCCGTCGCCCCGGTGAGGAGAACAACTGCACTCATGCCGCCACCTCCCAGCCGTGATCTTTCACAAACGAGCGGAGGAACTCGCGGTTGCCCCGCGAGTTGCGCAAGTGTTCCTCGTACCCGCGCCGCAAGGATTCTTTTTCGAGCGACGGATTTGCCAACAGCTTTTCCACGCGTTCCTTGAGCGTCGCGCATAGGTTCGGCGTGTGCGGATCCAAAAAGAACTGGGCCGTAAAGCCAAGCTCATCGTAGATGGTCTTGAGTCTGAGATCGTGACCGACGGCCACCTGGGGCACCTGCGCGGCCAGCGAGAGCACGCAACCGTGGTAGCGTGACGTCACCAGTAGGTCGAGGCTCCGCAGCAGTGTGGTCATTTGCGAAGCACTGTACTCCCGGGCGGAGAACAGGCGCGCCCGGCCGGCATGAACCATGTGCTGCTGAACCCGGCGTGCAAAAGGCTCATCCAACTCTTCCATGCAAATCAGGGCGATGGACTTGTCATGTTCTCTCACCAGGCAGTCCGCCAGAGCGGCGTAGCCGTTTGCCAATTCGGCGGCGGCGCGTCGTCGCTCCGGCGAGGTGGAAAAATAGTACGGCCACTTGTAGCAGTCCTGGCGCTTGCCCCATGGACGCATGACGACGGGCCACAAGTGGTAATTCACCGCAGCCAATCCGGCCAGCCCCGAGCGCGCTTCCGGCCACACGCGTTGGACCCACCCCTCGTCTGACGCGGCCGTTTGAAAGTTGAAGGCGTTATCGGCTGTGACCTTGATGGGTGCGGTGACTCCGCACGCGCGCAGACGATCGGCCGCTGCCTGCGAACGGGTGATGATGAGATCCGTCTTGCTGGCTTCGTGGCGGACGAGGCGCCGGTTTACAGGCGAGAGCTGCCCGGCATCCACCGAGTACGCCAGGGACGGCTTGCCCATCGTGTGTGCGCAGTGAGTTGCCCACAGATATGCCCACAACAATAGAGAGGTCGAATCATCCATATAGCAGTGGCCTTCGACCAGCATAATCAAATCGTGCTCCGCGACAAGCTGGCGGACGGCAAGAGGAAAGAGGGCGGGGATGGGAACGATGCGGAGGTTCGGACCCTCTTGAACATACCGGCGCAAGTTCGATTCGTTCAGCGTGGGAACGGTGATGAGCGCATCCGGCCCAAGCACGGCGCGCACATCCTCGATGTCCGATAGGAGCAGCGCCTCAGCTCCTGTGTTGTTGGCACCGTTATAACCGACGAGTAGAACCTTGGTTTGAGGCATTTTTCCTCCCATCATTTGTGATATGAAGCACGCCCAAAGAGCACCGCCAACAAGATGGTAGTCAACGAAAAGACAACACACCACGGCACGAGGCTGCCTAGTAAATAGATCGGCGGAGAATCAGCTATGACACCGAAAATCGTGACAATGACAGAAACGCCATTGGCAACAAAGAGCCAGCGAATCGCCCGCTGCAGCCTCCCGCCCTCAAAGGCCGGCGCGGCAAACAGCATTGCCAGGTTCATGAAAATGTAGGAAGAAGCAAGCGCCCAGAAGATGGAGTGTGAGTTGCCCATCACGAACATGGCAAGCCCATCGGTTTCTTTGTTCAGGATGCTGAGCCGCACAACAGTCAACTGAGTGATGTAATTGATGCTCGCCATCACGGCATAGACGAGAGTGAATGCGATCCCCAGGTGACTCCAGATCTTTTTGTCCGGCGCAGCATAATAGTGGATGCTGACCATCAATACGATAAACGTCGGGGCAAGCAACAAGGATGGGATCAGCGACAGCATTTGGATGGACTGGAAAGACGCGACAAAGGTTTCGATGCCGTTCCATCCGGGCGACGTGTCGGCTGCGTTTGCCGACATGGAAATCATCGTGATAATCAAAGTGACGCCATACCCGATGCTGAACAGCGTTGCGAGGGCTGCCGACCAGAATCCAACCTGGCTCACTGATTTGGATATGCTTCCGTCTGAAGCGACCGAGTCTTGCCCACTTTCAATCTTGAAACGCGCCGCATTTGCAGCGTTCATTCGTTCCTCCATTTATCATTTGATACACGATGCCAGATTTCTAGCGATAGTTCTTGGCGAGAGAACCTGGAGGATCAACACCGTGCGCACAAAGATCCAGACCAGGGCAAAGCTACCGCAGATCAGGGCCAACCAGGTCAAATCGGCCATGTAAAACAGCCAAAATTTGAGCACACCGTTGGTAACCAGATAGAGAGCGCAAAATACCAGAACCAGGTTGAGGATTGCCGGCAGCACAATGTGGACCCACTTGCGGACGGGTCCCGGACGGCGGCCCGCGTCCGAACGCCCGCGGCGGACCGCTCCCAAGGTGAGAAAGATGCCCAGGATCTGTAAGAGGGGAAGGATCAGGAAGGCGCGCAGTGACCAGGGGACTACCGCCCAAGGGATTGATTCGGGTTGGACACCGGCCAGCAGCGAGGCGGCTCCTCCAACAATCTCAGCCAGGGTAAAATTCATCACTAACTGGTTGGCATTTACGAGCAAAACCATGCCTCTATTTTGATTCGGCAATAGCGCCATGTAAGAAAAATAATCCGGGTTTGTGCCATCATGCCAGATGCGGTTGCCCTGGCTGGTTGGGGTGATAATCCATCCCATACCGTAATCGCCTAAATCTACACCCATCGAATTGGCGTCCACTCCTGGACTGTGCATTTCGGCGATGCCCGCAGGCGAGAGGATTTGAGCGTCCCCGTAGCGTCCGCCATTCAGTTGTGCGATCAGGTAGTGAGCCATGTCTTCCGCGCTGGAGATGATCTGGCCTGAAGGCAGGGAACCGCTGGGCACCGGCAGATCGGGCACGGCCACGGGAAACCCGAACCAGGAGATGTAACCGGAACTCATACCGTTTTGTTTGGCTACAGCCTTCGATGTGTAGGTGTGGGTCATCTCCAGAGGGTCAAAGATGTGGCTTTGAACGTAGTCCGCATATTTTTCACCGCTGGCAGCCTCGATGATCAGGCCCAGCAGGTTGTAATTCGTATTGGTATATTCAAATGCTGAACCGACCGGGCGATTGGGTTTGAAGGTCGCCAGATCACGTGCCTGTTTTTCAGTGGCATCCGGGCTGTCGTCGAAATTGACCATCGTTTTCCATCCAGTGGCCTGGCTCAGGCCGCTGCTCTGGACGAGCAAGTGGCGCACGGTGACACTTGCACCTGCGCTGCGCTCAGGCGCAAGTGCAGGTGTCTGGGCCGCTGCCTGGGGATCGGCGAGCGTAAACCAAGGTAGGTAACGCTGCACCGGAGCGTCCAGCTCGATTCTCCCGGCTTCGACCAGCTGCATAACTGCCAGGGCGGTGAAGGATTTGGTGAGCGAGCAAATCATGAAAGGGGTCTGAGGTGTTGGAGTTTTCCCTTCCGGTCCCGAGACACCAAAGCCTTTCATATGCACGATTTGATCCCCTTCGACGATTGCGAGGGATGCGCCGGGGATATTTAACGCGTCCAGTTGTTTTTCGATATAGGCGTCGATCTCTTCATAGGAGCCGCTGTCGAAGACTGGTCTTGCCGAAGCGGGCTCAGCGAATGGCCGAAGGGTTAGCGCCAAAACACCGCAGACGAGCAACGATGAGAAAAGGAATCTCCTGATATTCATAGTTGTAACTCCTCGATAGGTGAAGTGGATGTAGAATCCAAACCCACATTTAACCTTCCCATCTCATGCCGCAAGGCCGGGCATATCCGAAGAGGAAGGAGTGACACGATGAGCGACACCACCGGCCCCGGAGGGGCTACCCACCTCGGTGTGAAGAAGATGGTGAACTACCCCTTTCGAGCTGGCCGCGGTTGGCCACGGCGACCGCGGCAATGGCCACCCACAGCACGGCGGCCCGTACGAGGATATAGGTTAAGAGAGCCCCTCCTGTCAGCGGAGGTTCGACGATCACTGTGCTGGCTACGAGACTCACATGCATGAGCATCGCGACGAGCAGGCTCCCAGTACGGTCGTAGACCCACACCATGAGCACCCTGTAGGCTGGCAGCCAAGAGAAAAGGCGCGCGAGCAAGAGGGCCAGCGGGAGTGCTCCGGAGAAACTGTCGCTTTCCCAGAACAAAAGGTAGTGCCACGCTCCCCACAGGACGCCCACGATGAGCCCGGTAGTAAGCACACTGTAACGCAGCCTCAGCCGGGGGATGGCGAACCCCGTCCAGCCGAGCTCTTCGAAAAAGCCGACCACAAGCCCCGCCGCGATACCGGTCAGCAGAAGGGTAGCCTTGTCGTCCGAGGTGAATATAACGGGGAGGAACTCGGGGGAGAGAAGAGAGAGCGCAAGGAGTACTGCCGCCGTCGAGAGCGGGGCGGTCAGGAGCGCGACCGCGTACCAGCGAGCGCCCACTCGCCACCTGAGCAACCGGGATAGAAGTTCGCGAAGGCCCACCCTTCCAGAGGCGAGGCCGGTCAACAGGATGCCTGCTACGCTAGGGCCGAGGAGCGTTGCCAGCCCCAGCATCGTTAATTGCTCCGTGGTTACCGGGAGTCCGCCAGGACCGACCACGACAAGAATGGCGCCCCATGAGATGGCGAACGTTAGGGCGAAGTAGGTCAGCACTGGGTGGCTCTTGATGAAAGCCTTAATAGTCGTCAAGATGGCCTCCTTGCATGTTGGTCTTGGCCGCAGAATGCGGCCGATGAGGGCGCGGTGGACGGACTTCCGCCCGGGCTCTACTTGGTGTTGACGCTCACGTTGCCCGCGCCGCTGTTGGCCGTGATCTCGACCTTATTGGCGGCACTATCGAAGTCGGACGACTGGTACGTGTTGTCCTCAGTCTTGCTGAACCGCGGGTCCACAGTCGCTTTGCCCAGCCCAGCGGTAGCGTGAATGCGAGCCGCGACGCCGTTCGGGATGCGCACGACCACGTTGCCCGCGCCGCTTTTGGCGTCGACGATGCTGCTGCCTGTGATGCCGCTACCGATCTCGACGGTAACATTGCCCGCGCCCGTCTTGGCAGTAACGCTAAGGTTAGCAGCGTTGTCAGGCAGAACCACGTCCATGTTGCCCCCACCGGTATCGGCCGAGACGCGGGTGACGGCTATGCCGGCCAGGTTCAGCTTGACATTGCCGCCGTCGCTGTGGGCTGTTATGTCGGACGAGACGGTGGGATTGAGGTGGATCTGCCACTCGGTTGCTCCGTTGCAGGCCGCCCAGGGTAAGCGGAACCGGGGTCGTCCGGTACCGCCTCGCCTTAGGGTGAGGGTGACCTGGCCCTTGCTCGAAACCAGGGTCCGGGTGGGTAAGCCCTGGTTCTCGAAGTACTGCAGCCTGCCGCTGGCCAGCACCTGCTCGTCGCCGGTAAGCCCGTCGATGGTCAGGTTGCCGTCGCCCGCACTGATGTCGAACTTGGCAGTCGTCGCACCGTTGAGAGGCTCCGAAAGGTTATAGGTGAGTATGTTCTTAGCCATAATGGCACCTCCT
>Ga0209536_100014735_pt1 | contig 11206 bp, 7 predicted proteins | sample DeeMarSeWOR28_12_FD_187461 | JGI IMG/M metagenome (GOLD analysis project Ga0209536, IMG submission 187461) | Marine sediment microbial communities from White Oak River estuary, North Carolina - WOR-2-8_12 (SPAdes) (version 2) | ecosystem: Environmental > Aquatic > Marine > Intertidal zone >... | reverse complement strand
CCTATTGACGGCGCGGATGCCGGATTCGATCCGATTGATCATACTGAGGTGGATGCGCGCCTGGGAACATGGGAGGACGTGCGGGTCCTGGGCGAGACGGTCGAGCTTGTCGCCGATCTCATTGTGAACCACATATCCACATCATCTCCTCAATTTCTCGATTTCTCGAAGAAGGGCCAGGATTCACAATACGCTGGTATGTTTCTCACCTTCGATAGGGTTTTCCCCGGCGGGGCGTGCGAATCGGATCTCTTGGGCATATATAGACCTCGCCCATCGCTTCCTTTCAATCCCGTCACGCTCCTCTCGGGCGACAGGAAATTGCTTTGGACTACGTTCAACCCGGAGCAGGTGGATATCGACGTCCGTCACCCCCGGGCGGAAGCGTATCTGGATTCGATACTCAGGATGTTTCAGGCCGCGGGTATAAGAATGATCCGGCTCGATGCCGTCGGGTATGCAATCAAAAAGCCCGGCACCAGCTGTTTCATGATCCCGGAAACCTTCGATTTTATCGACGAGCTGACAGAAAAAGCCCGCAGGCTGGGCATTGAAGTTCTGGTTGAAATTCACAGCCATTATCTGAAGCAGATCGAAATTGCCCGCCGGGTCGATTGGGTTTACGATTTTGCCCTGCCGCCGCTGGTGCTGCACGCGCTTTTTAACGGCGATTCAGGTCCACTGGCGCAATGGCTTGCCATCAGCCCGCGAAACGCTGTAACCGTTCTGGACACGCACGACGGCATCGGGGTTATCGATGCGGGGGCCGACGAGAGCGGGAATCCGGGCCTCCTTTCACCTCCGGAAATCGACAATCTCGTAGAGACGATCCACAAGAGAAGCCGGGGCCGGAGCAGGAAAGCAACGGGGGCCGCCGCCAGTAACCTGGATCTTTACCAGGTGAACTGCACATTTCTGGACGCTCTAGGGGGCCGTGAAAGTGATTACCTGATCGCCCGGGCCCTGCAATTCTTCGCACCCGGAATTCCTCAGGTGTATTACGTCGGGCTTATGGGCGGCACGAACGATATGGAGCTGCTGGCCCGCACCGGAGTGGGACGCGACATCAACCGTCACTATTACACTCCCGCGGAAATCGAAGCCGCGCTGGGATTCCCTTTAGTACAGAAACAGCTTGAACTGATTCGCTTCCGGAATACGCACCCTGCATTCGAAGGAGAGTTTCATGTAGAGGCTCCGACTGAAAACCTGATAGAGATGCAGTGGGAGCTTCGGGAACACCGGGTAAAGCTGGATGTGGACCTGTCCGTTCCAAGCGCCATCATCACAGGTACAGGACCAGCCGGAGAAATCAGGCATATCACCATTCCGGATGCTGCAGATTGAAGCGACCTACTCTGATGAGGTACTCCATGAGCTTACCTAATACACCCAACCGTAACTTAACGGCAATCAAGTGGCTCACCTTCCTGATGTTTATGATGTTTGCCATGACCACCGATTCTGTCGGTGAAATCATCCCCAGGGTCATTCAAGAATTCCATTTGAGTAATGTCGCGGCTGGAGCCTTTCATTATGCACCCATGACGGCGATTGCCCTGGCGGCAATTTTTCTAGGGTACCTGGCCGATAAACTCGGCCGTAAGAAGACCATTATTATTGGACTCGTCCTTTTCGCGCTTAACTCGTACCTTTTTGTGGCGGGAAACGCCTTCCTGTTTTTCCTGGCGCTGCTCGTCATCTCCGGAGCTGCAATCGGGATCTTCAAGACGGGCGCCCTGGCGCTGATCGGCGACATCTCGAAATCCACATCGGAACATACCTCCACCATGAATACGGTTGAGGGCTTCTTTGGCGTAGGGGCCATCATAGGGCCCGCACTGGTGAAGAAACTTTTATTGGCAGGATTTTCCTGGAAATGGCTGTACGTAATCGCCGGAACGATCTGCGTCCTGCTGATCGTGACGGCCTCGCTGGTGAAATATCCAAAGACCTTCAAAACCGTGGATGAGTCCATCGATCTCAGGCGCACGATGATTATGATGAAGAACCCTTACGCTTTGGGATTTTCCCTGGGGATCTTCCTTTATGTCGCGGCAGAGTGTGCGGTTTACGTCTGGATGCCGACGCTCTTTGCGGACTATACAGGTTCTTTCACCTTTTTGGCTGCGTATGCATTACCGGCATTTTTCGTCCTGCGCGCGGCGGGCCGTTTTCTGGGTGCGTGGGTTCTTGCACGCTATAACTGGACGTCGGTCATGGCCCTTTTCAGCCTGGCGATTCTTCTCTGCTTTGCCGGTTCCATTGCAGGGGGCCTTTCCTGTGCCATCTGGCTGCTTCCTCTTTCGGGGCTCTTCATGTCCATGATATATCCGACACTCAACTCCAAGGGCATCAGCTGCTTTCCGAAAACGGAGCATGGCGCCGTAGCCGGCGTGATCCTGTTTTTTACCTGTGCCGCCGCCGCTTCGGGCCCCCTGGCCATGGGGGCCGTCAGCGATGTGTTCGGCCATACCAAATACGGTTTTGTCCTTGCAACCCTGTTCTCAGCGCTTCTTTTTGCGGGGCTGCTTCTGAATCGGATCTATAATCCCGCCAGGAAACGACTTGCAGAGCTGGATTCCAGCGAATATAAAGAGGCAGGTGCCTAGGAGTAGGAAATGAGAATATTTAAAATCATTTTTCTGACAATTTTGACCGCAGTGTTCCCACTCGGAGCATTTGCACAAACCACGGTCTCCTCTTTCAAGGCTGGGGCGGCCAAGGTCGATGTCACTCCCAATGAAAGTGAACTGCCGCAAAACATTGAGGGCATCCTCGACCGGTTGTATTCCAGGGCGATCGTTATAGAGAACGGTGTTACAAGCGCTGCCCTGATCACGGTGGATACCGGCATGATTCCCGATCCGCTATGGAGAAACCTGACGCAGAGAATAGAAAAAGAGCTCGGGATCCCAGTAAAGAATGTGCTCCTGACTCCCACGCACACCCACAGCGGTATGATGAGGCCGGGGCGCGACTTCGAGGAGAACATATTCAAGTCCGTGAAAATGGCCAAGGAAAGGCTCAAGCCCGCGCGCATAGGCTTCGGGACGGGCGTCTCCTATCTGAACGTCAATCGCAATATCATCGATCCGGAAACCCGGCGCTGGTGGGAGGGACCCAACTATGACGGTCCATCGGACAAAACGGTCGCTGTGGTCTATTTCGAGTCGATCGATGGCGAGCCGATTGCGGTTTATTACAACTATGCCATGCATGCGGTGACAGTGGGGCAATTGGACAGGATCAGCGCGGATGCGCCGGGTGCAGCATCCCGCTATATCGAGGATTCCTTTGACGGCAGGATTGTGGCCGTATGGTCCACGGGCGCCTGCGGGGACCAGAACCCGATCTATTACCAGCAGACCTACGATCTTCGCGAAATACGAATCAAAGACTACGCAAAACGCGGCATAGACATCAGCAATGCCATGCCTCCAGGGGGACAGGGCTTAAACAAACAGGACCCTACAGTGATCAAGCGGATGAATCAGCAGAAGCAGATGATCCTTTCCATGGGCCAGTTTCTGGGTGAAGAGGTCATGCACGTTATGCGGGGCATGGATCGCAAGTCGACCGAAGGGAGAATATTCGGAAGCCAGAAAATGGTCCGTTTCCCCGGCCGGGACAGGACAAACGAGGGCCGCGCGGGATTCGAGGGCACCTACAAGGACGGGGATCCGGTGGAACTTCGTCTGGGGCTTCTGTTGATCAACGACATCGCATTCGGAACAGTGAACGCAGAGGTGTTCAATCTAATCGCCCAGCGCCTCAAGAAAGAATCTCCATACGCGAGAACCATGATGGTTACGTTGACAAACGGCATAGCCAATTCAGGCTATATACCCAATGATGCCGCCTTCGGCTATCTCACCTTCGAAGTTCTGTCGTCCAGGTGCAAACCCGGATATGCTGAAAATGCGATTGTGAATGGAATTCTGGACCTTATGTCCAGCGCTGACTGAAGAAAGGAGCTATGGTCATGAACAGACTCGTTAACAAAACGTTTCTCTTTTCAATAACGTTGTTGGCTGCGATCCTGGCCTTAAACACCGTTCCCGTGCCGGCGCAGTCTTCGGCGGTTGCCGACATGCCCGAAGGGCTTCGGGTTTTCTATGCCTCCCACAGTCTCATGTGGGACATGCCCCCTGTGCTGACCGAGGCCGCAGAAGCCCACGGAATCAAGGACCATACCGTTGTAGGTCACCAGCGCATCGGCGTATCACGCACCATGCAGCATTGGAATATGGCTGACGACCGGAACCAGGCCAAACAGGCCCTGCAGGCGGGCAATGTGGACGTGTTCGTCATGTCTCCCCTTGTCCATCCTGATGAAGGCATCAGCAACTTCGTCAAGCTCGGGCTCGAGCACAATCCGAACATGAAATTCGTCATCCAGATTTCCTGGCCGGGGCTGGGCTTTACGGACAACGAACAGTTCAACACCCAGGGTATGGGAGGCGGAAGAGGCGGCGGCACGCAAGGTGGCGGCAACATGAGAGGCGGGGGTATGCGAGGCGGCGGCATGTTTGGCGGCCCGGAGGACAACCTCAAAACTCCGGAAGAGTTAGCCAAGATCGATGCGATCGACATCCACAACGCCGAGGAACAGGCCACGCGGCTGAATCAGGAACTGGGCAAGGGAAAGACCGTAGTCTTTCTGGTGCCGACAGCCCAGGCCCACAACGCGCTGCGGACCTTAATATACAAGAAGGAAATGCCCGGCATGACCAACCAGAGCGAAGTGTTCAGGGATCCCATCGGACACCCCACAGAGCCTGTGATCGCGCTGAACGCATATCTTCACTTTGCCGTGCTCTACAAACGCAGCCCGGTCGGTCTGCCTATGCCCGGCATTCTGAAAAAAGCCGACAAGCCTCAATGGGACGAGAAGATGAACAGGAAGCTTCAGGAACTCGCCTGGGACCTTGTTACTCATTATCCTCCCAGCGGGGTTACGGGAGAGGGCAATTGATGCTGTTGTATAGGTCATTTGTTTAAAAGTTTGGAGAAAGCTATGAGCCGAATTGTGAAGTTGTCTTCGATACTGCTGTTCATTCCAATATTGGGTGGATCCGAAAGAAAAGATTGTGGCGGTACTGATGACTCAGGGAGGCAGCATCGAGTTGACTGTTGATTTTGAGACGGCCGTCATGCGGGCCGTCATCGATTAGTAATATGTATTTAAAGATGAAAAAAACAGTGCTGCTTTCGTCGGTTATTGCGCTTACGGCTGCCGCCTTTTTCAGCAGTTGCAGTAAGAGCGACAAAATAACGACAGGACAAGAGACTAAAACGGCATTAATACGCATGACAACACCTGTACCTATAGGTGATGACTTGTCCAGGATGTGCCAGGAAGGGATGGATAAATTCAACGCCCGAACCAACGGTGCCTATAAAATGGAGATGTTCCCCGGAGGACAACTTGCGAATTTACCCGAAAGCCTGGACGCCATCAGGACTGGAGCTGTAGAAGGGGGTGTTATCCCGCCCGCCGCCTTCAGCGGGACCGCCCCTGAGTTGGGATTGGCGGAATTGCCGTTTTTATTCAACAACGGAGAGGCCAATGCTTATGCCGTAATCAGATACAACGACATATACAGCGATATATTGCAGGAAAAAGCCAACCAGAGGTCATTGGGGTGTATTTACACCGGCACACCTAATCTTCTCTCCACGAAGAAGCCGATAAAGACTCTCGAGGACCTTAAAGGACTGATTGTTGGTTGTGATACTCCTTCCTCGGCCAACCTGATAACGGCGTTGCACGGCTCCGGGATCGTTGTGGATTTTTCCGAGGACTACTCTAATCTGCAGAAAGGAGTCATAAATGCGAAGACCTCGGCTCCCCAGTACATGCTCATGGCCAAATTATACGAAGTTGCGAAGTACTATACCGTTTTTCATGGTCTCCCCTCTTTATATTCAATCAATATCAATTCAGACGTTTACGACGCAATGCCTCAGGACATTCAGGGTATCCTGAATGAAGAAATGGGTGCACTGGCAAAAAAATTAAGCCAGTATTATGTGACGCTGTTTTATGACCTGGTGGATGATCTTGAAGCAAAAGGAGTGGAATTCTACTACCTGCCCGTGGCAGAACGTGACAGGTGGAAGGATCTGGCTTATCCGGGCACGCTTGCCACATTGGAGAAATACGGTGATCTGGGCGCCGGGATAAAACACATTGCCGATGAAGCAAACGCTGAATATCCCTACATGGCATTGGGAGAACAACCCTGATAAAGATTTGACGGTCAACCGTTAGATAGTTGGACCTGCACCATAATTTACACGGATTCTCCCAAATATCGGAATCAGTTTCCCGTAGATGACGGAGTATCATTGTGAGGAAAAGCATCAGGCAGTCATTGGACCTATGGATTAAACGCGTGAATCAAGGCCTTGTAATATTCGCCGGCTCGTTGATAGTGATAATGGCTTTTCTTGCAACCTACGGTTCCGTCAGGCGATATGTCTTCCATTCTCCGGAGCCGGTCTCCTATGAGCTGAGCAAGATGTTTTTACTGCTCAGTTTTGTTTTAGCAATCTCTGCCGTTGAAATGCAAAACCGGTTTCTCCGGTGCGATTTACTGCTGGAGCGATTCCCCGAATATGTTCGCAATATTATTTCGAATATCCTCAGCCCGATTTTAGGAATCATCTTTTTTGGCATTATCACCTGGATAAGCTTCAGCGATACACTGCGCGCGTTTAAGATCGGCCAGCACAGTCAATCATCCTGGCCCATACCCCTGTTCCCGGTCAAACTCATGATTCCGATAGGGTATGGATTTTTATGCCTCATTCTGTTGATTCGTTTTGTTCGTGGCCTTCTTCGATTGAAAGCATCTTCCGGAGAACCGCACGATGATGTTGATTGACAGCGATGCGGTGAACGACTGCACCTTTGCGGAACAGAAAATATGGATCCCGGCGTAGCGGCAATGCTTTGCGTTGTCTTCATGATATTTTTTCTGATACTGGGTGTTCCTATCGCTTTTGCTCTGGGATTCAGCGCGGCAGTGTTCGGGACCCTCGCTTTCGGACCTATGGCGCTTTATAAAATGGGCCTGGCCACATTCTCCCTGCTCTACAACTACTCCTGGACCCCACTGCCTTTATTTGTACTTATGGCCTGTATAATCACCGAGACTTCGATAGGAAAGGACCTCTACAAGGTTGCTCGAAATTGGGTCTCCGGCCTCCCCGGTGCGCTGGTAAGCGCCAGTATTCTGGGTGAAGCCTTGATGGCCTCTACCGTGGGTGTCAGCGGCGCTGCAATAGTGGCAGTGGGCAAGGTAGCTGAACCGGAACTCAAAAGATACGGCTACGATAGAAAATTGGCCCTGGGAGGAATGATGTGCGGGGGTGTTCTTGGACCGTTGATACCACCCAGTACGCCGTTGATTATTTACGGAGTCATAGCCAATGTGTCTGTCGGCCATCTATTGATAGCCGGAATAATACCCGGCGCCCTTTTGGCCTTCATGCTGGCAATCGTACCTATTCTCATTTGTTGGCGCAGTCCTGAATCAGGTCCGGCTGCAGGCACCGTGAGTTGGATTACAAGAATAGTGTCACTGAAGAAAATTTGGCCCGTGATTGCAGTGTTAGTGGCTATTATCGGGTCTATTTTCTTCGGCATTGCCACACCCACCGAAGCTGCCGGAATCGGCTGTGTCGTTATAATCGTTATCGCAGTTACAGTTTTTCATCTTCGCTGGGAAGGCTTGTACCGGGCCATGGTAGAAGCCGCCGTGATAAATGCAATGATGCTGGTTATTATCGTTGCAGCGTCGTTCTTTTCATATATGTTGGCCAGCGCAGGAGTCGGAGGCTTTTTGAATACTCTGGTTTCGTCCCTTAACGTCCCCCCAATAGTAATTGTCATGGCCATAATGGTTGTTTATCTCATCCTGGGCTCCTTTTTTGACTCCATTACTATCACCATGTTGACAATCCCAATTTTCGCTCCCCTACTGACCACGCTTGGATTTGACCTTGTCTGGTTTGGAATATTATACGTAGTGAACTTGGAGATTGGACTTATTACACCGCCGATGGGAGTCAATTTATATTTTGTGCGAAACGTCTTTAATATAAAAACAGGCGATCTTTTAAAAGGGTCCGCGCCCTTCCTGATTACTCTCGTAATTTTCCTGTTTATAGTCTTATTTGTGCCTGATCTAAGTCTCTGGCTCCCTGAAATGATGGCAAAACGGTAAACAATCGCCACAATCACAAAAAGGTTGTTGTGAAAGAGGCAAACGTTTAAAAAAATGTGACGGCAAAAGTGTAAGAGACTCCCGCTTGCCGTTACAAGGCAAAAAAGTGACATGAATTTTAAATTCCGGTGACTGTCACCGGAATTTAAACTCTTCGGTTATTTCGCATTAACCGGCATCCAGACCTTCATCTTGTCGACTCCTCTATTGGACCAGCTGTAATAGGGGACGGCCCTTCCATTTCCGTCGCTGAGGGTAACGACGCCTCCCAGCAACCCGCTTTCCATTTTGGGGACAAAGTCGGCCGACGGATCCATGCGGAGACGATCCAGGTCCTCTTTTTGATCGACCCCTTCGAAAGCATAAACGAGAGGTCCATATTCCAGGGCAATTTTCCCCTGATCCTCCGTTACCTTGGGATCCGCGACGATTTTCCTGACGGTCATGGGAAATTCCAGTCTCACTTCGTCATTTTCCCAGTTTCTTTCCAAAACCACGTATCCGTCTTCCAGTGACGGTTCCACAACCTCACCGTTAATACTGACCACAGGCGAAGCTGCTTTTTCATCAAGATAAGTATACAGATCGCCAGGCAAAACCTCATTGCGCGCCCAGGACGGGATTCTTAATTTGAGCACGGCAGGAACATCGTTTGTCGATGAGACATTGATATTGACCGTGCCGCTCCAGGGATACTCTGTTTCCTGCCGGATTTCCAAGGTGGTATTTTCCAGAGGCACACGGGCTTCACTGCCCGCGTAAAGATTTACATAGAGGGTATCCGCGGAGCTGGAATACAGAAGCCCGGCCACCGAAGGGATAAAACGAATCAGGTTCGTCGGGCAGCATGAGCAGTCAAACCAGTCTTTCCTGGTCAGGGCTCCCTGGTTGAATGCGTATTTTCCATCGGATTCCAGAGGGTTGGGGTAAAAGAAATGCGTGCCGTCCAGCGACAGGCCGGCGAGAAGCCCGTTGTACAGTGTCCGTTCCAGGACATCCAGATACTGAACACGGCCTGTTCTGGAGTGTAAACGGTGGTTCCAGTATACGCTTCCGATCGCTGCGCATGTTTCATTGTATGCAGTAAGATTGGGCAGCTCGTAATTTTCGCCAAACGCTTCCCCTTCATGTCTCGCTCCGATTCCACCCGTAAGATATATCTTTTCCTCCACCATGTTTTTCCACAGATTATCCACAGCTTTTCCATAGGCTTCATCATGCATCAGCACGGCAATATCCGTCATGGCGGCATACATATACATGGCCCGGACCGCATGACCTACGACTTCATCCTGTTCGATCACGGGCAGGTGATCCTGGGAATAGGCCGCGGACAGATAATTGTCGTTAAGCTTGTGATGTTCCGGTCTTCCGCGATTGTCCAGAAAATATCTGGCAAGCCTTAAATATTTCTCCTCTCCCGAAGCGTAATAGAGCTTGATCAATCCTGTTTCTATGATCTGATGCCCCGGAACCGAGGCTATCTGCCCTTCGCCGTCTCCAAACGTTTTTGCAATCAGGTCCGCATTTCTGTATGCAATCTCCAGGAAATTCTTCTTGCCGGTCGCTCTGTAGTGAGCGTAGGCGGCTTCATACAAATGACCTGCGTTGTACAATTCATGGCTGGATTCCAGCGATTCCCATCGTCGACCGTCAGTCACTGGAACCCAGGGTGCCGGCGGCTTTTTCGGATTGATGGTGCGCCACGTAGTCAGGTAGCCGTCGGCCTCCTGACCTGTGCCGATAATTTCGATCAGATTGTCCAGCTGCTTTTCCAGTTTGGGGTTGGGAGCGCTGATAAGGGACATGGAGGCTCCCTCGATAATTTTATAGACATCCGTATCGTCAAACGGCATCTGGCCCTTGACGTCTCCCTCCATCTGCCCGCCGGCAATCAGAAAATTATCGAATCGGCCTTCCTCCCTGCATTTTTCCAAGGCGTAGGGAATCGTTTTTTCCTGAATTCGCTGAACGACGGGAAGCCAGAACCGGTCGGTTAGTTTTACATGCCGCAGAGCCGCCGGGTGAATGGGATAGCTTCCTGTTGCCGATGCCGTATCCTGCTTCTCCCCGGAAGAACAGGAGAGGATGGTCACGGCAACAAGCAGGCAGACTAAAAGCGCCATGTCGTATCTGATCGGGACGATTTCAATACGGTTGTTTCGAACAGTATCGAGGAGACGATGGATATATTGGACCATGGGCAATATCCTCATAATTACAGTGACAGTCACCATAACCTCGGAATTCAAAACCTTAATTTTACTGCGTGTACTTTGCTATATGAATTCCGAGGTTATGGTGACTGTCACTGTAATTTTTTGTAACGTCGCAGTATGAAACCGGCTCAAATATTTGAGCTGTGAGAAGTGCGGGCTAGATTTTCTTCATGCCTTTCAGTTCCATATAACCCATCGTCTGGTAGACCCCGTTGAAGTAGGGCGCCAGTTGAAGCGCGCTGAACATCATCGGCTTGCCGAGTCTCTTGATGTCGCAAGGGTTATGCTCCAATCCCGCGGGGATATAGAGAACAGTGGCCTGTGTGATGATATGCTTTTCATACTCCTCGCCTATGAAGTACTCAATTTCCGCATCGAAGGAACCCACAAGGTCCGGCAGTTCTGCGCCGAGGAAAATGAGGTATTCATCGGTATCGTGGTGATGCGATTCCAGTTCCAGCCTGTATGGCTTCACGAACATCTGCCAGCCCATGTTGATTTTTGCTCCGGGAAGATCACTGTCGCCCCGAAAATAGGCCTGAGGGCCTGCGACCACATCCGTAATGGAATTTTCCTTGAGTTTTGTGCTGAACAAATGGTCATACTTGTTGCCCGTAGTTCCCTCAGGCCATGGCGGCGGATTTCTGAAAAATGGCGAAGCTGGCCTTTCGGATCCCGCATCCTCTCCCTTTGCCTGCTGTCCCGCTGCGTTCGTTACACCCAATTGGGACAAAGCGGTTGCGACAGCCA
>Ga0209536_100014734_pt1 | contig 11206 bp, 21 predicted proteins | sample DeeMarSeWOR28_12_FD_187461 | JGI IMG/M metagenome (GOLD analysis project Ga0209536, IMG submission 187461) | Marine sediment microbial communities from White Oak River estuary, North Carolina - WOR-2-8_12 (SPAdes) (version 2) | ecosystem: Environmental > Aquatic > Marine > Intertidal zone >... | reverse complement strand
GCACTCGTCGGCAGGACATCGTACTCGTGATTCGCCGCCAGACAAAACAGATCGTTGTGGATGCGAAAGAGCGTCGGCTTGCCGTAGGACGGATCAACGCCGGCCTTCTTTAGTATGGAAGCGGCCAGCGCCCTTCCTATGCCGTATATGTACGTAAGCGCGATCTCTATTCTCTTTCCTTTGGGCAGGTCCACGCCCACGATTCTTGCCATAACTTTACCTCCCTATCCCTGTCTCTGCTTGTGCTTGGGGTTGGTGCAAACGATGCGCACCCTTCCCCTGCGTCTGATGACTTTACACTTCTCACATATTGGTTTTACTGAAGATCTTACCTTCATTTTCTATCTCCTATTTTATCCTGTAAGTTATCCGCCCTCGCGTGAGATCATAAGGCGAAAGCTCCACCTTCACCCTGTCTCCCGGGAGAATCCTAATGAAGTGCTTCCGAATCTTGCCGGATACGTGGGCAAGAATGACCTGTCCGCTTTCAAGCTTCACCCTGAAGAGCGCGTTGGGAAGCGCTTCGGTAACTTCTCCCTCGAATTCAATTACATCCTTGTTCTTTGCCATTTAAGACACCTTTATGTTTTTGTCAGTATCTCCGGTTCCCCGTCGGTCACGGCGATCGTATGCTCAAAGTGAGCCGACATCTCCCGGTCCTTAGTTACAACCGTCCAATTGTCCTCAAGAGTCTCGATGTCAGAGCGGCCGATATTCAACATCGGCTCGATCGCGAGGACCATTCCGCTCTTTAATTCGGGACCGTCCCCTTTTTTACCGAAATTCGGAATAAGGGGGTCTTCATGCAAATTCTTTCCGACCCCGTGACCAAAGAGATCGCGCACAACAGAAAATCCGTGTTTCTCCGCATGCGACTGAATCGCCGCGCCAATGTCCCCCAGATGCGCGCCATCCCTTGCCTGCTTAATCCCAAGATACAAACACTCCTCGGTAATCGCTATCAGCTTCTTCGCCTTTTTCCCAACAGCACCGACGGAAAACGTCTTCGCGTTGTCTCCGTAATAACCATCGAATATCGCGCCGACATCGACTCCAACAATGTCCCCTTCCTTAAGCTTGCGATCAGAGGGAAGTCCGTGAACCACCTGCTCGTTTATCGAAATACAGGTAGAGAACTTGTACCCCCTGTAGCCCAGGAAAGCCGGAAGGGCTCCCGATTTCTTTATGAACTCTTCCGCAATCCGGTCAATTTCCAAAGTGCTTATTCCGGGCTTAATCGATTTTTTTAACTTCTCAAGGACCCTGGCAACAATTTTGCAGGCCTGTCTTATCTTCTCCAGATCTTCTTCTGTCTTTATGGTTATCATTAACTCAATTTCAGAGAAGAAAGCATCGCCGACTGGACCTTGTCGACGCTTTCCTCTCCGGACACTTCCGCCAACTTGCCTAACGACGTAAAATGCTTGACCAGCGGCAGCGTTTCCTTTTCATAAACCGAAAACCTCGTCTTGATGACATCCTCTTCGTCATCATGACGCTGATAAAGCTCTCCGCCGCACCTGTCGCACCTGTCACCCTTCTTTGACGGGTTAAAAGTGACGTGATACACGGCCCCGCATCTCTTACAGCTTCTTCTTCCCGAGAGACGTGAAACCGCCGTCTCCATGGAAATATTTATGTAAATAACGGCTCCCAGCTCGAATCCGAGAGACTTCAGGAGCTCCTCAAAAGCTTCAGCCTGTTTCAATGTTCTAGGAAACCCATCCACAATAAACCCGCCCTTGCAGTCATCCCTGCTGAAGCGTTCTTTAGCCAGCGATATTGTAATATCGTCCGGAACAAGCTTTCCCTTTTCCATGAACCCCTTTGCCTGCTTGCCCAGCTCGGTTCCCCTGCGAACCGCATCCCTCAAGAGATCTCCAAGAGCAACATGAGGAATATTAAGCTTCTCGGACAATTGCTTTGCCTGTGTCCCCTTACCAGAGGCAGGAGGACCAAGGAACACATATGCCCCGCTCAAGTTATAAGCCCCTCATACTGTCTCGCCACAAGGTGCGTCTCGATCTGTCTTACAAGATCTAGAGCGACACCCACAATAATCAAAAGAGCCGTCGCGCCAAGCCCCTTAAAAGTCGTAATATGCGTCAATCCCTCGACGATTGAGGGAATGATCGCCACAAGCGCCAGGAAAAGAGCTCCAACCAGCGTCAGGCGGGTGATAACGTATTCAAGATATTCCGCCGTGGGCTTGCCGGGGCGGATCCCCATTACAAAACCGCCGTATCTCTTTATGTTGTCGGCAAGATCAACGGGATTGAAAGTGATCGCCGTGTAAAAATACGTAAAGAAAAATATCAAACAGAAGAACAGCACCACATATGCCAGGTTGCCCGGAGTTATCGCTGCGGCAATGCTCTTAAGAAATCCTACCGGGATAAACTGCGCTATCGTCGCCGGAAAGAAAAGAACGCTGGAAGCAAATATTATAGGGAGCACGCCGCCCTGATTGATCCTGAGGGGGATATATGTGCTCTGCCCTCCGTACACTTTTCTGCCGACAACCCGTTTCGCGTACTGGACCTGAACGCGCCTCTGAGCCTCCTGAACTATGACGATAAAAACGATCATCGCCAGAAATACTGCCACTAGAACAGAAACACCTATCAGACTTCCGCCGCCCCTGACAAGCGTTATGGTGTTCCCGATGTATGACGGGATTCTGGAAACTATACCAACAAAGATAATCAGGGAAGCGCCGTTGCCTATACCCTTTTCTGTTATTAATTCTCCAAGCCACATTATCAGGCATGTCCCCGCCGTCAATGCTATGACGCAGGAAGCCAGAAAGAACGGGAAATTATATCCCGGTTTAAGCATTCCTCTCAACCAGAAAGCCGTTCCCGTCGCCTGAACGGCGGCAAGCGTGACGGCAAAATACCTCGTATATTGAGCTATCTTCTTCCTGCCTTCACCGCCCTCTTTTGAAAGCTGCTCGAGCTGCGGAATCACTACCACGAGGAGCTGCATGATGATCGAAGCATTAATATAAGGGATGATCCCCAGACCGAAAATCGAGAACCTGGCAAGCGCGCCTCCGGTAAACAGATCAAGAAATCCCAGAAGCCCGCCTCTCCCGAAAATGGACTGAAGCTTTGCCGGATCTATTCCAGATATCGGCACATGAGCTCCGAACCTGAACACGGCAATCATGCTGAGCGTGAAGAGAAATTTTTTCCTCAGATCAGGTATATTAAAAATTCCAGAAAACGCATTTAACATTTTTTCTCCGGTTACTTCTTAATGCCTATGGCCTTGCCGCCGGCAGATTCGATCTTTTTCTTTGCTGATTCACTGAAGGCATGCGCGTGAATGGTGAGCGGATGAGATAATTTCCCTTCACCAAGCACTTTAACAAGCTCGCCTTCCTTAACAAAACCTTCAGAAATAAGTTTTTCCAGGCCGATCTCATCCTTGTACTTTGAAATATCGGACAGGTTAACTACCGCATATCGCTTCTTAAAAAGATAGTTTGAGAATCTGTTTATCTTGGGAAGCCTCCTGTATAGAGGGGTCTGGCCTCCTTCAAAACCCGGACGCTTTACTCCGCCGGAACGGCTCTTCTGACCCTTGTGTCCCCTTCCGCAGGTCTTGCCGCCACCGGCCGAATGACCCCTGCCCACCCTCTTCTTCCTGCCTCTGCTCAAAGGATCACCCGAAAGAGCCCCGAGTCTGAGTTCCTTTTGTTGTTTTGCTTTTCCTGGTGTCAACCCTTACTCCTCCTGGACAAACTTGACGTCAAGTTCTTTGCCGCGGATCTTTTCTTCTTCTTCAACGGTCTTCAGGTTCTTCAGCGCCGCTATCGTAGCGTTCGCGGTGTTTATTGCGTTTGGAGAACCCAGAGACTTGGCAACAATATCATGAATGCCCGAGAGCTCAAGGACGGTCCTGACAGCTCCTCCGGCAATAACTCCGGTTCCCTTCGGCGCCGGTCTGAGCAGCACCCTGCTTGCGCCCACACGGCCCTCGATCTCATGAGTAATTGTTGATCCCTTCCTAGTAACGGGAACCATGAATTTCTTCGCGCGCTCAACACCCTTTCTGATAGCAGCCGCCACTTCTCCCGCTTTTCCCAACCCAAGACCTACCCGGCCCTCACCGTCACCGACGACAACGGCAGCCCTGAAGCCCATGCGTTTTCCGCCCTTCACGACCTTGGTCACCCTTCGGATCTGAATTACTTTTTCTTTTTCCCGTTCGTCCTTATCGATTCTCTTTCTATCTTCGGCCAACTTAAAATCCTCCTTGAATATCTAAAACTCGAGCCCGGCAGCTCTCGCGGCCTCAGCCAGAGCCTTTACGCGTCCGTGATATAAACTCCACCCGCGGTCAAAAACTACCTTCTTTATGCCTTTCGATACCGCCGCGCCAGCGATGGCTTCTCCAACCGCCTTGGCGGCCTCAACATTGCCGCCGTGCTTTAACTTTTTCTTCATGTCCTTTTGAATCGTTGAAGCCGAAACCAGCGTTGTGCCGTTTTCATCGTTCACGACCTGAGCCTGAATGTTGCGAATACCCTTGTACACAACCAGCCTCGGTCTTTCCGAAGTTCCGAAAACCCTTTTCTTTTTCCTTTTAGCCCTGCTCATCTACGCCGCTCCTCCGACCTTTGCCACTTTACCGGCCTTCTTTCTTATGACTTCGCCGGCATATTTTATTCCCTTGCCCTTGTAGGGCTCCGGACCCCTGACTTCTCTGATGTTGGCAGCGGTCTGGCCAACCAGCTCCTTGTCAACGCCGGAAACCTTAATTTTATTCACGCCCTCAACGGATATCTCAATTCCATTGGGCGGCACCATCTCAACGGCGTGCGAATACCCCATCTGAAGCTTGAGATTGCTCCCCTGTTTCATTGCTTTGTATCCAACACCAACAAGCTCAAGTGATTTTTCGAAGCCTTCCGTGACGCCCGTCATCATGTTGGCAACCAGCGCCCTTATAAGTCCGTGACGGCACTTAAGCTCCTTGGTGTCGTTAACCCTGGACACAACAATCTGTCCCTTATCAACCTTTACTTCAATGCCCCTGATAAGAGGTCTCACTAAAGCGCCCTTGGGCCCTTTCACCGATATCTTCTCGGCATCAACCTTAACATCAACGCCTTTTGGAATAACTATTGGTTTCTTACCGATTCTTGACATGTTTCTCCTACCATATATAGCAAAGCACTTCCCCGCCCACACCGGCAGAGCGTGCACCGGAATCCGTCATTATCCCCTTGGACGTAGATATGATCGCGGTGCCGAACCCGGAAAGCACGCGCGGTATGGAACCCTTATCCGCGTAGATCCTTCGGCCTGGCTTGCTTACCCTTTTCAACATCTTTATCACTTTAGACTTATCGGGCTTGTATTTTAGGGTCAGTCTTATGGTCTTTTTGTTCTTTTTTGTCTGGACCTCCCGCCTCTCAACATACCCTTCTTCATTCAATATCCTGGAAATCTCCTCTTTTACCTTTGAATGAGGGATATCAACGGTTTCCTTGCGGACCTCTATCGCGTTCCTTATTCTTGTCAGCATATCGCTTATCGGATCTGTTATCGCCACTTATTTTTCACTCCTTACCAGCTGGACTTTGTAACGCCGGGAAGCGCTCCATTGTGAGCCAGCTCCCGGAAATGTATCCTGCAAATGCCGAATTTCCTGATAAACCCTCTTCTCCTGCCGCAAATCCTGCAACGGTTCACTTTCCTAGTCTTGAACTTGGGTTCTCTCTTGCATTTTTCAAGCCAGCACTTCTTCGCCATCTACTTCTCCTTTCACGCGCCCCGGAACGGCATGCCCATGAGCTTTAAAAGCCCTCTTGCTTCATCATCTGTCTTGGCCGAAGTAACGATCGTCAGGTTCATTCCCCTTATCTTGTCCACCTTGTCATAGTTGATCTCGGGAAAGATCAATTGCTCACGCAGTCCCATATTGTAATTACCCGCTCCATCAAAAGAATCCGGGCTCACTCCCTTGAAGTCTCTGATTTTCGGCAAACAAATGTTGATAAGTTTGTCCATGAACCGATACATTCTTTCGCCCCTGAGAGTTACCATGCACCCAATGGGGTCACCTTTCTTAAGCTTAAATGTCGCTATGGATGATTTTGCCTTTCTCACGGCAGCAAGCTGCCCCGTTATTTGCGTTAACTCATCCGCGGCAATCTTGATGACTTTAGCGTCCTGCGTGGCCTCACCGACCCCCCGGCTGACTATGATTTTCACAAGCTTCGGGATTTCCATCTTGTTCTTATACCCAAAAGTATTCATCATTTCCGGCGCGATTTCTTTTGCGAATTTCTGCTTAAGCGTTACCACTTTTTATCTCCCTATAATTCTTCCCTAAGCCTTATCAATCATCTCGGAACATCTCTTGCATGCCCTGACCTTTTTGTCGCCCTCGAGTTTCTTGAGGGCCACCCTCGTGGGTTTCGAACATCTCGGGCACATGAGCATTAATTTGGATGCCGAGATTGGCAAGGGCTTCTCAACAATGCCCCCCTGGAATTCCCTGCTCGGCCGCTGGTGCTTTTTTGCCACATTCATTTTCTCAACAACTATTCTGCCGCGGTCGGGAGAAACATTGAGAATTTTTCCTTTTTTCCCCTTGTCCTTTCCGCTCAGACACATTACAGTATCGCCTTTTTTTAGTCTTTTAAACATCGCGTCTCCTTAAACAACTTCCGGCGCCAGTGAGATGATCTTCATGAAACCCTTGTCTCTAAGCTCCCTGGCTATCGGGCCAAACACACGCGTTCCGCGGGGGTTGCCGCCTTCCTTAGCGATGATAACCGCGGCATTATCGTCGAAACGGACAGTGGAACCGTCTTCCCGCCTTATCGGCTTGTTCGTGCGGACAACAACCGCCTGCACCACTTCGCTCTTCTTCACGGTCATGTGAGGAACCGCCTCCTTGACAACGCCAATTATCACGTCACCGACGGAAGCATACCTTCTGAAGGAGCTCCCCAGTATCCTTATACACAGAATGGTCCTGGCTCCGGTGTTATCTGCGACTTTTAGTTTTGTTTCTACCTGGATCATGGTCAATTAGCCTGCTTTTTTCTCCAGAACTTTATTTACCGCCCATCTCTTGTGCTTTGACAGAGGCCTCGTCTCAACAATCTGAACAAGATCGCCGGGCTTCGCAACCTCTTTCTCATCATGCGCCATGAACTTCTTTCCGCGCCTGACTGTCTTGTGGTAGAAAGGATGCTTGAAATACCTGTTCACAAGGACAACCACGGTTTTTGTCGCCTTATCGCTTACAACAATTCCTTCTCTCGTCTTCCTATTCCTCTTCATTTCTCCCCCTTCTCCTTAAGCACCGTCAGTATCTGTGCGATGTCTCTTTTTTTTGTCCTCAGCTCAGACATATTCTTAAGCTGATTCGTGGCCTTGGCAAACCTGGCCTTCATCAGGGTTTCCCTTGCCCTGGCAAGTTCAGCTTTCAATTCTTCCGGTTTTCTCTCGCGAAGTTCTTTTACGTCCATCACGCTCACCTTTTTTAATGTTTCTCGACAAACCTTGTCGCTATGGGAAGCTTAGAAGAAGCAAGTCTCATGGCCTCCATCGCGACATCCCTCTTCACGCCGGCAAGCTCGAAAATTATGTGCCCCGGCCTTACCCTAGCTACAAAAAACGCCGGAGCGCCTTTTCCTCCGCCCATCCTGGTCTCAGCCGGCCGCGCGGATACGGGTTTGTCGCAGCAAACCCTTATCCAGACCTTCCCGCCTCTCTTCAAGTAATGCGCGAGCGCGCGCCTTGCAGCCTCGATCTGCTTTACCTGAAGCCAAGCTCTTTTCAAAGACTGCAGTCCGTATTCACCGAAGCTCAATTCCGAGCCGGCAGACGCCCTGCCGCGCATCCTTCTTCGCTGACTCTGACGGTACTTTATCTTCTTCGGCAACAATCCCATTTTATACCTCTTCTTCCAGGACCGGCGCCGCTTCTTTTATTTCCACTGCGCTCTTGGTCTTATCAAGAACCTCTCCCTTATACACCCATACTTTTACGCCTATCTTCCCGTAGATCGTCATAGCTTCCGTAAAACCGTATTCGATCTTGGCGCGAAGAGTATGCAGAGGCACTCGACCCCTCCTGTACCATTCCTTTCTGGCAATCTCCGAACCCGCTAGCCGACCGGCACACATAACCTTTATGCCCTTGGCTCCGGAACGGAGTGCCTTTGTCACGGCCTGTTTCATTGCCCTCTTATAGGCAACTCGACGTTCGATCTGCGAGGCTATTGACTCTGCCAGAAGCTGGGCCGAAGCCTCGGGCTTGGCTTCTTCCTGCACGTTAAGCTGAACCTGCTTGCCGGTCATCTTGACAATAGAATCCCTTACCGCCGCGATATCCCTTCCGCCTTTTCCGATTATCAAGCCCGGCTTGGCGGTAAATATATCGATCTCAATCTGGTTGGCGCGCCTCTTTATGACAACCTTGGAAATCCCCGCCTTATACAGGCTGTTTTTGAGGTACTTCCTTAACTTAAGGTCTTCGCTCAAGCGATCGGCATATTCACCGCGTTCGGCGTACCAAACGCTGTCCCAATCTTCAATTATTCCAAGCCTCTGACCTCTGGGATGAATTTTCTGCCCCATCTATTTCCCCTTTCCTTCCGAAGCGGTCTTCTTTGCTCTTTTCTTTTTTTCTTTCTTCTCTTTTTCAACAGCGCTCACAAAAACCGTAACGTGGCTCTGCGGTCTCTTTCTCGGAGCCGCCCTTCCCCTGGCCGCTGCCTTAAACCTCCTAAAAGGAGTCGCCTCATCAACATAGGCCTCAGATATATATAATGCCCCTTCTTCAAGCTTGAAGTTGTTGGTGGCATTGGCCATTGCCGATTTCAGGACTTTTTCAATTACCCTGGCGCCTTTATGAGGCATGAACCTGAGCTCAGAAATAGCCGCAACAGCCTGTTTCCCCCTGACGAGATTGATCACCCTTCTCGCCTTTCTGGCTCCGATCCTTACCCATTTCGCCTGCGCTTTAACTTTCATTCAATGTCACCCGTTCGCTTATGTTAATGAAGTGGTCTTCTCTGTAGGAGCTCCATGACCCCTGAAATGCCTGGTGTGGGCGAATTCCCCGAGCTTGTGTCCCACCATGTTTTCCGTGACATAAACGGGGATATGCTTGTTTCCGTTATGCACGGCAAAGGTCAGTCCGATCATGTCCGGGACTATCGTTGATCTCCTGGACCACGTCTTGATGATCTTCTTGTCCCCGGTCTTTATTGCTTTCTCAATCTTCTTTAAAAGATGATCGTCAATGAAGGGTCCTTTTTTAGCTGACCTTACCATTAATTACTTCCTCCTCATCAGAATAAACCTGTTGCTTGCCTTTTTCTTCTTCCTTGTCTTATAGCCAAGTGCCGGCTTGCCCCATTTGGACACCGGCCGCTTTCTTCCGATGCCGGACTTGCCTTCACCGCCGCCGTGAGGATGATCGCAGGGGTTCATCGCAACGCCGCGTACATGCGGCCTGCGGCCCCTGTGCCTCATTCTGCCAGCCTTGCCAAGAACCACGTTTGCGGCATCAAGATTTCCTACCTGCCCGATCGAAGCCCTGCATTCCATATGAATCATTCGCTGTTCTCCGGAAGGAAGCCTCACCGTCGCGTACTTGCCTTCTTTCGCAAGGACTTGGATCGAAGAGCCGGCAGATCTGGCAAGAGCAGCCCCCTTGCCGCTGACCATCTCCACATTATGCACAACAGTACCGACAGGGATGCTCCTTAAGGGAAGGCAGTTTCCGACGCTAATTTCGACGTCGACGCCGGATTCGACCTTGTCCCCAACCTTGAGTCCGACGGGAGCAATTATGTAGCTCTTTTCCCCATCCTCATACTTGATCAAAGCTATCCTGGCATTCCTGTTCGGATCGTACTCGATCCCAAGAACCTCCGCCCTGACCCCGTCTTTTCTTCTCACAAAATCAACAATTCTGTAAAATCTCTTGCTGCCACCGCCCCGATGCCTGCTTGATATCCTTCCGCTTGAATCTCTTCCCGCTTTTTTCTTGTAAACCTTAAGAAGAGATTTTTCGGGTTCGTGCTTTGTTATGTCATCAAAAGTGTCAACCACCTGAAACCTCTGTCCAGGAGTCGTCGGATTCTTCTGTTTAACTACCATCAAGATTCTCCTTTTACGCTTCCATGCTTTCTATCTTCTGACCGGGCTCAAGAGTAACGTAAGCCTTTTTCCAGCTGCTCGTGGACCCAAATCTTCCCCTGATAGCTCCCCGCACCTTTCCGCGCACATTCACCGTATTAACATCCTTTACCTTGACCTTAAAGACTTTTTGAACGGCATTCTTTACATCGACCTTGGTCGATGAAGGCCTGACTTTAAAAATATATCTACTCCTCTCTCTTTCAGAAGTGCCCTTCTCGGTTATCACCGGCGCAAGCAATACGTCATGCGGATCGTTCATTTGAGCACCTCTTGCAACTTATCAACGGCAGACTTGTCCAAAACCAGCCATTCCGCGCCAAGGAGATCGTGAATGTTAATCTCCGGCGCCGCACTCACCTTGACCCCGCTGATATTTCTAGACGAAAGCTCGAGGTTCCTGTCAACGGAGCCGGCAATGACCAGGGATTTCCCCTCCGCGCCAATGCCATTGAGGAACGCGATCATTTCCTTGGTTTTTGGATTTTCAAGCTGTATCTTTTCCACGAGCTTCACTTTTTTATTCCTCACCTTGTCCGATATCGCCACCTTGAGCGCAAGTTTTCTAACCTTTTTCGGCAGGTTATAAGAATACTTTCTCGGTTTCGGCCCGAATATCACGCCGCCACCCCTCCACAGGGGACTCTGCGCGGTTCCGACCCTTGCTCTGCCGGTACCCTTCTGCCTCCAAGGCTTCACCCCGCTGCCGGCGACCTCTCCCTTTGTCAGAGAAGAATGTGTTCCGCGCCTGCGTGAAGCCAGGTACCAGACCAGCGCAGAATGCACTACAGGCTCATTCTCCGGCACAGAAAAGATATTGTCGGAAACCGAAATCTTCCCGGATTTCTTCCCGTCTTTACTTACGAGGCTGAGTTCCACTTTGCTTTCCCTCTTTTGCCTTTTTTATGACAAGCAACCCTTTTTCCGGCCCGGGAACAGCTCCCTTGACCATTAAAAGATTTTTATCCTTGATAACCTGAACGACAGCCAAGTTTTTCACGGTTACACGACTGCCTCCAAGCCTTCCGG
>Ga0209536_100014733_pt1 | contig 11206 bp, 8 predicted proteins | sample DeeMarSeWOR28_12_FD_187461 | JGI IMG/M metagenome (GOLD analysis project Ga0209536, IMG submission 187461) | Marine sediment microbial communities from White Oak River estuary, North Carolina - WOR-2-8_12 (SPAdes) (version 2) | ecosystem: Environmental > Aquatic > Marine > Intertidal zone >... | reverse complement strand
TCGATAGCTCCCCTCAGCTAGTTCCCGGCTTAGATGATTGACTTCTTTGGATGTGACATCTTCGATGGTTTGACCATCTACACCGGGTGTCCGCGCACCTTTGTTCCCTACGATATTTTGCTTGGCCATTTCCAGGAATGATTCCTGGCGCAGTAAGCGGTACAGACGATTGAAACGTTTGCTATGGTCCTCCTTTGCCAATTTCTTCAGATGTCCAAGTTCCTGGATCACATCCACCATAAGGTCTAACACCTCCGTATGTGTTCTCGATTGGACGACTATGCCTCTGACCCTTCGCCCCTGCACGTGGCTTTCCCACGCTCCCTGGGTGGACGTGAACCCACCGACTACTCCGGTCAGTCTGCCCCACCTGAACCTGATACTGCCCAAGCCAGCCTTCTCGGATGAGAAAGGTCAGGTGGTTCCCCGGTAGCTATCTGATTACTGGAGTGGGGTCGGGTTGGCTTCCGAACACGTTCTCTCTGACGGAGAGCTTGAGCGTCGGGTTCTTCGCATTCTCAGGCGCTCGAACCTCCCTGATGTGTTATCAAGTTTGACCGGTAAACTGCACTAACCGGCTTACAACGCTCCTGGCATCCTAGACCGCGTATGCCAGCCGCACCTTGGTCATGTCTCGCCTTCGCCAATAACCGACTAACCCTTCCCATTCATTCTGAACGTTTGCATCTTGAGGGTCGGCCTCCCTCTCACAACTCGCTCATGTTCCCTGGAAGCTGACCAGCTCAGAGTCGCTTGGTTCTCTAAACCGCCAGGGTGAGAAGACCTGTTCCTGATCACAGGTCGCGTCCAAAGACGCATTAATCAGACACCCGAACGGGCGCCCGCAGTTTTGGTGCAGATGCTGTACCATCGCATGGTTATTATAGATACAGTAGAAAAATTGACCCCTATATCTGGGGTTGGTATAGAAATTAAACCACCATATACAGGATATAGAGGTTATAGATAGCCATTGGACCTCACTTACACAGAAGAGGGCACTGGTTCGAGTCCAGTTGCGCCCACTCAATTGACCCCGAGGGATGGGGATTTATTCTTTATTTCGCCTGTTTACTGTGATATTACGCCCTGAATGTCTTGACGCTATGTGGTGAAAATAACCCGTGAGCAGAAGTGGCCTAAATCAGCTAATATTTGCGGTTTACAGCCACATATGGGGGAAAGTTTTTGTACCCAAAACCAACCACATAACATTTTGACAGTCAGGGGCTCTGAGAGAGTAGATTTAATTGCATTTTGTCTAAACTCGAATATGGATGTCAATGTCTGTTAGAATATTTATGTTCGAACAGACCGATTCTTTCGCCCTCTTCCCTGTTAAGCATTTCAAAAGGGATTCTATGATCGAAGAGTGTTATCGACGCAAGTTAACTGCTATCCTTAGCATGGATGTCCAGGGATACAGTCGCCTTATGGAAGATGATGAGGCGATGACAGTCCACACAATAACGAACTACCGAGAAATGATAACATCCCTGGTTCAACAACGAGGAGGTCGGGTGGTAGATTCTCCAGGAGATAACATTCTGGTTGAGTTTCCCAGCGTGGTAGATGCAGTGCAGAGTGGGGTGGAGATACAGCAGAATCTCAAGACCAGGAACGCGCAATTGCCTGAGAACCGTAGGATGGAATTCCGCATTGGGATCAACCTTGGTGATGTGATCGAGCAAGAGGAGCGTTTGTACGGCGATGGAGTTAACATTGCGGCCCGAATAGAGGCCCTGGCCGATCCAGGAGGAATTTTCATTTCTGGAACTGTCTATGAGCATACCAAGAACAAGCTGGGGTTACAGAATGAATACATGGGGGAGCACACCGTTAAGAATATTGCCAATCCTATAAAAGTGTACCGAGTTCTGATGGAGCCCGGCGAGATGGTCGAGGGCCATAGAGGAAAAAAATTCACATTCATTCGTTGGAGATGGATGTTACTGGTTGTTGGTATTGTTCTGATTGTGGGGCTTGGCGCCTATTCAGTATGGAATTTCATCTTGCGCCCTTCGTCTTCCGTTCTGGTCACCTCTGAACAAACCCAGGAGGTCAAGCCGCTCGATAAACCCTCTGTGGCAGTACTCCCCTTTGATAACATGAGTGGTGATCCCGAGCAGGAGTACTTCAGCGATGGGTTGACAGAAGATCTGATCACCGACCTTTCCAAGGTTTCGGGTCTTTTCGTGATCGCCCGTAACTCGGCTTTTGTCTATAAGGGTAAAGCGGTTAATATTCAGGAGGTTGGTCAAGAACTTGGGGTCAGGTATGTATTGGAGGGCAGCGTTCGAAAAGCGGATGACACGGTTCGCATTACAGCTCAACTCATCGAAGCATCTACTGGTGGTCACTTGTGGGCTGAGCGTTATGACCGAGATTTGAAGGATATCTTTTCTCTTCAAGATGAAGTTGTAGAAAAAATTGTAACTGCCCTGGCCGTGACGCTCACAGAAGACGAGCAAGCGCGCCTAAAGGAAACTCAGACCGGCAATCTGGAGGCATATGACTACGCACAACGCGGCTGGTGGTACTACCATCAATTCACGAAGGAAACGAATGAAGAAGCGCAACTGATGTTTGAACAGGCCATTGAATTGGATGATCAATATGCTAATGCCTATGCAGGTTTAGGTTTTACCCATTATGAAATATGGGCTCAACTATGGAGTCCGGATTCTAAATCTCTGGATCGCGCTTACGAAATGGCAACGAAATCTCTCGCCTTGGACGATGCCAACCCTGCAGCCTACACCTTGTTGAGCCACGTTTACCTGTGGAGAAGGCAGCATGAATTGGCCATTACAGAGCAAGAGCGCGCCATAGCCCTTGAGCCGAATAATTCATTATATTACCGGGATTTGGCGGAGATTTTGATCTTTGCAGGAAAGCCTGATGAGGCGATTCCCCTGATCGAGAAGGCAATGCTGCTCGATCCCCACTATCCAGTTACCTTTCCATATACACTTGGTTTCTCCTACGCCATGTTGGGTTACACCACTTCTTCTTCAGAAAATTATGAGAAGGCAATCGAAGCGCAGAAAGAAGCACTCTCAATTAATCCGAATTATTTGGCTAGCCACTTGATATTAGCCTCTGTTTACAGCAATGTAGACCGGAATGAGCTATCCCGTGATCACCTGGCGCAGGCATTGGCAATTAACCCCCAGATCTCTTTGCAAGCTCTTAGGGAGAGGTTGCCCTTCAAAGATCAAGCCATGTTAAAGGATATCTTTGATAGTCTTCATAAAGCCGGTTTGAATTAAGTAACTGGAATGGATATCAGATACTTGCCTGTCGATATTCCACACATGGCCTCCATGACTGGAGTGGCCTTTCACATCCCTCACACGAGTTCTGTCCTTGACGTCGTTTGCAGTAGATATTCACAACATGCTCGAATATAATAGCGTTGTGGATAGCAAAGGCGATCTCCTCCGAGATGGAGAGCAGCCGCAGGCACTCCTCTTCTGTGAATGAGTCCCGATTGGTCTTGTTTATAACCTCCAGCACACCAACCCGTTCTTTGCCTGCCACGAGGGGGATTGCAATCATATTCCTGGTAGGGAAACCGAAATCCATATCAATCTTCTCGTAAAACCGGGGGTCATTTTGTACATCATTGACCACTTCTGCTTTCCCTGTCTTAAGAACAGAACCAGCCAAACCCCTATTAGCAGGGAAGGTTGCGCCCTCCAACGCCGACTTTCCAATTCCTTCGGCATGGAAAATACGGAAATTGTTTTTCTCCTCATCAAGGAGGAGAATAGAAGCTTCTTCCGCCGAGACAAGTTGCTTACAGCTGTTTAACGCGATGAACAGTAATTCACGTAGGTCGAACGATTGGGCTAACATTGAGCTTACAATCAAATACAATTGTAGATCTGAGAGCTGTATTTCTGTACTCAACCGCTCAGAATAACTACTAACACAGGTCGCAAGCAGGTCTAGGACGGTTTCGAAAAGCTTCCGAAAATGTGGTCGAGCGTCTTCATCCATTGTCATCCCAATCAGACCTACGCACCGAACCTCTGTTCGTAGGGGATACAAACTAATGCCAGAGAGGATATTCCAGGATGACCACGGCTTAGATACAGAGATCATCTGCGGGTCATCTTAACCCGAAAGCTTGCTGAAGTACCGCGCACACAAATCCTCTAGTTTTGGCGCTGCCTCTACACCGAACCCTTGTTGAAAGAATCTGGGTTTTTTCTTCTTATCGCCAGCAAGGTATAAGAGAGTCGAATCCGATTCCATAACCCTGGTAATGCCATGTAGCAGGACATCCGCGAGTTCTTCGATGCTCTGCACTGCCAGAACCTCTTTTACCAACTCTACCAGTCCCAGAGCTTCCTCAGCCAAATCGTGCGAGTGTGACATAGTCTCATTCATAATGAATACCTCCTTACCGGCGAATATCAGCTGACCAAACGCTCTCGAGTTGCATGTGTTGAGTGAATCAGATTCTGATTCTGAGACAGTTGCTCTTTGGCTGCCTGGTATCCAATCTCAATGATCGGTTCATAACAATCAAAGTCCAACATTCCATATCCCTCTACATCGGGTTGGATCAAAACATCGGCTTGTGTCTCTGTTGTTTTAATCCGATAAACGCTGCTGATTTCCATTGATCGCATCAGATTGACTGCAAGGTTTGGAACGTTTGTTGGCTCTACAAACGGGTTGATGCGACTCCAAAGTACCTGCCACCCCGAAATGCTTGAACCAAATTGATAAACTTCCATCATCTCTTTGGCGGGACTCATATTAACGCCAATGATGGTACCCTCTTCATACATGGTTCGCATGATGTCTACAGGAAAATTATTGATTGCACCGCCATCCACGAGTATGTCGTCCTCGTGCAGGATTGGAGCAAAGATCCCAGGGATTGCGATACTGGCGCGCACGCATTTCCACAATAAGCCACTTTGGTGTACTACAGGTTCACCTTGCGTTAGGTTGCTCGAAACACAGAAGAACGGATGCCACAAGTCTTCGATATGAAGCTCACCAAAAACATCCTTAGTCAACGTGGTGATTTTTTTGGTCGCCATCAGGGATGCATATGGAAACGTGTAATCAAACAACTGTTTCGGTTTTGCGAATGATTGGGCCAACGAGTGCATATTTTTATAATCTCGCCCCATAGCATAGCCGGCACCAAGTAAGGCACCCATGCTCGTTCCGCCAATCTGGTCAATGGGAATTTCACTCTCCTCCAGTGCGCGGAAAACACCCAAATGCGCAAAACCGCGCGCTGCGCCTCCACTTAGCACCAGCGTAATCGGCTTTCTCGACAACCAACGAACCAGACGTTGGTAGTGAGTATGGTCATTTATCCGAACGTGGTGGTGAGAATCCAGCTCTCTCGCCCGCAACCATTTCCTGGTGCCCGTAGGACGATTCACGTCTTCAGGGTGTAAGAGCACCAGGTCAGTGCGAGCAGTCAACCCCAATGATTGCATTGCTTTTTCCACTCGACTAGGGGTTGGGTCAGATTCGGAATTCGCTATGATCAATATACGGTCTGCCTGGCGAATACAGCGGCGCGTCCAGGTCGTCCAGATCGGATCGGATTCGTAAAATATGTATTGGTACTGAGTTTCCTGTCCACTTAACCAGTTGCTGAGAATAGGGTTTGCAGGATCATCAATTGGCGTTTGAGCCACTCCTTTTTTACCGTAGATTTTATCTAATTGATTGCTGCTGAGATGTAACACCTGGCCTAACGCGCCAGAAGATTCTTTCAAACGCTGGATGAATTCAGTCATATTCACACCCAAGCTTGCAGGCACCAAGGCGATATTTATAGCCCCCAGGTGCCTAGCCGGTGCAAATCGTAATGACTGTTTGTGGCGATCGATGATGATTCGTGCGATTTGAATCATGGCATGTGGGTAGCGTTCGATTAGACTGGTGAATACGGATGGTGTAAGTTGAACCAGGTTCGTCTCACGGATAGCTTGCACAGTTGCCGAGCGTACATCGCCAGTAAGTAAAGCAAATTCACCGACAATGTCTCCAGGTCCAGATTCATCTACAACACGCTCACTGCCATCAGGAAGGGTTACACTAATCTGCAGCCGGCCGTTTACTACGATATAGGCTGCATCCCCGGCATCTCCCTGGTAGAATAGCATCTCCCCATGTGACAATTGCTTCCATTCCAACTTGGCCTGAATGTCAAGGAGAGTATCCATATCCATCTCTCCGAGTAGTTCCCTCAATACTAGGGCGAGTTGTACTCGTTGCCAGCGAGGCGCCATTATCTCGACAATGTCAGCTAGAACCCGAGGATGTTTCTCTGCTAATTGGTCAAAACCATTCTTGGATAACCTAACCAACTTGGAATCAGAGAGTGCGTAGACAGTCACTGCACGGTTCTGGCCGGTAACCAGCGCCATCTCACCAATGGTGGTTCCGGGCTCGAACTCTTCTCCTATTTCAAATTCATTGCCTTTAGCATCGCGCATCCGTACTCCAATCCTGCCTTTTATGAGTACATACAGACAATCCCCTGGACCCCCCTGCTGAAACAAAACATCATTTTCTGAGAGTCGCACCAGACTGAGGTGCTCTTCAAGAACCTGTTGCATTCCCTCGCCCAGGTTCTCAAAATGGTTATTCAATGCCAGATTTAGGTACAAAGGGGTGTGCGACATTCGATTTCTCCTTCAGCCTGCAATGCCTGAATTAAGCTAATTCAACCGAATCTTTTGGAGCACATAATGACTGACCAGATAGCAAAGAAAGACCGTTAGCGGCCATACAATCGTTAGTTTTATCACCGGAATAAGGGGTATGGAAGCAAAGCCAAGGGATACCAACACAAGAATGGGTGGATGAATCAGGTACATGTGATATGCGCTGGTGGACAGGTTTCGTAGAAGCGGCCCTTGTCTGTTGAATCTTGCATAAAATATCGGAATGAGAATAAATATCATACCCATACAGATGATATTATCTACCACTGCAAAAAAGAAGGCAGCTAAAGTTGCCCCTCCTAATGCAACACTCAGATCTGTATCCACTCCCAGAAAAACGAACCAATAAATAGATAGTAAAATAAAACTTACAGCGATGGTGATAGACCAGATTTTGATATGATCTTTGGACATCTTCTTGAACCAATCATATCGAAGGGAGATGATACCCACGCAAAACATCATCGCATACTGAACAATAAAACCAAATGGTATCCCCAGAATAAATGTGTCAATGGGAAAAACTAAGCGAACGAAAAATGTAACACATCCTAAGCCAATAGCAATCAGGAGCATATAGAAATAACTTGGGATGGGTAATTCCTTTGGGATCATCCGCCTTAGCGATTCGATCTTGGTTATCTGATGCCAAAGCGTATAACCTGCCGTAAGTATCAATAAAACGTAGAGAAACCACATAGGACCCATATCTGTTAGAAATTTCATTGAGCTTTCCACTGATTGAAGCCTAATGGAATAATAATCCAGAAAAGATCCTTGAAGTGATGGGATGGTACTCCACGGTTGAATCCCTAAATTAGCTAATACATAATACATGATCGGGTTGATCAGCAGTACATATAACAATATGGGAATCCCGAGACGAATAAATCGTTCTTTCCAAAAAGATCGGGCGCCTTTGCGGTCATAACTACTAGGCGTGAAATAACCCCCCATTAAAAAGAATAATCCCATTAGCGAGGATTGAAACAGACCACCAATTGCGGTTATAGATATAAAGAATATTAAACTGAAAGTGTCAATTGGATTCGACTCGATATAGTACCACCATCCTGATCCCGCATAAGTCACTCTCGCATGCTGGAATATTACTAGAATCGTAAACAAAACCTTGATATTATCGAGGAAAAGCAGCCGGGGTTGTTTTGATTCTGTGGTCATGAATCACCTCTGGAAAATGTTACTCTTTATCTATTGAACAATAATCATCATAGTAAATCTTTACTTCATGCCGAAAAGTCTGCGTAATACGCGAATCCGTTTGAATAACAACTCATATAACCCAACCGATATCAGAAACGATCCCAGGACGACAACTAGAAGTTTCGCCCACAGGTTGACATCCCACTGCACGACATAGTAAGAGATCACAATGATCACCGGTTGGTGTAACAGGAAGAACGGCATGATCATCTCTCCCCCGTACTTCAGCCATTGATTTGTGAAGTCAAGGTAGCGCATGCCAATATACATCATAAACATGGTCCAGCACCAGCTGTTCACGCTCCACATGCCCCACAGCAGGTAGAACCCCGGTGTGCCAGACGCCTCCATCCACTCGGTGGCGACATCGAAAAAACCGGCTCCAAAAAAGAATAATGTGCTGAGAATACCCAAAGGTAGCATAATTGGCCAATCCCTGCGTATGGCATTTACAAAACGTTTATCAGCGTAAAGGATGTACCCTGCAATGAAAAATATCAGCATGAAGATAAAATCGGCCCAATCGTGTTCAGCAGGAAAGAATGGGCGAAAGATGAACTGTGCCAGAACAAGCGGGATAATGAATACCAGCAGGCCGCCTCGTTTATTACACAACGCAGCTAGCCAACCCACCAAACGACCCCCATTCTCTTTCTTCAACCATTGAAAAATAGGCAACGCGATCAAGGCATAAGCAAAGAGAAAGCCCAGGAACCACAGGTGATAACCTGCCCAACCAAAAAAACGTGGTCCAAAGTTGATTTCACGGACTTTCAAGAAATCCAGAAGGGATCCCACAAATGCGCCGGTCTCAGTCTGATGCCTCCATTGAAAGTAAAGCTGGATAGGCGAAAGCAACAAGGACCCAAAAATGAAAGGAATGAGCAGACGATGGACACGTTCGCGTACATATTGTTGTCCCGTCCGCTTCCTGAGCGCAAACCAACTTCCAGCCCCAGACAACAGGAAGAACAAAGGCATTCCCCACGGACCCAGGAATACGATAAAGAGTGTAACCAGCACACTTTGTTCTGCGTTCTTGATCTCCCAGGGAAACATATCAAAGGGGTGAACGGCATGGAAGAGAAAGACCCCCAATATCGCCAGGACGCGTAGCCAATCCAGATAGTACAACCGGGTTGACTTCTTGCTTGGTTGATCAAGTAATACATCCGAACCAGAATTGTTCCTCATAATAAGCCTCCTAAAATTTCTCAAAAGCAGCGTTTCTTGTTGAGAAAGGCGTTTCAACACAAAGCTAATTGCTTTTAAAGAAACGAATACCAGTAAATGCTACTCGTTGAGTGACGGTTACATTAATTTATGCGAATCACGATTTTTCCTCGCGTATGTTTTGTCTCTTGTTGTGTGTGAGCTTCTCGAATTCTTTCAAGCGGAAATACCTCATGAACAATTGGTTGGAGTTTTCTTGCTTCCACCCATTCCCGAATTTGGGTGAGGTCATTTCGGTTCGACTTAACGGTTACCAGCTTTGCTTTCCTGCGGCTGAAAAACTTGGTTGCGGCCAAACTGATAAAAACATGGGGCCGCAAAACAGTTGTAACCCAGACACCGTTTATGCTCAAAATATGTTTGATCTTCTGAAATGGCTGGTTCCCAAAGACATCGAAAAATATATCGAATTCATTTTTTGTTTGAGATATGTTTTCATCATGATAATCAATACAGGTATGCGCACCTAAATCGTGTAGGAACTCATGGTTACTAAGGCTGCTAATAGCAGTTACGGTCCCTTGGTGAATATTGGAAATCTGAACTGCCATTGAACCGACCCCACCTGAAGCGCCATTGATACATATGTTTTTCCCTGCCTTAATACCTGCTTCGTCGCGTAAAGCCTGCAATGCAGTTAATGAAACCATCGGTAGAGCAGCTGCCTGCTCAAAGGTTAATGACTCGGGTTTAATTTCTATTTGGGACGTTTTGACAGCAACATATTCTGCACATGTTCCACCATACCACCCATCCAGCATCCCAAAAATATGTTTGCCTTCTTTTACATCCTTTACCTGGTCGCCGGTTTGTATCACCTCACCTGCAAAATCAAAACCCATCTGCATTGGGAAACGGTTCCCGGTGAATCGCTTAAAACGTCCTTTGCGAATGAACGTGTCTTTCGGGTTGATCGCGGCTGCTCGAACGCGCAACAACACATCATTCGGCTGGAGATCGGGTTGTGGAATATCAACGATTTCAAGCACCTCTGGTGTACCGTAACCTTTTATTATTACAGCTTTCATAATGGCACTTTCCTCAGATTCTGATCTTTAAGGATTCGATCAAGGCGATGACCTGCTGGCGTTCTTCAGTGATGTCTTCGTTTAGTCGTGCAACGGCAACTGGGAACATCCAACTCTGAAGCTGTCTTTGGTTCCCTGGGTGAAGAGCAAAATAATGACTCATATAAACTTGGTGAACGCGATCGCGTATGAAAGCGATCAGCCATCTGATAGGTTTGGGTATTCCCTGAGGAGGTGAACCGATCTGGAGTAACAGCGAGGTTCGAGCCACATCGGCCATAGGATCCCCGCGAGCAGCTGTGATCCAATCGATAATGACAGGTCCTTCTTTCGTCATCAAGACATTATCGGGGTGGTAATCGTTATGACAGAGAACATCCCTATCCGGGAGTTGCTCCAGGGTTGCCAGAGCTGTTTCTTTTATCTGGTCAGAAATTCCACTGGCGTGTCGAATGCCGTTTTCCAGATTCCCCTTTAATGATGGCAGCTCTGGTACGGTCCGAGTGTGCATGTCAATATGAAGTTCTGCCAACAGCCGGCTAAAATGATCTAATTTCAAGGGTTTGGACTGCATCACCTGAAGCATCGAGGATCCATCAATGCATTCGTAGATGATCCCATTTCTGCCGTCGACCTCGATCTTGTCAATCACAGCTGGGATGTGTAATCCCGTTGCATGGACGACTTGCGTAATATAAACCTCATTTTCCACCCATTCTGCTGGACACCATTCATAAAGCAGCTTGAGTATTTTTCCGGTTTCCCAGTTATAGATTTCTGCCGTACGACCATAAGCCATTGGGGGTTGAAGCGTGCATGCTTTCATATTTATAACTTTATATTGGAACTTTGCCCTTCAATGAGTTGTTGTAAGTTAAGGCTGAAACCAATCTATCATAATTTGTCTCAAATAATCTTAGATAAACCAGGAATCTTCAACACAAGATGGCTGATCCCAAAACTGAGCATTGCAGCAATGATCGTAGCGATCACAAATCTGACAAAAGG
>Ga0209536_100014731_pt1 | contig 11207 bp, 8 predicted proteins | sample DeeMarSeWOR28_12_FD_187461 | JGI IMG/M metagenome (GOLD analysis project Ga0209536, IMG submission 187461) | Marine sediment microbial communities from White Oak River estuary, North Carolina - WOR-2-8_12 (SPAdes) (version 2) | ecosystem: Environmental > Aquatic > Marine > Intertidal zone >... | reverse complement strand
ATCATGGAGCTGGCGTTGGAAACAATTGGATTGCGCTCATTTTGGTAGTCCTTTTTTCCACGGTTGCTGCCATTATAGATGCCTTGAGCTGGAAAGTCAAGGTCAGTAGCCTCCCAACACTGACGTAACGTGATCTTGCTGCAAACATCTAGAACAAAAAAGGAACTAGCACACATAGTTGCTGGCTCTCGCCGGACAGCTTGCACTTGCGTTGTGATGGTGACGTAAACGCACCTATTCGCAACCGCGGACACACTGGACCCTTACCTCACAGAGCTCGTCTTTTCTGCTCAGTGTCCATCGTTATAGTGTAGGGTCAACAAAAGTTCATCGATTTCCGGGATCGATATCCTCGTCTTTTCGCGCAAAAGTGCATACACGCTCTCGATGTGGCCTACGTCTTTCATCATCGCCTCTGCACCCGGTCGCATACCCAGCTTTTCAGCTCCAGCACCAAGCGAGATCAGGATGCTGAATAGCCTTCGCAGGCATGCGACTACCTCAAAGTAGGCGATCTGCTCGATACTGTGACCGGCAGCCCGTCCGTACTCGTCAAGCACAAACTTGGCTGACTCGGGGCTTCCGTACGTGCTCATCAGCAAAAGCGTCCATGCCAGGTCCAGGCGATAGTCAGAGATATCCGAGCTGGTCCAATCGATCACAAAAGCAGCACCGTCCTCTCTCATCAGGATGTTGTAGGGATGATAGTCCATGTGCAGCACAGAAGGTGTCCCACAACGGACATCAGGGAGCTGTTCTCTCAACCAGCTGAAGACCGAGTCAAAGGCACTGATCTGAAATGCGTCGACGGTATCTTGCCACTGTGATATTTGGCGACCGACGATCTCTGACATATCCCGCGTCTCATACAGCGATGGGTCAGGCGCAAAGGGGCGCCAATCGAGGGTATGCAGGTCGGCGAACATCCGACAGAACTGGGTCAGCAATTCCAGCTTTCTCTCGATCGGGGATTCATCCGAGATGACGCCCATCGATCGCCCGATGATTCTCTCCATGATTACAAACGGCCTGCCCAGGAGAGCGCTATTCTGCTCAAGCAGCAGCACCCGCGGCACCGGATAGCCGACTTCACCGAGCTGCTTCATCGTGCTAAACTCGTGTTCGGCTTTCTGCGTCGCGTTCTCTCCAGGATAGATCCTCAGGATCAACTCATCGCGCTTTTGTTCGGCGTCTGCGCCGTGCTCCACAGCAAATGAATAGACGTCTGTCTCCCAACCGTCACTGATGCGAGCGAGATCAATGACTTTACGTTCTTTGGATGGGAACTCTACTCCATAAAGGCTCAAGAGCCCGCTCTGGATTCTGTCAAGTGACATCTAGGTCCTCCCTTTCCAGAGCATTCTCACGCAACTGGCCTGGATTCGTGCGACCGGATCTGGTTCTTTCGTGGCGTCTATTCGCTCCCTGGGGCGCCTTCGGTCGCTTTTGCCGCGGTTTCAAGCCAAACAGCAAGCGCATCGGTCCGATCCGCCTGATCCCGACCTCGTACATAGTCAGTGTAGCCACAAAAGAAACCAGGCTGATCGCAACGTACTTGATAATAGCGCTGATCTGCCATTGCACCACGTAGAACCCGATGATGACAATTGGCGTCATGTGCAGGACATAGAAGGGCAATTGGGCTTCGCCCACATATTCGGCGACACGGCCGATCAACGTCGCCTTGCCGTCGACCGGCTCAAGGCGCTCATCTCGATCGGCGTGTGGTGCATCCTGCTTCTGGCGCGCGCGTCCCGCTAACCCCAGGATGGCGACGACCACAAACCAACTGTTTACGCCCTTGATCGATCGCCACAGCACACTCCACAGATCATAGCTCGTGAGCGGATCGATGCCCGCCCCGTAAAGCACGGCAAGCCCGCCCATGCCGGCGGTGACGAGCAGACCAAGGCCTACTATCAGCCCGATCTTCCAGTGTCGTCGTAGCGCAGCCCCAAACTTTGCATCACCTTCGAATAGAAAACCATAGACGAGGAACGGGACATAGGCATAGCGACTCCACATTCCGGTAGGTTCGGTTCCAAATGCCGCCTCAATCGCCGCGATCGGCAGCCCAAGCAGCAGGATCGCCCCAGGGCGTGCGCAGAAATCCGCGAACTGCTTAGCTGGACGCCGTCCTGATGTCCTTCGCAGGTACAAAAAGAGCGGCAATAGGAACAGCGAGAAGGCGAGCAGGTGGATCAGGAACCACAAGTGCCCGGTGCGTTCGCCCTCGCCAAATGGAGGCCGGACGATGAACAGCGGCCATTTCACGACAAACTTTAGAAAGTTGAGATAGAACTCGTTGTAAGGTGCATTGAATGTCGGGTTCTCGGCTTTCAACATGAAATACACGCTCGGCGGAAAAGTGACCAACAGTCCTGCAACAAAGGGGACAAGGAGTCGCCTGCACCGGTTCCCGACGAATTTCCAGGCAGTTCGCTTGCCAAGCGAATGCCAGATCGAGCTGCCCGAACTGAAAAAGAGTAGCGGCATAGCCCATATCCCAATGGCGTAAATCAGAACGTCCACTGCTACACTCTTTTTGTCACTGACCACATAAAAGCCCATTGTGCCAAAGATCATTGCCGTATGGAAAAAGACGAGCCCTGCCACCACCAAGCCCTCCATCAGGTCGAGCTCTTCCCGTCTTGCCGGTTCAATCACTTTGGTCTGAATCGCTGTGGCCGATGCTACATTCGATCCTGTCACAGTTTTGTCCCTCCTTGTCGTGTCGTCCTCTGCTCCTGCCATCGCGCGAGTTGTTCACACGCGACCTGGTACCCCGCGTCAGCGATGGACCGGTAGGCGGCAAAGGCCAGGATAGGGTACTGCTTAACCTCGGGTTGAATGAGAAGATCGGCCAGGCTTTGCTTTGACTTGATCTGATAGACGCCGTTGATCTCCAGCGAGCGGATCAGATTGGCGCCCAGCGTCGGCACGCGGATGCGCTTCACAAACGGGTTGATCCGGCTCCACAGCACCTGCCAGCCCGAGATGCTGGCCCCGAACTGGTATGCCTGTGCCGTTTCTTCCGTTGGGCTTACGTTGACGCCGATCACCGTTCCTCCCTCACACAGCTCACGCATCACGTCCACCGGCAGGTTGTTCATCGCGCCGCCGTCGACGAGAACGTCGCCCTCGTTCAGAATGGGCGAGAAAATCCCCGGAATGGCGATGCTGGCCCGGACGTTTTTCCACAGCAGGCCGGCCTGGTGCAATACGGGCCTGGCTCGTGACAGGTTGCTCGACACACAGAAAAAGGGGCACCATAGGTCCTCAATGCACAGATCCCCAAATATCTGGATCAACATGTGGGTGATCTTTTTGGACGCCATCACCGCCGTAAAAGGCAAGGTATAGTCAAACAAGGTCCTGGGATTGGCAAAGGTCCGCGCGAGTTCAAGGATTTCCTCATATCCTCGGCCCGTGGCGTACGCGGCGCCGAGCAGCGCGCCCATGCTCGTGCCCCCGATCTGATCGATCTGTATCCCAAATTCCTCAAGCGCGCGGAATACGCCCAGGTGTGCAAAGCCACGGGCAGCGCCGCCGCTCAGCACTAGGCCCACGGCTTGTCCGGTCAGCCTGCGGGCCAACCGTTGGTAGTGAGCGTCATCGTTCACCCGGACGTGATGATGGGTATGGACCTGTCGCCGGGCCAACCACTGGGCTGTATCCGTCGGTTCTGTGCTCTCGACGGGATGCAGCAACACCAGTTCGGCACGCGCGGCGGCCCCAAGTGATTGCAGGGCGATTTCAACGAGACCAGGTGCAGGATCGCCGTCGGCCTGGCCGATGATCAAGAGCCGGTCGGCCTGGCGCACACAGCGCTGTGTCCACGGTGACCAGCTTGGTTCAGCCGCATACAAAATGTAGCAGTACTCTGGTTCCTGCTCGCTCATCCAAGTGGCAAGGACGAGGCTGGTCGGATCGTCGAGCGGCGTCTGGGATGCCTTTCCTCTACCGTAGAGGCGGTCAAATTGATCGCTGTCGAGATACAGGATTCGCCCAAAGCGCTCCAGGCTCTCGTACAAATGGCGACCGAACTCGGGCAATGGCACGTTTGGGCTTGTGGGTATCAGGGCCACTGTCAATGCCCGGGCATGTTGTGCCGGTAACGCCCGTATGGATGACCTCTGGCGCTTGATGATCGTCCGTGTGATCTGCATCATCGCTTGCGGGTACTGCTCGAGAAAGCTGTTGAACACGGGCTCGGTCAGCTTGACCAGATTCGTCTCCCGGATCGCATATGCCGTAGCCGAGTGCGCTTCGCCGGTCAGGAGAGAGAATTCGCCCACGATCTCGCCCGGGCCGATCTCACCCACAATGCGTTCGCCTCTGCCATCCAGGTCGTCGGTGACAACGCGTAGACGGCCATTGATCACAATATAAATCGCATCCCCCGGATCGCCCTGATCAAAGAGGACATCGCGATGCGAGAGCTGATGCCACTCCAACTTGGCTTGTAGGTCGCCGAGCGCGGCTCTGTCCAGTTCGCCGAACAAGCCGGTCAACACGGTGGCGAGTTGTATCCGCTGCAAGCGGGGCACATTCGCCTTGACAAATCTCACAAGCCCCGGTGGATCGAGCTCTGCCAGGCGTTTTGCCGCTTTCTTGGAGCACTTGAACAGCTCGGAATCAGCCAGTGCGCACACGGTCGCCGTACGAACCTGTCTCGTCAACAACGCCATCTCGCCCACTGTCGAAAATGGCCGATCCAACTCGTCGATGACGATTTTTCCATCGTCAGGATCCTCGATCCGCACGTCGAGACGGCCCCGTAAAAGAATGTACAGACAATCGGCGATCTCTCCCTGCTCAAAAAGCGCCTGCCCCTGCGGCAAATGAACGCGCTCCAACTCTGTTTCCAACCCGTGCCGGGCAAACTCTTTGATTAGCGCCTCTTCGGATTCGTACCCGTCCGAAAAAAGGGCTACTTTGGAGTCAGATGGTGACGATTTGGGGACAGGTTGATCCATGTCTTCACCCCCAATTCAGGATTCGGGCTGTGCGCCAGCCTGCGTTTTGCCCGACTTTATACCGAACAGAGCCCGGACCGGCTTGATGCGCCGGGCGAGCAACTCGTACAGGCCGAGCGTGATCGCAAACGAGCTCGAGACGACGATCAGCAGTTTGACCAGGAGGCCGATCCCTGTACCGAACATGGCTGAGGTGTCCCACTGCACGACGTAAAAGGCGATGATGATGATCACAGGTTGGTGAAACAGGTAAAAGGGCATAGCCGCTTCCTGTCCGTATTCGAGCCAGTGGTTCCTGAAATCAAGCCAGCGCATGCCGACATAAAGCATAAAGATGGCCCAGCACCAACTGTTTACGCTGAACAGGCCCCACGCGAGATAGAACCCCGGCGTGCCGGGCGTCACCATCCACGCTGTTGCCACGTCGGCAGCGCCCGCCCCGAAAAAGAACAGCGTGCTGGCGATGCCCAGGATCAAAACGATAGGCCAGTCCCGCCGGATGGCGGACGAAAAACGCTTGTCGTCATAGAGGAGGTACCCACAGAGAAAAAAGACCAGTGTGTAGAGGAAATCTGCCCAGTCGTGCTCGGCGGGGAACAGCGGTTGCAGCGTAAAGCGCACCAGGATCAGGGGAAGGATAAACAACAGGATACCGCCGCGCCTTTCACAACAGTTCGCCAGCCAGGCAACGAAACGCCGCCCGGCATCTTTTCTCAGTCCAAGGAAGAGCGGCAACGCGATCAAAGAATATGCAAACAGAAAGCCCAGGAACCACAGGTGGTAACCTGCCCATCCAAACACGCGCGGGCCAAAGCTTATCTCGCGGATCTGGAGAAACTCGAAAAGCGTTCCCCCAAACAGGCCAGTCTGGCTCTGGTGTCTCCACTGAAAATAGAGCTGGATGGGCGAAAGGATAAGCGAGCCGACGATGAAAGGGACAAACAGCCGCCTGACCCGCTCGCCGGCATACTGGCGTCCCGTGCGCCGTCGCAGCGAAAACCAACTGCCAGTTCCGGACATCAGAAAGAAGAATGGCATCCCCCACGGACCAAAGAAGACGATAAAGAGCGTGACCGGAATGCTTTTCTCCGCGTTCTTGATCTCCCAGTCGAAATGGTCAAAAGGATGCACGGCATGGAACAGGAAAACGCCCAGAACGGCCAGGACGCGCAACCAGTCGAGATAGTGCAGCCGGACGGACTTGACCTGTGATTGTGCAACTGTGGCTGTGCTTTGCACTCTATTCCTCCTCTGCCGCCAACTCACGTCGCAGCACCTTGCCGAGATGGCTCATCGGCAGGCTGTCGCGAAACTCGACGTGCCTGGGTACCTTGTAGGCGACCAGTTTTTCGCGGCAATAGGTGCGGAGCTCGTCCACGCTGACCTGCTGGCCGGCACGGAGCACCACCCAGGCCTTGACCGCTTCGCCCTGGTATGGATCGGGCACGCCGGCCACGCCCACCTGGTCCACCGTGGGGTGCGAGGCAATGACCTCCTCCACCTCCCGCGGCCACACCTGAAAACCGCTGGGCTTGATCAGGTCCTTTTTGCGATCCACGATAAACAAGTAACCCTCATTGTCCAGGTAGCCCAGGTCCCCGGTGTGCAGCCACCCATCTATGAGCGTGTCCGCCGTCGCGTCTGGACGCTGCCAATAGCGCTGCATCACTTGTGGGGCCCGGATCAGGACCTCGCCCACCTCACCTGAGGCCAGGTTCCCCTGCCCTGTGTACGCATCGCCGATGCGTACCTCGACATCGGGCACCGGCAAGCCAACCGCGCCGGGCCTGTACTCGCCGTGCAGCGGGCCGATGATCGCGGCGGCCATGGATTCGGTGAGCGCATAGACCTCCACCATGCGCCCGCCAGTGATCGCCTCAAAGCGACGCTTGGTCTCGAGCAGCAGCGGCGCTGCCCCCGAGATGCACAGCTTGATCGACCCACAGTCCACCTTGCCGGCCTGGACATCGGGACGGTTGAGCAGAGCATTGAACAGCGTGGGCACGCCGGGCACAAAAGCCGGACGGGTGCGGCGAATGGTGGCGATTACGTCGTCAAGATCGCGCGGGTTGGGCACCAGAGCCAGCGGATTGCGACCGACCAGGCCGGTGGACAGGATGCCGACGTTGCCGTACACGTGGAACAACGGCATACAGAGCAGGATGACGTCCTCCCAGTCGATCAACTCGACCCCAAACCAGGCATTCAATTGCATCCCTGCTACCAGCAGACCGCCGTGGGTGCCCAGCGCGCACTTGGGCGTGCCCGTAGTACCGCCCGTAAACAGGAGCAGCGCCGGGTCATCTGGGCTCACCGACACCTCTGGCCGGGGGGCGTCTGCGAACTGGCGTAACAGGTCGCCCATCCACGGATCATTCTCATGGAGTGTGGCCCGATGGCCTTCCTTCCTTTCCCTGAATAGGGTGAACAGGAGACGGAGGAATGGGGGCAGGTAAGTCTTGATGTTGACGGCGATGATACAGCCTAGCTCGGTGCATTGGCACAACGGTTGGACCTTGTCGTAGAACCGGGATAGGACGATCGCTGTCTTTGCCCCGCACTCCTCCAGCATATGCTGCAATTCGTTCTCGGTGTAGAGCGGATTGATCGGTGCGACGATGGCGCCTGCCTTCCACACGCCAAGCTGGGCGATGACAAACTGTGGGCAATTGGGCAGCAGCAAAGCGACCCGATCCCCTTTGCTGACGCCCCGCGCCGTTAGCGCGGCAGCAAGGGCGTCGCTCAACCGCTCCAGCTCGACGTAGGAGAGGCGGGCGCCCTGAAACAGCAATGCCGAATGATCCGGGCGCTGGCGCGCTGCTTCGCTCACCACATCCACAAGCGTGCGCTCGGGATAGGGGCGCAGTGTGTGCGGCACGCCCTCGTCATACTGCCCTAACCAAGGTTTCCTTTCCATTTCACATCTCCTTCGACCAAGACGGGTTGGTACCCGATGAACCCGGGTTTCCACCGTGGAGAGATTTCCGGCTGCGTCACTTGGGAGTTGCCGTTCGCTTCCGTCGTGTCTTCAGCCCAAACAGAAAGCGCGTCACGCTCCATCGCCTGATGATCTCGTAGAGCCCCATCGTGACCGCGAACGAGCCCAAGAGAATTGCCAGGAATTTGGGCAACATTGCTACTCTCCACTTTACGACATAAAAAGCTACGATGATAATGACGGTCTGGTGCAGCATATAGACCGGGTAAGAAGCAGGACTGGCGTATGACAAGAACTTGCTCTTGGAATCCAAAAACTTTTGTGCCAAGGCCAGGAGAAGCACCAGATAAGACCAGCTATTCAGGCGTAAAGCAATGCATCCGAGAGTGTAAAGCAGCTTGGGTCCCCAACGCCTGAGCATATAGGGCGAGCCAAAACCCAGCAGAATGTCCATCACGTATGACCACTTGGATTGGTACAGGACGAGCATCCCAACCGATGTGACGACTGCCAGGGCTAGAGCGAGTATCCACTCCCGGTTTATGGCCTGCCCAAAACGTGCGTCGGAGAAGAGGATGTAACCATAGACGAACACGAAAAAGAGCTGCCAGTGCCACATCCAGTCATCGATCAAGGCGTGTGTCTCCGGGAATCGCCATCCAAGAGCCACTTGACCGATGATCAAAGGCACGGCGAAGCTAAAAATGGCACCCCGTCGCTGGCTGAACGCCGCCAGCCAGGAAACGAATCGCTTTCCGACCTTCCCTCGTAAGACACGAAACAGCGGCAGCGCCGCCAGGGAATAGATGAGCAGGTATACCAGAAACCACAACTGCCCCGCAGAGATATTCCCCTCGGGGTAAGTGCCGCCCTCAAAGGCGTGAGGCAGAAACTCGAGGAACGAACCTCGGAATTGGTAGTTCAGCAGGCGCTCCATGTAAACCTGAGGCGGGACGAGGATGAGCATACCGAAAAAGAGTGGCAGGAAAAGGCGCGTGAGCCGCTCACGAACATACTGCCAATACGTCCGTCGCCTCAATGCAAACCAGGTGCCCGCGCCGGCCAACAGCATGAACAGCATCATCGGCCAACTGTACATCGCCACACTGAGCCAACCCACCAGCTCACTCTTCTGGCCGTTCCAGATATGCCAGTCAAACCAGGGATGAAAGGGGGCGGCCGAATGATAGGCAAAGATCAGCAAAGTGCCTATCACCCGCAGCCAGTCAACGTCCCACCGGCGTTGCGGTTTGGTGGAAGCGGTAGTAGCTTGAGTGTTCATCGTTTGTCTCCCATTGCGTCTCGATCGGGCTTGAGCGTCAGCGTATCATCAGATCGAGACTCACACTCTTGTGTCTTTAGGGGGAACCGAGGATCCGTTCCCATCCGTTTGGTGCTCAAGCAGCGGGCTCCTCCTGTCGCGTGGAGGGCGCACCTGGTTGCTGCTTCTTGAGCGGCTTCATCCCAAACAGAAAGCGCGTGATGTTAGTTCGCTTGACTGCCAGGTCATACAGAACGGTCGTGATAACAAACGAGCCGACCATGATGGTCAACAGCTTGAGCAACACACCGGCCTGCCACTGCACCACGTAGAAGCCAAGGATAATGATCACCGTCTGGTGGATGATGTACAGCGGATAGCCTGCTTGGCCAAAGTAAGCCAGGAACTTGTTGGCAGACCTGAAAAACTGCCTCGCATAACCCAGCAGGGCGATCAGACAACACCAGGCAATGAGAGTGGTCCGAACCGGCTTGAGCCAATCCGGGTCAATGACCTTGGTCAAGGTCAGGACCATCCAGGTGACAAACAGTCCCACTCCCACGATCAGGGCGACCAGTTTGTGCCGGTCAATCGTTCGCTCAAAGCGCGCATCGGCCACCAGGATATACCCCAACAAAAAGTAGGTGATATAGTATAGAGGATTGGGGTAGAAATGAGGGAGCAGGGCGTCCGCTAACAGAGGCAGAACGACGGGCACAAAGATCATACCCGGCCGGGTCAAGAACTCCGTCACCTTGTTGAGCAGGCGTCCCCCGGATTCGCGCCTGAGATAAAGGAAAAGGGGCAGCGCGATCAGGGAAAAAACAAACAGGTAAAGGATGTACCACAACTGTCCCATGTCGATCCCGCCGGTGAAGCCAGAATCAAAGAATCGGGGATAGAACTGCAGGTAGGATTCGGCATAGTCTGGGCGCTGGTGGCGTGCGGCAAAATACAGTTGTGGTGGAACGATCACCAGGAACCCAAAGATAAAGGGCACGAGCAGCCGCTTGAGCCGCTCTACGACGTACTGCCCGCCAGTCCGACGGCGCAGTGCAAACCAGGAAGCAGCGCCCGCCAGGACGAAAAAGAGGGGCATGTGCCAGTGGTCGATGAACAGCGATATCCAAGACGCGACGACACTCAACTGGTCGTTCTTGATGTAGAACGGATCCCAAACGTAAAAGATCCTGGAGGGATGGATGTAGAACAGGAGTAGCGTTGCCAGCAAGCGCAGCCAGTCGATATCCCATCGGCGTGCTGGTTTCACCGATTTGTTGCCCATTTGCGTGTTCACGGTTTCCTCCTTGTAGAGACTGAATGGTTTGTGATGTGAATAATCAGGAATGGTCTTGATTCCCTGCGATGTCTTGCCGGACCTGTCGGATCGCGGCGAGCATTTGGTCAAAGGAAGCCCCTTTTCTCAGAAAGGCATCCACGCCCACTTGTCTCGCTCGCTCGCGATTGCTGGGATCGTCATAGAGGGTGATCATGACGACGGAGATCCCAGGATGTCGGTCCTTGAGGCGCTGGGTGGCTTCCAGGCCATCCAACTCTGGCATCTCTAGGTCCATCAGCACCACATCGGGAGCGAGCTGCTCGGTCAGTTGGATGGCCTCCAGGCCAGTGCCGGCTTCGCCCACGACCTCCAGGTCGTCTATCAGCTCGAGCACCGTGCGCAGCCCCTGCCGTACGTGTTCGAGGTCGTCCACGATCAAGACTCTGATTCTCTTCATCGCTCCTATTCCTGCTTTGCCAACTGGGATCGACCACATACAGTGTACCGCATTTCCCGTCTGAGCACATCGGGCGGGCGGAGTGTTTGCTGGTACGAAAAGCGACCGATCGTTCAGATCGGTCGTGAGGAGGAGGATGTAGGTCTTGGGTCGTAGGACTAGGGTCGTAGGTATGGCAGTCTCATTCGTCGGGCGTCAACCCTTGTTTGTAGGCATAGATGGCGGCTTGTGTGCGGTCCGCGAGGTGAAGTTTGCCGAGGATATTGCTGACATGGGTTTTGACCGTCTTGGCG
>Ga0209536_100014730_pt1 | contig 11208 bp, 11 predicted proteins | sample DeeMarSeWOR28_12_FD_187461 | JGI IMG/M metagenome (GOLD analysis project Ga0209536, IMG submission 187461) | Marine sediment microbial communities from White Oak River estuary, North Carolina - WOR-2-8_12 (SPAdes) (version 2) | ecosystem: Environmental > Aquatic > Marine > Intertidal zone >... | reverse complement strand
CATTTTAGGCACTTTAGGCATTTTAGGCATTTCCCAAACGAGGCTGACCGCTTAATGGTCTAAATCGCAATTTTCATGCACACATTTGTGCGAGGAGCCAACAAATTTATGGACTGGATTTCTTTTCCGGCCGCAGGGGAAACTGTTTGGAAAGCAGCCAGTAAGTATGAAAGGAATAGATGTAGGTCGTAATTTTGTATTTTAAGTCTTTTATTTACACCCGGCAGGCGCCTTGACGGAGCGATTCTCCGGGCCGATAGCCATGCTGCAGACATCATCCCCGTCATCCGGCAGGTCTTTGGTGAACAGCCGAGCCAGCGGCACGGTCACAGGGCTGGCAATGAATCGGATGGTGGTCCCGAGCAATCCTCCGGCCTGAATACCCACACCGAAATCATCGAAATTTCCCCGGACTTCAACCGGGGTGGCCAGGCTGAAAAATTCCGGTTTCTTGGCCGTGGGAGCCATTTTCAGATCAATGGTCTCTTTTTTGAAGTCGACCTGGCCCTTGCCGCAAATCCGGACCTTGGTGGTATCTATCAGAATGATGTTGGGTGTCAGCAGGCCCCCCTTCATGGTCCAGCGGCCAAGAACGCAGTTGATTTCGGAAGGCTGGTTATCTTTTCCTGAGGCAACGGCGGCAATTACGTTAACCGCCCACAGGTCGATGATGCCGGCCTTGAGGTTTTCCAGGCGGCCGGAAAAATCAAAATAGCCGCTGCCGTTGGCCATGAGGTTATGAAAACTGTCAGCCGAGGATTTCAGGTCCACGTCAAGGTTGATGATCCCACCCATGTCGGCCTTCGGGTTCGCCCGCCGCACCAGCACACCGAAGTCAAATTTATCCATCACCGCCCGCACCGATGCTTCCGGGGCCTGGGGATCAGGTTTCAGGGTGGCCGCCAGGGTGAAGGAGCCCCCCGGAATGTTTAGTTTCATCGGGTCTAACATAAAACGTCCGTCTTTCTGGGTAACTGTCAAAACACCGCTGCCCAGCTCGTCGGTACCGGACATCACTTTCTTTGCTTTAACATCCATCCGGACATCAAACTTTTTGAGCACCTCCAGGCTTAACAGTTCTGCCACTTCTCCATCCGGTGACGACTTTTGATCCTGTGACGCTTTGGTAACTTTTTCCTTTTTGGGGCCCGTTTGGAGGGCCGGTTTCTCCGGATCACTTTTCTGCGGTGACCAGTCTCCAACATCAAAATCGTTGAGCTGAATCAACGGGGATTTGAGCTCAATGGCCACATCCGGCTTGCCCCCGGAACGGTCGGCGGTCAGCTTGCCGGTCAGCTTGCTCGCACCAACCTGGATTAGAAGGTCTGAAAGGTCGATCCGGTCCCGGCGCATGGCAAGCTGGGCGGCAGCCTTGTAAGATTTTAACGGCGGCAGGTCTAAATCCAATAATCCGTTCATACTGTCCAGGCGTTCGCCGGTCACCGATGCTTTTAAATTCAGGCTTCTCAATGCCTTGGCCAGATCGAGAGCGCCCGCAAAATCAAACCTGGTTTTGGCAATCTCGGTTTTGATCTCCATCCGGGACCTGCTCTCCTCCACCAGTTCCTGCAGGGAACCGATCTCAATCGTGGTGACGTAGGCTTCATTCAACAGCTTGCCCTTCATCGACAGGATGAAAGGCCTGCCGGGCAGCATGTCCCCGCTGCATTCGTCAATTTTGAACTGCAGCGGTTCGGCCAGGCCGGGTCTGCGATAATCCACCAATATGTCTTCCAGGACCAGTTTGGCCAGCACCAGGGAATCGGATGTCAGCTCCAGCTGGCTATCTTCCGAAGACGGTTTGGGTTGAGTCGGCGCCTCGGATTTGAATTCGACCGGGGTTTGAGAGAACCAGTTTACCGCTCCCGTCTTGTCTTCCACGAGCATGACGGCAAGTCCTTTGACGCTGAATTTGGCAATTTGAATCTTTGCCAACAAAAGCGGCAGTAAACGCACCTGGATCTCGGCGGTTTTCATCTTGAGGAAATCCCCTTTTTCAAAGCCTTTGGGATTTGATATTCGCAGGCCTTCAAGGGAAAAAATTGGCCGCACTGAGGTGGTAATGACGATTCTCTCGTCAATTTTGACCGCGCGGCCCAGGGCCAGGGATGCCGCCGACTCCACAAGGCCTTTGTGACCGCTCAGATCTATCGGAATTCGAATGACCGACAGGAGGATGATGATCAAAAGGAGGCCTGCAATCAGACCGCCCAGAATATACAGAATCCAACGGAGGGGTTGGGAAACACGCATGATTTTCTGGCTCCTTTTCTTGAGATTTCAGTGAATTTGTAGAATAAGTGAGTGGGTTTTGTCAATCTAGGCCGTTGCCGAGACAGGCCTTGAATCTTGGCATTGTATCATCGCTAAACGGAAAATCGGTTGAAAATGATACATTTTGGCTGTCCAGCTAGGGATCATGAGGTTTTTTATTGACAATTTTTGCTTTCATGAGCAATATAACGGTAGTTTCACGATTTGGGAATGGTCTTTGACCGCATTCTCTAAATCCTCTCTGGAGATAGAAGCCGATGGGCCAATAATGATTCCAGACTGAACAGAGAAAGCATCTTACCCTGGCAGCAGAGTTAGAAGTGGCTCTGCTTTTTTTACACTGACTTACACTCCGATTGTGGTTTTCAGTCAGCGCATTCGAAAACTACCGGACCCAGAGACATATAGAAGGGGATCTATGAACGAGGGAACCGTTAAGTGGTTTAACAAGAAAAAGAATTATGGCTTCATTGAATCAGATGAACAGGTAGAAATTTTCTTTCATGGTTCGAACATTGCCGACCATGGCTTTTTTGGTCTGACAAACAATGATCGTGTAACCTTTGAAGTCAAAGAAATGCAAAACGGGCCGCAGGCCGTCAGAGTCAAAGTGGTCAGTTAATCTTGCGCTTGAAATCGTTGATCCTGCCTTCCATCTCTTGAAGCGCAAGATACGCTTCATCCACAGATAGCGCCTCAAATTGGATGCCATCACCCGGCTTAATCTGACCCAGCGACGGGAGATCCGTTGAAATTACCGTCGCGATTTTGCGGTAACCTCCGGTAACCGTCTCTCCCAGGATAATTATGGGCTTTCCATCGCCCGGAATTTGAATGGAACCCGCAATCACGCCCTCCGAAATAATCGATGCTTCGATATCCGGCTTAGGCAGAATCTCCGGTCCTTGCAGCCGGATACCGGTGCGATCGGAATCCTGCGACATCCTGTATATGCAGTTTAAGAAGGCGTGCCGGCTGGCATCCGGGAAGTGGTCATCCTGGGGACCCAGGACCACGCGCAATTTCCATTTATCTGAATATTGCGGAATCCAGTCCGGGTTGAAGACGCGTCCGGTGTCACGCATTGGCCCACGGGGTTCATTGCAAGCCAGGATATCTTCTTTTTTTAGGGTGCGGCCGTGATGGCCCCCGAAGCCCGAAGGAAGGTTGGTTGACCGGCTGCCCATGACGCGCGGCACCCCTATTCCTCCCGCAACGGCAATGTAGGCCCGAAATCCGCTGACCGCATTGCCAAATGATAGAATGTCATCTTTTTTGAAAGCATGCGATCGCCACATTTCGATGGGCTGCTTGTTTTTTTTAGGTCGAAGATCTCCCCCGGTGACTGCGATTAGGGTATCGCTCAAGACCTTGATTCCGGGCCCCAGCAACAGGGTCTCCAGGCCGGCTTGATCTTCACGGTTGCCAACCAGCAGGTTGGCAATCCTCAATGCGAAAGAATCCAAAGCGCCACTGGGCGCAACACCAAAACGGCCGTATCCGTATCGGCCAAGATCCTGGACCGATGTCATGATCCCCGGAGATCTGATCTCTAACGTCTCTATGGCTGCCATCGGGATGCTTCCTCCGCGCTGATCGCTTGAAATCGGACCCGGTCTCCCATCATCAACAGGCTTGGCGGCTGCCCCTGGGGATCGAAAAGATTCACGGGTGTCCAGCCGATGATCTGCCAGCCACCGGGGCTGTCAACCGAATAAATGCCGGTTTGTTTCAGAGCAATTCCCACCGACCCACGGGGAACAAGAATCCGTGGAGTTTCGCGACGGGGAGTGGCGATGGCATCCGGCACTTCGCCCAGATAGGGGTATCCCGGTGTAAAACCGATCATGTAGACGCGATAGGTCGGCCGGGTATGATAATCGATTACCTCTTGGGGGGTAATATGATGGTATTGGGCGACGCTTTCCAGATCCGGCCCCTGCTCACCGCCGTAAACGATCGGAATCTCAATGGTTCGCGGAGCCGGCAGCCGGGCATGATCCAGGCCTTGATAAAGGTCGTCAATCTTGCGTTCAAGTTCGGGCGCTGAAATGAGCAGGGGATCATAAATCACCAGCAAGGATCGATAGCTCGGGACCAAATCTTTGACCCCATCGATCTTATGCAGGTCCAGGGCGACAAATAATTCCTGGACGCTCTGGTTGACCGAAGGGCTGATTTCATTGCCCAGTTCGACGAGCAGAGAGCGGTCGCCCATTAAGCCAAATATGGGTGTATCATAAAGCATCAATAGTCGACTATACCAGGTCAAATTTTTGATAATTATGGTTAAGAAGAAAAATGCTTCTAAAGAAATTCTGCCGGTGGCGCAATTTCGACACCTGATGTGACCAATGTTTCCCGAATGTTTTTGACCAGTGCCAGGGCGGACGGGTTATCACCGTGCACGCATATCGTATCGGCAGCCATATCGATTTCAGAACCGTCTATACAAACCACCTGGCCTTGTGTGACCATTTTCAATACTTTTTCGGCCACCAGCTTGTGATCGTGAATGACCGCTCCGGGCAGTTTACGGGAAACCAGCGAGCCATCGCGATTATATGCCCGATCACCGAAAAACTCAAAGCCGATCCGGATGCCGTGTTTGGCACCGATGGCTTCCAGCTCCGAACGGTTCGATCCGGCCAGCACAAATAAAATAAGGTTTTTATCCAGTGCGGCTACCGCTTCGGCCACAGCATCCCAAATCTCCGGATTTTGCACAGCCATCGTGTACAGGGCTCCATGGGGCTTCACATGCTGAAGTTTCACGCCCTGGGCTAGGGCAAAGGCTTGAATGGCGCCAACCTGGTAGGTTACGTAGTCCTTGATTTCATCCAGGGAAGCATCCATGTTGCGTCGACCGAAACCAACCAGGTCCGGAAATCCCGGATGGGCGCCGATGGCAACCCCGTTTTCGCGGGCAATGGCAATGGTGCGCCTCATAACCGCGGGATCCCCGGCATGAAACCCGCAGGCGATGTTGGCGGAACTGATCAGCGGAATGACGTCTTCGTCCATGCCGAGTTTATAATTCCCGAAGCTTTCCCCCACATCGGAATTAAGATCAATTTTATTTACCGTCATATTCTTACCTCCAGGATACTCGGTGTGTTCGATATGTGACACATTTAATAGATCGAGATTAAACGGCTTAATAGCTTGGCATGGGATGGAATCTAGGGCGAAGCCCCCTGCTTTATTGCACAATTTACCAATGAATTCAAAATAAAAAAAGGGAATAGGTGCTGACCTATTCCCTCGGGTGACATCAACAAAGAAATTTTAACGTTTCGAAAACTGAAACCGGGCCCGGGCACCTTTTTGCCCGTATTTTTTGCGTTCTTTGACCCTGGGATCACGTTTGATAAACCCGGCCTTTTTCAACGTCAGTCGAAAATCGGGATTGAGGCTCACCAGCGCCCGTGTAATTCCGTGTCGCACGGCTCCGGCCTGACCGGCAATGCCGCCGCCGACCACCGTTGCTTTAACATCGTAAGAACCAAGCGTGTTGGTAATTTTGAACGGCTGAATCAACTCCTCCCGGGTGGCTTCAATCGGGAAATATTCTTCCACGGGACGATTATTGATAATGATCTCTCCAGTGCCCGGCTTCATCCATGTTCTGGAAATGGCTGTCTTGCGTCTGCCGGTGGCATAATACTGATTTTCCTGGTTCATTTAATTCCTCAAATTTCGGTGTTGGTTTATAAGGTAATTACCTCGGGATTCTGGGCTTCATGCGGATGCTGATCACCGGCATATACCTTTAATTTCTTGAGCTGCTTTTGGCCCAGCCTATTTTTGGGCAGCATGCCTTTGACTGCAAAACGAATAAGATCTTCAGGCTTTTTTTCTTTAAGATCCCCGGCTGAAATCGATGTTAAACCGCCATTATATCCGCTGTGGCGGTAATACTGTTTTTGGTCTAACTTCCTTCCGGTAAGCACGATCTTATCCGCATTAATCACGACAATCCAATCACCGGTATCGACATGGGGGGTATACAAGGGATTGTGTTTACCCTGAAGACGGGAAGCAATGGTGGTGGCCAAACGACCCAAAACGGCTCCGTTGGCGTCAACAAGGCCCCAGTTGCTCTGGTTATCTGATTGCCTGGCACTGTATGTATATTTTTTCACTTTTTACGCACTCCTAAGTTTAATGAATCCGGCATGTTTAAACAATTATAGGGTCTGTGTCAAGAAAAAAATGCTATCACATCCTATTAAAAAAAGCTACCGCCTCTTTACAGAAAATAGAAAAAAGGTTAGGTCAAACAAAAGTAGAATCCCACCAAGTTCAAGAAGGAAAAAGTAAACTAATGGAAAAACTGGAATTTGAGGTCAAATTTTTTCTCTCCGATATCCAATCACTGCGTCAGGACATCCTTGATCTGGGTGCCCGGTCTCAGGGAAGATTTTTTGAAAAAAATCTGCGGTTTGAAGACGCAAACAAAACCTTGATGGGCAAAAAGTGTCTTCTGAGACTGCGGCACGACCACAAAACAACCCTGACATTTAAATCACCGCCCCAGGAAAGCAGCAATCAGTTCAAAGTCTTAAACGAGCAGGAAGTTGAAGTCGGGGATTTTGTCACCATGAATGACATCCTGGAATCCCTCGGGTTTCACTGTGAACAGATATATGAAAAATGGCGCGAAACCCTTGTTCTAGGAAATACCCAATTTTGTTTGGACGCCATGCCGTATGGAAATTTTCTCGAAATCGAGGGGGCCACAGAAGATATCAGCCAATACGCCCAGGATCTGGGGCTTCAGTGGGGTAAAAGAATCCTATCTAATTATTTAGAAATTTTTGAAATTCTAAGAAAAAAATTGGGCCTTGAATTCACAGACCTCACATTTGAAAATTTTAAAGAAATCGATTTAGATGTTCAAGATTATTTGCACCTAATTGAGGCGGATGGTCATCGAGATTGATAGGCAGGGACAAAATGGTATAAACAGAAAGGCCTGAGGTGGCGGGCGCCCTGCAACGGACTGAAATAAGACATTTTCCTTATTAAAATCCGAAATCCCAGATCCCAAATCTGAAATTTCCTGCCTCTGTTCTCTGCTTGCCGCGCCGAAGCCGTGCGGCGACGGCGGGTCGTCGGGCATTTACTCCGCAGGCGTGCCCTTCATCGGTTCCCCAAAGGGATCCTGGGACGGGGGTACTGAAATCTTCGGCCCAGGGGGTGACGCCAGAGGCGGCGGGGCGGATTCCGTTGGTACCGCATGCACGGCGGGTGCTGGTTCGGTATCTTTTGGTTTGCTGGGCGGCAGCTTGACCGGATAACCCTTTTCCAGCAGCAATTCCCCTGCGCGGGTAAACACATAAACTGTTGCAGTTTGAAATTTTTCCGGGAATTTGGGGGATCGCGACGAAAGTCTCATGGTTTTAAAATAGTTTATGCCAAAGGAATGACCTCGTTGTTTGCCTGTCGGACGTCCGTCCACCAGGGGCATCCAGGGGATGGGCAACCAGTTGGTCTGCTCCCCTTTTAAGATCACAACTGCATGACCTGAAACTCGCTGGGAATTTGGACTGGTGTTTTTAATTTTGAACAGGACTTTTAACCTCTTGGCGTCAGACAAATTGGATATTTGAAAATCCTCAATGGCAACACTTAATCCCGAATCGATTGGCGCGCTAGTGGGTTGCGGTTTGGCCTGCTTTGGTGTCGGCTGCTCATTTTTTTTTGCAACCACCTGGTTGGGTTTACCCTCATTATCGGAACTGCTTTGTTCCTGAATGGCTGATTTGTTTTCGGCTGGTTTTTCTGTTTTAGCTCCTAAGCTTTCCTGGACTCTGGATTCAGCCAACACCAGCCGGGTCATCAGGATGTCTTTATCATGCCGCAGGGAGGCTATGCGTTCATCAGAAATTCTTAAATCATCTTTAAGATCGTGATTGTCCATGATGATTTGCTGGTTCCAAACAAAAAGGCCCGCAGAAACTCCGATGGAAACAACCAGCACAACAAAAGATAGGATGACGATGCTTTTAAAGTGTTTGAGTGTTATGGTCCTACCGTGATTCCCGATGAACATCAGGGTCCAGCGTCGATCCTGTTTTGAACGTTTTCCTGGTTTAAAGGGATGTCCGGCTTGATTTGAGTTTTTCTTTAAATATTCCATCACTGTATATTAAGATATCCTGTATATCGAAATTTTTCAAATTATTATAAACCCACCCACACCCTGTCTCCCTTTTCAGCATTCAAATGTTGCGCGGCGTTGCCTTTATTGACAGCAATCTCAAGATACCCGCGACTGCCGATTAGGGCCAATGGGGTGTTTGGTCGCACGCTGGCATAGGTTTCAGATAAGCCTTTGATGACATTGGTCCGGATTTTGATCCGAATCTTTTCCTGCGGGCCGGCATGCAAACATTCGGTTATCTGTTCGGATTTAATGTTGGTTATCAAATTTCCGAAATGATCTAGCGCCACAACTTCGCCCTCGAGTTCACCATTTTCTGAACACCGGGCACCGAGGCCGTCAAGGCGGACAACTTTTTGCAGATCTATTTCAGGACCCAGTTCCTTTACCTCCAGCCCGCTGGCGATATGGGCACCAACCGGCGCTATAATGTCCCGACCGTGAAATGTCCGACTTGCAGAGACCCTGAAATAGTTCGGATTAGTTATAAGGTTAAGCGAAGAGACATTTTTTTCAGCGAGCAAGAGCGAGAGCACACCGTTATCCGGGGCAATGAAAAAATGATTTTCCAACTGAAGGACCAGCAGGCCCCGTTCGGTACCAACGCCGGGGTCAACGACAATCAGGTGCACCGTCCCTTCCGGGAAATAATGATATCCAGAGTGAATCGTAAAGGCCGCCTGAACAATATCCTGACGGTCGATTTGGTGGGTTATATCTACGATGGTGGCCGAGGGATTGATGGAAAATATAACCCCTTTCATCAACCCCACATACTCATCGTCTGTACCGAAATCCGTCAATAAGGTTATAATCGACATAGCAAATCTAAAAGGTTCAAAGGTTTACCCGCCTACGGCGGCGCCGGAGGCGACCAGGGTTCAGGGTTCAACGTTCAGGGTTATACTGTCGGAACAAGCTGCAAATGCGTCTAATCGCCTGAAATTCCCTGCAAAGTTCCGAATCAAAGGTCTTTAACCTCTGAACTCAGAACTCTGAACCCAGAACCGTTGTATCCGGAACCTCTGAACCCAGAACCCAGAACCCTGAACCTGTTTTTTCTAGAACATCTTGGTCTGATGGGTCTGAACCTTAAACCCCAGATGCCTGAACGCATCTTCAGATGCTTTTCTGCCGGAAGATGTTCTTGTAATGAACCCTATTTTCAACAGGTAAGGCTCGATGACATCCACCAGGGTGTCCGACTCTTCCTGAAGGGTGGCCGCAATGGCTTCGATTCCCACCGGACCGCCATGGTAAAACTTAATTATCGTCTTTAAATAGCGTCGATCCAACTCGGTCAGGCCTTCTTCATCAACACCTTCGAGTTTCAGGGCGGCAGAAACCGTAGATTTGGTAATGGTCCCGTCTGCTCTTACCTGACTGTAGTCTCTGACCCGTTTGAGAAGCCGATTGACTATTCTGGGGGTTCCCCGGGATCTCCGGGCAAGGGTGACGGCGCCGTCATCCCCCAGGGCAACTCCGAGCAACGCCGCCGAACGCTGGGTAATTTTTACCAGATCAGCTTCTGCGTAAAAATCCAGGCTTCTAAAAATGCCAAACCGATCCCGCAAAGGCGCCGACAGCAGACCGACCCGTGTGGTTGCCCCCACCAGCGCAAAGCGCTTTAATTGAAAACGGTGACTTCGGGCATGAACCCCTTTATCAAAAACAAAATCAATGGCGAAGTCCTCCATGGCAGGATATAGGAATTCCTCAACGGCCTTGGGTATGCGATGAATTTCATCAATAAACAGGATGTCGCCGCTTTCAAGGTTAGTCAAAAGCCCGATCAAATCGCCACCCTTGTCAAGGGCCGGGCCGGAAGTCACGGTAAGATTGCCTCCCATCTCGTTGGCGATGATATGGGCTAGGGTCGTTTTTCCCAAACCCGGGGGGCCGTGCAGAAGAACATGATCAATCGGCTCCTGACGCTGCATGGAGGCCTCTATAGCAATCTTAAGGGTTTCCACCACTTCGCTCTGGCCGACATAATCGGAGAGGTTTGCCGGACGCAGGGATAGTATCTCGGGATCCCTGTCCTCAAGCATGGGTGCGCCGGATATCAGGTCCTGCTCATCTGAAGCGTATGATATGGTGTCATCGCTCATAATTATTGCATACGGTAATGTTTTTTGTGTTTTTAGCTAAATTTTGACTTTTCTCAGATTAGTTAGGCTTTCAAGGTGTCAGGTGTCGGGTGTCAGGTAGGAACAGCAGACACTCTGAAACCTGACACCTGACACCTTGTGTACCTATTCCCCTGTTTTTTCCCCCCGGTAAACTTCTTCAAAAAGCTCTTCGGCGGTCTTTATGGTCTTGTTGCGCTTCAACGCTTTTTCTATCATCTGCCGGGCATCCCCCATCCGATGGCCTAGCTGGCTTATCATAACATCAAGCACCTGTTTTGAAAAGTCCTCGTCAGGTGGTTCGGCTTTACGATCGGCGGGGCGGATCAAGGCAAATTTGCCCATTTTGCCCTCCAGGGTGGCGATAATCTTTTGGGCTGTTCGGCGGCCGATGCCCTTGAGCTTGGTAAGCTGATTTATCTCGCCGGCTTCAATGGCAGTGGCAATCTCTCGAATGGGCACGGTTAGCGCTTTAGCGGCCTTCAGGGGACCGATATCTTCTACTGAAATAAAATATTGAAAAAATTCCTTTTCCACCTCAAGATTGAACCCGATCAAAACAGGTTTGGGCTGCCGGTCAGTCTGCTGAAAAAAAATGTAAAGGGATATTTCCTCTCCAATTTTCTTATACTGTAA
>Ga0209536_100014729_pt1 | contig 11208 bp, 11 predicted proteins | sample DeeMarSeWOR28_12_FD_187461 | JGI IMG/M metagenome (GOLD analysis project Ga0209536, IMG submission 187461) | Marine sediment microbial communities from White Oak River estuary, North Carolina - WOR-2-8_12 (SPAdes) (version 2) | ecosystem: Environmental > Aquatic > Marine > Intertidal zone >... | reverse complement strand
TATTTGTGCCACTGATTTTTCAGATTTCTCCAATCGCACCGTAAATTACGGAATTGCACTGGCCAGAGAATTTGAAGCCAAACTGTATGTCTGCCACATAATTGATCTGTCTTCGGTGGCGATTTATGGAGAATTTCAATTGGATCCGGTTGGGTTACAAAACCGCATTATGAAGGATGCCCGTGAACAGTTGGAAGAATTGATCGGCCAGCAGCACAAAGAATGGGAGCCGCTGATTACGGTTGGACACACAGCAGACGAAATAGCTCGCATCGTCGAAGAAAAAAATATCGACCTTGTGATTACCGCCACCCGTGGCCGATCCGGACTTAAGCGTCTAATTCTGGGATCCGTAACTGAGCGGCTGATGCGAACCCTTCGATGCCCTCTTTTAGTTGTCCACAGCCCGGACAAAGAATTTATTAGCGCAGGCGAACTCGAAGTAAACATCGACAGGATTCTTGTAGGTTGTGATTTTTCGCCGGATTCCAGTCTGGCCTTCGAATACGGGCTGAGCCTGGCCCAGGAATTCGAATCCGAATTGCATTTAGCGCACGTCATTGAATCCGCTGCCTATCTGGAGCTACAGAAGACCGATACTCCCATTGAAACCGAAATTCAGCAGGAGATTCATGATCGTCTGATTCAGAAGCTTCATGACATGGTACCCGAAGACGCCCGCAACTGGTGCAAACCCAAAACAAGTCTAATAGAAGGCCGACCTTACGAAGAATTGGTTAAATATGCTGAAAAGAACGACGTTGGTATGATCGTTTTGGGAGCCAGAGGGCTAGGGTTGGTTAAGAGTTTGTTGTTGGGATCCACAACAGATCGGGTAATCCGCAGAGCGCCGTGTCCGGTTTTGTCGGTGAGTGCGAAAGTACAAAATGAATAACTGGTTGCTGGTAACTGGTTTCTGGTGCCTTGTCTCAATCTGGTGTCAGGTGTCAGCTCTCGCCTTCTTCCTTGCTGACACCTGACACCAGACCCGAACCTTGAGGAGACAGGGATCATAAGTCAGAGACAAGTGACCAGATGCAGCGACCAAAGGCCACAATCATCCAATTGTTGGGTTTCCAGGCGCTGTAGGTTCTTTTTTGTTGAGATACTGATTTTTGCTGTTTTCTCCTTTTTGCCATTTTTATACACTCCTTAAATTTCAGTTGTACCCAACGAGCATGCCATCGGAAACCTTCATGATCCGTTGGGCATAACTGGCGCAATCCGGACTATGGGTGACCATCATAATGGTCATACCTGCCTCATTCAGTTGCCGCAGTAATTCCATGATCTCTCTGGTGGTTTTGGTATCAAGATTTCCGGTGGGCTCATCGGCCAGCAACACCGGCGGTTCGTTAACAATAGACCGTGCAATGGCTACCCGCTCTTTTTCTCCTCCTGAAATTTGATTAGGCAAGCGTTGTGCCTTGTCCAACAAGCCGACCTGATTCAGGGCCTCTTCGGCCATTGCCCATTTCTTCCTCTTACCGGCTTTTACAACCGCCAGCGGCAACATGACGTTTTCAATAACCGTCAAATATGGAACCAGATGAAAGCTCTGAAAAATAAAGCCTAAAAATTCTCTGCGAAAATCGGCCCGTTGTTCCTGACCAAGGCTGTAAACGTCGATGTCATCGACAATTAACCGCCCGGATGTGGGGGCATTCATGGCGCCCATCATGCCCAGCAAGGTCGATTTACCGGCACCGGATTCGCCCATGATACCGATAAAGTCACCTTCATTTATATCAAAGCTGATGCCAGCTACTGCAGTAACCGTTGCATCACCATTTCCGTATTGTTTAATTAATTCTTCTGCTACGATATAGTTCATATTTCACCTTTTTTAATCGCTTCAGCATATATCAATGCTACAATGAATATCTGAAGCTTCCGTTAATAAACTTTAGTCCGTTACTGTGATAAATTAGTTACAGGGCCCGCAGGGCTTCATTCGGATCTAGTCGTGATGCGATTAATGCCGGATAGGCACTTGATAACAATCCCACCAGCAAAGCAATGCACAAGGCACCACCTGCGAGTTCGGGATTAAAAGGTACCGCCCCGGAATGGCTCTCACTAAAAAATGTAATCGCAATTTTAGATGCACCCCATCCGATAAAATAACCGAAGATCCCGGCCAAACCTGAAACGATTCCGGCCTCCAGGAACACGATTCTCATAATATGCCCCCTGCGGAAGCCAATGGCCCGAAAAATTCCGATTTCATCGGTTCGTTCTCTGACACTGCCCATCATGGTGACCAGCACAACCATGGAACCGATGAGAAGGATGACGCCGGATATCCCGTAAGAAAATCTTTTAAACTGTTCCAACGTTTCCATTCGACTCTTGACGACTTGTTGGATGGCCATTACCTTGCCACCGGGGATTGCCTCGGAAATTTGCCTCACCATTTCATCTATCGGGCAATCTTTGCACAGGGCGGCCACCTCGGCCATAGACACGCGTCCGTTTTTATTAAAAATTGATTGAGCCGTCACTAGCTGAGCGAAGACAAGCTGATCATCCTGGGAACCGGTAGGTTGAAGAATCCCGGAAACAAATAACTCCCTATTTTTAATGTTGACCGAATCACCCGTGTCTAAGTCGAGTACCCGCGCAGCTTCAGCGCCCAAAATCAAGCCGTTTTTATCCGGCAAAACCCCCTGTATATTCCACCAGGGTTTTAATATTTCGGAAGCCTCAAAATCTACCCCCGCCAGGAGGACTTTTTGGGAGCCGACCTCGACCACACCCAACACCAATGGTCCTAATGCCGCTACATTACGGGCATTTTTGATCGAACCAACCCTCGCCAGCTCCGCCTCTCGTATCTCTTCCATTTCAAATGAGACACCGCCTAGGGAAAGCCCACCATAGGTAAGGGTAAGGTTCTCGGTTTTGGGAACGATGAGAATGTTGGCACCGTATTTTTCGAGTTTATGATTAATATCGTTGGTCATGGCCTCGACAAAACTGATGATGCCAACAACCGTGGAAACCCCGATGACAAGGCCGGCCAGCACAAAAGCAGCCTTGCCTTTACGCCGCATTAAGTTTCGAAACGTAATCACTCTTAGATTCATCGACAGATCCTTTACGAAAAATTGAAATATTGTTTGCCTTCCAGAATATCTTTTACCTGGATGACGACCTTGCCATTTTCGACATTTCGAATTAAGGGTGCCGGATTGCATCCGCCTTTCACCTCATTGACCAGAACAGAGGCAAATCGGCGCCCACAGTTGCGACAAACCATGACATCGCCATCCTGATAATACCCTTTGCCAGCCGGCCAACACACATCACAGGCATCAAAGGCAGCCCGGATAACTCCATCGGAACTCTTCAGAATAAAATATTTGACGGTAAAACTGCCGGCAACGTGTTGGAAGTGGCGTGCTTTTCCGTCATCAAATAAACTGGCCGGAAACGTGACCTGGGTTGCTGTTTTGGCTGCGGGAGATGAAGTAGTAGCCACAGGGGAAGAACCCGATATATTGTAAACATAATATAAGAAACCACCCCCTGCGATGATTGCGGCGCAGGTAGCAGCGATAAATATAGGCAGACGGCTCTTTTTTCCTGTTCCCAGAACCACCGCTTTTTTTGCTTCCCTTTTATCCGTTGTTCTCTGACGGTTTTCGGTACCACCTGTTTCGATCGTCTTTTTCGCATGAGTTGTTCTCTTTTTTCTTTTTGCCATGATTAAATTCTCCTATTTGTTTAAATATTAATTGAGTAATTCTTTTATGCGAGATCACATAAAATGCCGTTTGGTTTGGCGAAATAAGGTCAAAACGCAGGGTCGGCCACCACTTGGCGCGGTGTAGTCACTCTAAAAGCGTGACTTCGCCGCGCCAAGCACAAGCCCCGCCCTACGAATCATCTCGTTTCTTAAGTCAACAGATTCAAACAAGGCTGGATTCGTCCGGAATGACGGCCTTTCGCGAATTGTGAAGCAGCCTCGTAAGCGTCGCCAAATTCAGGTGAATGCGTTCGATCGGAAGTTTAAATTTCTTTCTTTAGTGAAAGATCAAATGAGAAGGGAGAGATGTTGAAGGTAAATGGGTGAAGATTGCAAAAAAGTGCTGGCCGAAAGCCACACACGATTGTGATTGGATCCAATATTGCTATAGAATAAATGTTTTATAAAGGCCGCTGTATCTGCAGAACCATAGGTTTCTGCGCGAGCGGTGGATAAGGCGCACAGTGGAAACTCAAATTTCTGGCTTTTTTTAAGGCCACACGGAAGTGAAGCAGCTTCAGGACAACAGTTGCCTTTAATTTGAGCCGGGCGCGTGGCTGTATGATGTATTGCCGTCATATTCGAAGAACAGCAACAATTTTCCCCACAATCCGAGTAAGAAAATCCCGGTGTTGCCAAAAAGCTCAGACTTAAAAAAATAACCAAGACTAATGAGAGTGATTTTCTCATAATAAATCCTACCAAATTAGTATGATAAATAGAAACTTCCTGGATGTCAACCCAATTTTACATCTCGAAATTTCAATTACAAATGGACAATATCATTTTAAGAAACAATATTGCATGGTTCCACTATTCCATGATTACGGATCAATTCACCGAAATTATCTTTACAACAAGTTATACGATATTTATATTAAAGGCAATTTCAGTTGTGTTTTCGAAATATAGCGCAAGTCGGACGTTAATAAAGGCAGGAATTCTTATTTAAAAAACGAAAAGGAAGGGAAAGGCATGAGTTACGATTTCAATGCAGACGAAGTATTTGAAATGGCGGAACAACTCGAGCGCAACGGGGCAAAATTTTATCGCGATGCAGCCGAAGGCGACGTAGATCAATCGAATAAACAAATGTTATTGGATCTCTCCGCCATGGAAGAGGCTCATGAAAAAACGTTCAAATCAATGAGAGCCGAATTGTCGGAAAAGGATAAACAGACCACTGTGTTCGACCCCCAGGGTGAAGCCGCTCTCTATCTTCGCGCGCTGGCAGACACCCGCGTATTTTTCGAAAAAAGCATTGATGCTACATCGATGCGGGAAATTCTAAAATCAGCCATTGAGGCCGAAAAGGATTCCATCGTGTTTTATTTGGGCATGAAAGATGCGGTTTCAGAAAGTCTGGGAAAAAACCGGATTGATGGGATTATTAAAGAAGAAATGGGGCATATCCAAATGCTGAGCAAGGAGCTGTTAAAATACAAAAGCTAGAGCTTATTCTAGTCCCTTGCCATATTCTGCTAAATCTTCCAATCCTTCACGGTCAAGTAGGATGATTTTAGGTCCTTCGACACGAATAAGGCCCTGACCGGAAAGCTTTGCAAAAATGCGGGATAAGGTCTCCGGGATGGTTCCCAAAATGCTGGCAAGCTGGCCTTTGGAAATATTCAAGGTAACAACATCATCGTTTCCCTGTTCGTCTGCCAGGTAATTGAGGTAAGAAGCGAGGCGGGCCGGACATTCTTTTAATGAAAGATTTTCGATCTGAATGGCAAACTGGCGAAGCTTTGTCGACATGACGGCAAGCATATTCAAGGCCAGGGAGGGATTGTCGGCGATCAGTTCAACAAATGCATTACGCGGAAAAAACAGAAGCAAGGTTTCTGCAATGGCCTGGGCATTGGCCGGAAATTTTTGACCGCTAAACACCGGAACTTCTCCAAAGGGTTGTCCTGAACCGAAAATATGCAAAATCTGCTCTTTTCCTTCTGTCGAAACTTTATAGATCTTCACGCGGCCATCGACCACAACGTAAAAGCCCTTGCCCTGATCACCTTCTGAAAAAATAGTCTGTCCCTTGTTCATATGCTTTTCAACGGCTATCTGCTTGATCGCCTGGATCTGATTATCGGGAAGACCGCTGAAAAGGGGAATAGCCGAAATGATAGCAATGATGTCTGACATAGTATTCTTTTTGCTATCATTTTTGATTTATGTCAAGGCAAAGCATGATCATTTAAATTAAATTGATATTCAAAGGCAGATACCCATTTTCTCAATAATTTCTATGAAACCTTTGTGCCGGGGACTGGAGGAAAGACACATGCAAATATCTGCTAAAACTAAAATCGACGATTTGCTCAACAGCTATCCGAATCTTGAGGACTTTTTCATTCGCAAATCACCAAAGTTTAAACATTTGAAAAACCCCATGATGCGCAAAACCATCGGCAAAGTGGCAACCTTGAAACAGGTCGCCGAAATGGGCAACCTGGACTTGGATGAACTGCTCGCTGAAATTCAGAATGAAATTCGCAATGTTGGTGATGAAACCGGATTAAAGCCGCCGATCGAAGACAGTTCTGCGGTCTCCGACCCTCAGAAACGCCAGGAAATATTGAAAGGTATTATCCAGGATCTTCACCGCGGTGTCGGGCTGGATACTTTAAAACAACGATTTCGGGAACTCATCAAAGAAGTTGACCCTTCGGAAATCGCAAAGATGGAGCAAAGCCTCATCGACGAAGGTATGCCTGAAACTGAAGTCAAACGCCTGTGCGATGTGCACGTCGCAGTTTTCCAGGAGTCTCTGGACAAACATGAAATGCCCAGGGTACCCGCCGGGCATCCGGTTCATACCCTGCTGGAAGAGAACCGGGCTGCAGAGGCCATTGTGGGTGAAATCGAGCATTTACTCACTACGATAGAATCATCATCCGATGAAGACATCTATGCCGGCTATCTTGAAAGATTGCAAAGCCTGGTCGACAAGCTGGCTGACATCAATCTTCACTATTTAAAAAAAGAAAACCAGCTCTTCCCGCTGATGGAAGCCAGGGGTATGTCCGGCCCGCCTCAGGTCATGTGGGCCATCCATGACGATATTCGCGCAATGCTTAAAGATTCGAGACAGCGCTATGCGGATTCAGCGATGTCCGAAGCCGTCTCAGGCACCCGGCAATTAGTGGCCGCCATGCGTGATATGATTTATAAAGAAGACCATGTCCTTTTCCCGATGACCCTGGATATTTTTACAGAATCAGATTGGAATAAGGTAAAAGAAGGCGAAGCCGAGGTCGGCTATGCGTGGATTCAGCCAGTGGAGGATTGGCAGCCGCAAACAGCGGAAGCCGCTGAACCGAAGGTTCCAACCGGCATGATTCCTTTAGACACCGGTAGGTTATCTGCAGAAGCCATCAATTTGATGCTCACGCATTTGCCGGTAGATCTCACATTCGTTAATGAAAATGATGAAGTCGCCTACTATTCCCAGGGCAAAGAACGCATATTTGCCCGAAGCCCGGGCATCATCGGCCGCAAAGTTCAAAAATGTCATCCGCCTAAAAGCGTTCATATCGTCGATGAAATTCTTGCAAAAATGAAATCCGGAGACAAAGATACGGCGGAATTCTGGCTCCAGTTGGGCGACAAATTCATTTATATTCGCTATTTTGCACTTCGCGATGAACATCGGAAATACAAAGGCTGCCTGGAGGTAAGCCAGGATGTGACCGACATACGTAAACTTGAAGGACAACGGCGATTGCTGGAGTGGCAATAAGGGATAAATGCCTAAAATGATCTAAAATGCCTAAAGTGCCTAAAGTTTTGGAATTCTATCCATTTTATAAAAATCCGGAGATGAGTGATTTTTTGTATTAATCTTGATCTAAGTCAATGTGTGAACGTGCTATATGTTGTATGATTATTGTCAATAATGAGATCAAATCCATTCGACACGATCATTTTTGAGGATCAATAAGCGCTAAGGAATATTCATATGAAATGTCCAGGACAAGATACCCAATATTGGTCGCCCGGAGCAATTTTTGAAGTAAATTGCCCCAAATGCGGCCGCTCAGTTGAATTTTTTAAAGATGATACTTCCAGAAAATGCGCTAATTGTGGCCATCGCTTTGTCAATCCCAAAATGGATTTTGGCTGTGCCGCCTACTGCCAGTTTGCCGAACAATGCATTGGAGATTTGCCACCTGAACTACTGGCTCAGAAAGATGATTTGCTCAAAGATCGTGTGGCAATTGAAATGAAACGATATTTTAAAAATGATTTTCACCGCATCGGACATGCAACCCGCGTTGCCCGCTACGCGGAGAGGATCGGAAAAAGCGAAAAAGGCAACATGGCGGTCATTCTCTCTGCAGCCTATTTACACGACATCGGCATATTGGAAGCCGAGAAAAAATATGGAAATACCTCTCCGGAGCAACACGAAAAGGAAGGCCCGCTAATCGCAAAGACCATCTTACAGAATCTGGGAGCCAAGGAAGAATTGATCAATGAGGTTTGTGATATCATCGTTCACCACCATCATCCCGGAGAAGATGAAAGTCTCAACTTTAAAATCGTCTATGATGCGGATCAGTTAGAAAATTTGGACGAAAAGCAAAAAGAAAATTCCATGGACACCAAACAGCTGGAAGAAATCATTGAGCGATCATTTCTGACCTCCAGCGGTCGAAAAATTGCAAGAGAGGTATTGCTAAATTAAACAACCCCAAAGAATATTGCCATCATTAATTTGGGATAAAAATACAAGTTTGACAACAAACAGTGCTATTATCCTATCGTAAAAGGAGACATTATGAAAGTAGTTCGCAAAATTATAGAAATCGATGAAGATCTTTGTGATGGATGTGGAAATTGTGTGCCATCCTGCGCCGAGGGAGCCCTGAAAATTGTTGATGGAAAGGCCAAGGTGGTTGCAGATATTTATTGTGACGGTCTGGGTGCCTGCCTGGGAGAATGCCCCACGGGTGCGTTGAGTATCGTGGAACGCGAAGCCGAGGAGTTTGACGAAAAAGCCGTCGAAGAGTTTCTGTCCGAGAAAGAAAAACCACAGCCCCGGGAAATTCCATTTGTCTCCGGTGGTTGTCCATCCGCACGGCTCCAATCGTTTCAGCCATCCGCCTCGGTGTCCGATGCCGGGGGACAATCTGAAAGGGCTGCAGACGACGAGGAAGTCGAATCAGCACTTGCACACTGGCCGGTGCAGATCACATTGGTTCCACCAACCGCACCATTTCTAAAGGGAGCAGACCTCTTGGTCCTGGCAGATTGTGTACCGGTGGCGTTTCCAACACTTCACCGTGATTTTCTTAAAGGAAAGGCAGTTGTAATGGGCTGTCCCAAGCTGGATAATGCTCAGTTCTACATCGAAAAGTTTGCCCAAATTTGTCAGCAGTCCGGTATAAAGAGCCTGACCTCTGTGGTAATGGAGGTCCCATGCTGCTCCGGTCTTCCCATGATTGTTAAAAAGGGAATGGAAATGGCCGGTGTCGAAATTCCCATGGAAGTGGTGGTCATCAGCACCAGAGGAAAAATTCTACAACGTACACAAGTTAAAGCTGCTTAAAGGTTCAGCGTTGCGCGTTAGGGTTGCGCGGTGCGCGTTAGCTGATAGAAGCTACGTGCAGGGCGAGACGCGCACCCCGCAACGCGTAACTCGATTATCCGAAATCCCAAATCCGAAATTGAGACCTACCGTATTCCAAAACATTGTCTTGTGAGACACTACTGTACCATTAATTAAACTGAGACGATATTGCCCTGCGGTTTTTATTGTGATATCCAGAAATTATCTTGCAAAGCGTTGGGTATTTTATTAAATAGCTAATTTTAATTGTATCGTAATGGAATCCAATTTAAACTCAGTGAACCGTCACCTGACCTTGAGTTTTCATCGTAACTATCTTAAATTAAATCTATTTATTTAAACAGCGACTACAGAACCTCTCCTGGCATAGAATTTGAATTTGGTCCGAGAAGGGTCAACGACCACCCCGTGCAAAGCACGGCATGGTGTTCCTTTCTCCGCTAAAAGCGGAGAAAGACAAAAGCACGTTAGTGCTTTAATCGTTGCGGTTGTAATTCCGCTGCTGCGGGATTTGAAAACAAGCAATTAGATCTACCATTTCACGCGATCGTAATTTAAACGATATCCAGAATAATCAAAATTTGCGGGAGAGAAATCACCGGTGAAACCCTGTAACCTGCATATTAAAACGACCCTCCGGCTAGTGGAAGAAATGATTCGTCTTTCAGATCAGGGAGATGCTGATCGCGAAGACAATGGGTGCGGAATTTTATACGGCGTATTACGAGATTCAGCTTATAAATTAAAAAAACTGGCTGAAGAAGAAAAGCAAAATCATATTAACAAAGGATGGTGGCCTGGGTAGAAACAGGCTAAGTTTTATACTTGTATTCAAATTACAAACTGTTAAAAAACAGCTATTGAAAAACTATTTGGGAGGTAATTCAGATGGGAAATTTAAAAGGAACACAAACCGAAAAGAATCTTTTGACCGCTTTCTCCGGTGAATCCCAGGCGCGTAACCGCTACACTTATTTTGCCAGCCAGGCAAAGAATGAAGGTTACGTGCAAATTTCAGAGATCTTTACTGAAACAGCAAATCAAGAAAAAGAGCATGCCAAACGATTGTTCAAGTTATTGGAAGGCGGCGAAGTCACCATTTCCGGCGCCTTTCCGGCCGGAGTTATCGGTACAACCCTGGAAAACCTAAAAGAGGCCGCAGCGGGCGAAAATTACGAATATACCGACATGTATCCCGGTTTTGCAAAAACAGCCGAGCAAGAAGGTTTTCAAGATATTGCCAAAGTCTTTATGGCTATTGCAGTAGCCGAAAAGCAACACGAAAAACGATATGTAGCCCTTGCAGGCAACATTGAAGCCGGACGGGTATTCAAGAGAGACGAATCCGTGGTTTGGCGCTGTCGCAACTGCGGCTATCTCCATGAAGGCAACGATGCACCCGATGAGTGTCCGGCGTGTGCGCATGCACAGGCGCATTTTGAGCTACTCGGAGAAAACTGGTAATTTAGTAAAATAGTCGATTAGATAAATGGTCAAATCGTCAAGATGAATAAAAATCATTTTACTGTTTAACCAATCAACGAATAACAATTCAACCAAACCGAAAGGGGGATAAAATGGCTGAAAGATTAGAGATTTACAAATGTGATGCATGCGGAAACATTGTAGAGGTTATTCATGGCGGCGGTGGTGAGCTGGTTTGCTGCGGTGAACCAATGAAGTTGCTGGTGGAAAATACGGTAGATGCGGCCAAAGAAAAGCATGTGCCGGTAATCGAAAAAGTTGAAGGCGGCGTGAAGGTAAAGGTCGGTGATGTTCCTCATCCCATGGAAGAAAAACACTATATCGAATGGGTCGAGATTATCGCCGGCGATAAAGCCGACCGGCAATTCCTGAACCCCGGCGAAACACCGGAGGCATT
>Ga0209536_100014726_pt1 | contig 11210 bp, 9 predicted proteins | sample DeeMarSeWOR28_12_FD_187461 | JGI IMG/M metagenome (GOLD analysis project Ga0209536, IMG submission 187461) | Marine sediment microbial communities from White Oak River estuary, North Carolina - WOR-2-8_12 (SPAdes) (version 2) | ecosystem: Environmental > Aquatic > Marine > Intertidal zone >... | reverse complement strand
ATGAACTTGCTTTGCAAGAATACGAAAAAACATATGAGTTAGATAACGATGAATTAAATTATTATTTTAATATCTACTCAATTTATGGAAAGCTGGGGCGTAAAACCGGGCGATCGGGTGGTCCTCGAGGCCAGCACCTCGTGCGGGGCCTGTGAGGCCTGTCTGACCGGCAGTTACCGGTTCTGCAAAAACCCGCTCGGTTACGGGCTCAAAACCTCCTGTGAGACCCCTCCGCACCTATGGGGCGCCTACAGCCGGTATATGTATATCGCCCCGGGTTCGGTCGTGTTTCCGATCCAGGAAAACGTATCGCTCAAAACCGCCACCCTGATCACGGGCGTCATTGCCAACAGCGTCCAGTGGGTCTGCCTGCTCGGCCGGATAAAAGTCGGCGATACGGTACTCATCCAAGGCATGGGCGTGCAGGGCCTTGGCGCCATTGTCGCGGCCCGGGAAGCCGGGGCCTCTAAAATCTTCATCAGCGGGCTCAGCGGCGATCAGGACCGCTTTGATCTGGCCCTTCGTTTGGGTGCCCGGCAGGTCATTAACATTGAAACGGACGACCTGGTCCGGACCATCGCCGAGCTGACCGGTTCCAGGGGGGTTGACCTTGTTCTGGACGTCACCGGCAACCCGGCCTCCATCTCCCTGGCGCTGGAAACCGTGCGCAAACAGGGAACCGTTGTGGAAGCCGGTTTGATCGGCCAAAACACCCGGGTCCCCATCATACTGGACCGGATCATGCAGAAGGAGATCAGGCTCCAGGGAGCCCGCAGCAAAGGCTATCGGGCCACGGCCGCGGCCCTTTCCATTGCTGAATCGGGCAAGTACCCCCTGGATCAGATCGTGACCGCCGAGTTTCCTCTGACCGAATGCGAGAGGGCCATTGAAATCGCAGCCGGCCAGGGCGGCCCGAAACCCCTTAAGGTGGTCCTTACCCCTTAAACAAAAAAGTCGGGAGATTAAAGATGAAAAAAGATGAAAAGATGGGAAAAGATGGAAAACCGATTACGTCTACCTATGACAAGTGGCTGGCGACCGAGGGGATTGATGTTTTTAGAGATTATATCGTGGACGATGTCCGCACCATCCCCCTCAAACCCTGGAAGCGAAAGGGGGGGCTGGGCGTTCACATCAGCCTGTTCGGCGCCGAAGATTGTGATGCCGCCTATGTTTGTGAAATCCCGCCCAAAAGCGCCTTAAAACCCCAGAAGCATTTATTTGAAGAGATGATTCTTATCCTGGGCGGCGGCAAGGGGAAAACCGAGGTATGGAACAAACGCGGTCAGCAAGCGATCTGCAACTGGCAGGAAGGCACCCTGTTCGCAGTCCCCCTGAATGCCTGGCATAAGCATGTCAATCTGAGCGACAAGCCGGTCCGCTATTTAGCGGTCACCGACGCGCCGCCGGTCATCGACCTTTTCCACAACCACGACTTCATTTTCAAAAACCCCTTTGTTTTTAAAGACCGCTTCAACGGCCAGAAAAATTATTTCACCAAGAAAGGCAAGGTATGGGCCGAAGGCGTCGAAAGAATCCTGGATACCAACCGGGTCCCCAGCGTCGATACCGTCGAATTGAGAAAATGGAGAGAACGGGGCGGCAGCAGCATCCGCTTCGAGCTGGCCGGCAATACCATGATTTCTCATATTTCGCAATTCGGGGTGGGTGTTTACAAGAAAGCCCACCGCCACGCACCCGGGGCCTATATCGTGATATTGGAAGGTGAGGGCTATTCTTTGCTGTGGCATGAAGGCCAGCCGAAAATGAAATTCAAATGGCAGCGCGGCAGTCTGATTGTTCCCGGTCGCATGCAGTTTCACCAGCATTTCAACACCGGCACCGAACCGGCCAAGTATCTGGCGCTGCGCTGGGGCAGTCAGAAATTTCCCACCGGCAAACATTTCTCCGAAGGCGAGAACTGGTGGTTCAGCACCAAGCAGGGCGGCAACCAGATTGAATATGAGGACGAAGACACGGAAGTCAGACAGATGTACAAGCAGGAATTGGCCCGGAAGGGGATTAAACTGAACATGCCCTGAAATAGTCCTGAAATCCAAACGGATGATTAAACCCACATGGGAGGTGCAAACATGCTCCTTAAAGAAAAAATCGCTTTGGTGATGGGGTCCACCAACAACATCGGCCTGAAAATTGCGGAGGTCTTTGCCCGGGAAGGGGCCAAGGTCATCGTCAACTCCCGCAACGCCGACGAGGCGGCGCAGGCGGCCAAAGATATCAGCGGTGACTCATTTGCGGCTGATATCTCCAAGCCCGAGGAGCTTCAGGCCCTGTTCGATTATATTAAAAAGACCTATCAGCGGCTGGACATTCTGGTTAATTCCGTGGCCCACACCTCGAAAAACGATCTTATGCAAACATCCCTGGACGAGTGGAATCGAATTTTCTCGGTTAATTTGACCGGCTTCTTTCTCTGTATTCAGCATGCGGCCGCGCTGATGAAAGAGAAGGGCGGCGCCATCATCAACATTTCGGCGGCATCCGGTGAAAGGGCCAGTCCGGGCTCGGCCGCCTACTCCGTGTCCAAAGGGGCCATCAATGCCCTGACGCGCCAGGCGGCAATTGATCTGGCCCCTTACCAGATCAGAGTCAACAGCATCGTATCCGGCCTGGTCGGCACGCCCATCGGAAAGCGCGAGATGGGTAAAAGAAAGCCGGAGAATGCCGCGGTTCCTTTGCGGCGAATCGGCCGGCCGGAAGAAGTGGCCGAAGCCGCGCTGTTTTTGGTATCGGAAAAAGCCAGCTATATCACCAATGTCATCTTACCGGTTGACGGCGGCCGCATGAATACCATGAACAGAGCCGCGGGCGGCTGACGCCTGAATCCGGCATGAATATTGATGCGAAGCTGATTTATTGTCCATAATGAGAGGATTGAGGCTCCCTGCAGCAAGCGGCAGGGAATCTTCGACTTTCGGGACGTTTGGTCTGTTTTAAGATTCGTCCGCCAACCCCGCAGCAAGCAGCGGGAATGCGCTCGCTATCGCGGTTCTGATAATAAACGCACGATCTTTAGGGAGCAAAATGATGCCCTTTCAAAAAATTGCCGAAGAAGTCACAATCCCCACCATGTGCTCGCCCCATTGCGGCGGAAACTGCCTGCTGACGGTTCATGTCGAACAAGGCCGCATCAAACGGGTGGAAACCGATCTTGCTCCCGAACCCCAGCTGCGGGCCTGCATGCGCGGCCGTGCCCTGAGACAGCGGGTCTATGCGCCCGACCGCGTGCTGTATCCGCTCAAGCGAACCGGTCCGCGGGGGGAAGGCCGCTTTGAGCGCATCTCCTGGGACGAGGCCCTGGACACGGTGGCCGGCCAGATCAAACGGGTCAGGGAAAAATTCGACCCGGAAGCCATTTTGTTTATCCATTCGCCGGGCGATCAGGTCTGCTTAAACAACAATGCCACCATCGGGCGCCTGCTGGCCCTGGGGGGCGGCTACTCCGCCCGCTTCGGTACGCCTTCCTTCCAGGCCGGCATGTTCGCCTCCTATCTGACTTACGGCACGGTTTACTGCTCGAACACCCGCGACGACCTGCTCAACGCGCGCCTGATCATCATGTGGGGCTGGGACCCGGCCGGGACCCAGACCGGCACCAACACCCCCTGGTTTCTGGCCCGGGCCAAGGAGAGCGGCACCCGCATTGTGGCCGTGGACCCCTTGTACAGCGACTCGGCCGCGACGTTTGCCGAGCAGTGGATCCCCATGCGGCCGGGCACCGACACCGCCATGCTGCTGGCCATGGCCCAGGTCATGATCCGTGAGAATCTTCAGGACCAAAGTTTTCTGGACACCTACACCGTCGGTTTTGATCGCTTTGCCGCCTACGTGACCGGCGAAGCCGACGGCGTTGCCAAAACCCCGGCCTGGGCCGAGGACGTCACCGGGGTGCCCGCGCCGGTCATCGAGCAGCTGGCCCGGGAGTACGCCACGGTCAAGCCGGCGGCCTTGATGGCCGGCATCGCCCCCGGCCGGACGGCTTTCGGTGAGCAGTATCACCGCGCGGCCATCACCCTGGCGGCCATGACCGGCAATGTCGGAATTCACGGCGGGGATGCGGCCGCACGCGCGTGGGAATCCACCCTGGGAGGCTATCCTTTTGGCATGGGCTCCGGAGCGGCGGTGCCCAAAGCCAAGAATCCCATCGAAAAACCAAAGGCCGGAACCCCCGACATTCCCAGGGGGGAAAAATATCCTCACATTCATTTCACCCGGGTGGCGGACGCCATTTTAAAAGGCAAAAAAGGCGGTTATCCGGCCGACTACAAACTGCTGTTTGTGGTCAGTTCGAACTATCTGAACTCCATTCCCAATTCCAACAAAATCGCCGCGGCCCTGAAATCCATGGAATTCATCGTCGTCGAGGAACAGTATATGACGGCCACGGCCCGTTATGCCGACATCATCCTGCCCACCGCCTATTTTGTCGAAAGGGATGATATGGCCCTCGGGGTGGGCATGCCCTACCTGGGATTCCAGCGCAAGCTCATCGAGCCTCCGGGGGAATGCAAACCCCAGAACGAGATCGCCCGGGAGCTGGCCGCCCGGCTGGGCATCGCGGACTACGACACCCGCGGGCCCGAAGAGCCCCTGCGGGAAGTGGCCCGGCGCCTGAATATTCCCGATTACGAGGCCTTTAAACAAAAAGGGGTGCACTGGATCGAGCGCAGCGCGCCCCACGTGGCGTTCAAACAGCAGATCCAGGACCCGGCCAACCACCCCTTCCCGACCCCGTCGGGCAAGATCGAGATTTATTCGCAGCGGCTGGCCGACCTGAACAACCCGCTTCTGCCGCCGATTCCCACCTATATCGAGACCTGGGAGAGCGCCAACGACCCGCTGGCGTCGCGCTACCCCCTGCAGCTGGTGACCAAGCATGCCAAGCGCCGGGCCAACGCCCAGTTCGACACCATCCCCTGGCTCAAGGAGCTGATCCCCCAGGCGATCGAGCTCAGCGTCGCCGATGCCCGCAAGCGGGGCGTCGAGGATGGGGACGCGGTGCGGGTGTTCAACGACCGCGGGCAGATGGTCATTCCCGTCAAGGTGAGCCGGCGGGTGATGCCGGGGGTGGCGATATTGCCGGCCGGGGCCTGGTACGCGCCGGACGCCAAGGGGGTGGACCGGGGCGGGTGCGCCAATGTGCTGACCAGAGACGAGCCTTCCCCCGGGGGGGCTTTTGCTTACAACACGGTGTTGGTGGAGGTTGAGAAGGCATAGCCCGCATTGTTCATAAGGAATTTGCTTTTGGGAACAACGGGGGATAGGAGAGACGAGAGATGCAACTGGGAATCTATTACGATCAAACGCGCTGTGTGGGTTGCTATACCTGCGTGGTGGCGTGCAAGGACTGGCATGACGTGCCGGCGGGCCCGGCGTCCTGGATGCGGGTGCACAGTATCGAAGCGGGGAGCTATCCGGACCTGTTTGCGGCCTATCTGATCCGGCCCTGCTATCATTGCGCGCAGCCGGCCTGCGCGGCGGCGTGTCCGGCCGAGGCCATCGTCAAGTCGGCCGAAACCGGGATTGTGACGGTGGATCCGGAGGCGTGTCTGGGGCTGGAGGCCTGCGGGGGCGCCTGCCGGGAGAGCTGCCCCTACGCGGCGCCGCAGTTCGGTGCCGAGAGCGAGGCCCGGATGCAGAAGTGCGACCTGTGCGCCGAGCGCTGGGCCGAGGGGAAAAAGCCGATCTGCGTGGAGGGGTGCCCGATGCGGGCCCTGGATGCCGGCCCGCTCAAGGAACTGGTCCGGAAATACGGAGACAATCAGGAGGCCGCCGGTTTTGTCCGACACCCGGATTTGAAACCGGCGATTGTATTTAAGAAAAAAATGTGGAACCCTTGAGCCCGTTCTCGCATTTGTTCGGAAAAAAACCGATCTTAAAAAGTTGCTTGGGAGACTATCATGATCGAAGTCGAAATGGCGCGGACAGCAAAAATGGCGGTGGAACAGGTGTTGGCCATTAAACCCGGGGAAAACGTACTGATTGTAACCGACACCGGCAGGCCGACTTCTATTGTGCGGGCGCTGGCAGCGGCCGTTCACGCAGCGGGCGCGGAAGCGGTCGTGGCGACCATGACGACTCGCCGGACACATGGCGCCGATCCGCCCCGGACCATCGCCGAGGCGATGAAGGCGGCCGATGCGGTCATGCAGCCGACGACATTCGCGCTGACCCATACCGACGCGGTTAGAAATGCGCTGAAAAAAGGCACCCGCTTCTGCAATTTCCGCGAAATAAATGAAGATATGATGGTTCGGGGGGCCGTGACGGCCGATTACAGGAAAGTCAAAAAGACGGCCGACAAACTGGCCAAAATAATGAATGCGGCCGGCAGCGCCCGTGTCAAAACGACGGCCGGTACAGACATCTCCTTTTCCCTCAAAGGCCGCAGCGCAACGGTACTGGCCGGTTTCGCTCAAAAGCCCGGACAGTACGGCGGCCTTCCGGCCGGAGAAACCGCGATCGCACCGGTGGAGGGAAAAACCAGCGGCGTTATTGTCGATCCATTTGCCATGGACGGCATCGGCGTGATTCGCGATCCTTTCCGGTTGGACGTAAAAAACGGCCGGGTGAAGGAGATCTCGGGAGGCATAGAGGCACTTAAACTCAAAGCGATTATTTCGCAAAGTGATAAAAATGCCGACAATATTGCTGAATTCGCTATCGGAGCCAACCCGGCCGCCCGAATTACCGGCGTCATTAACGAAGATAAGCGCCGTTTGGGAACCGTTCATATTGCCATTGGCGACAGCATGACGCTGGGCGGCAAGGTTCGCAGCCAAATTCACTACGACATCCTGCTCTTTGAGCCGACCGTTGAGATGGATGATCAGATCGTCGTTAAGAAGGGGAAGCTGTCGGTTTAAGACAATCATTGTTTTTTCAAATTTCAGAAACTTGTCAACACCTGAATTTTGCACGAGTTGGAGGCTCCTATATGCAAGGCATTTCAGGGCGCAGCCATAGTCTGCTATTGCAAGTCCTGAATAACGCCGCAGAGGGGAGCCTCCGGCTTGCCCGAAGGGTGAAAATTGATGAGAGAAAAAGATCTTCATCCTTTTTTTACCATTTAGGTATAATTTCTATAATGCTTAATTTTTCCTGAATCCTTTTGGCTTCAGACTTAAAACAACTTCTCATCAATTTTCATGCAAGATTCAGGTAACAACTTCCCTGAACGGAAATCATAAATGGGTCAAAACGTTCATACAAACAAGCGCAAGGAAGTACAAAAGTCTATTTTAACGGCGGCTGTAATTAAGATCTCAGCCATCCTCGAAAGGATTTAAAGTCTTTAAAAAGAAAGGATCGAAAAATGAAACAAATTCCGGCCGCAATTTATCGGGGGGGCACCTCCCGCGCACTATTTTTTCACGAGAAGGACCTGCCCGGGGACAAGGGGCAGCAGGACAGAATAATTCTTCAAGCCATGGGCTCCGGGCACGCGCTTCAGGTCGACGGCCTGGGGGGCGGAAACCCGCTGACTTCGAAATGCGCCATTATCGGGCCGCCCAGCATGCCCGAAGCGGACGTCGATTATACCTTTGTATACCCGGGGGTTGAATCGCTGATCGCTGATCGAAGGGGAAATTGCGGAAATATCTCTTCCGCGGTAGGCCCTTTCTCGGTGAACGAGGGCCTGGTCGACTCCAAAGGCGATCAGGCGGTGGTAACCATCCATAATACCAATACCCGGGCCATCCTGCGGGCCACCTTCCCGGTCAGGGAGGGCCGTTTTGATCCCAGTGGGGATTTTGCCATCGACGGCGCTCCCGGTAAAGGGTCCCGGGTGGCGCTTGAATTTTTAGGGAGCCCGGACCAGCCGCTTTTGCCGACCGGGAAGGTGCGGGAAAGGCTGGAGGTGCCGGGCTTTCCCCAAGGGGTCGAGGTTTCCATTTTGAGTCCGGGGAATCTGACCGCATTCTGCACGATGGCGGCGCTGGGTATTAAGGGAGAGCCCGCCACATGGGAAAAAGATGCCGATATTTGGGAAAAGATAGAGGCGGTTCGGGGCGCAGCGGCGGTGCGGCTGGGTATCGTAAAGACGCTTGAGGAAGCCCGCACGGATTCACCGGCGGTTCCCAAAATCGTCGCGGTGAGCAAACCGCGGGCCTATACCGACTTGCTCGGAAGACACCAGACCGCAGAGAGCCACCAGTTCACGATCTTAACGGCGGCAATGGGTGTCATGCACCGGGCAATAGCCGTTACCGGTTCGGTGGCCACGGCAGCGGCAGCGGTCCTGCCCGGCAGCGTGGTGCATGATCACCGGGTGGGGGAGGGTTCCGAGGTGATCCTCGGCCATCCTTCCGGTCGAATTTCATTAACCGCCGAGCTCGAGCAGGTGGACGGGGTCTGGCAGTCCAGGAAAATAGCCTTGAATCGAACCGCGCGTGAAATAATGAAAGGGTTCGTGTTCGTCGGAGAATAAATATATCAATTTTATATTAAAATTGATGAGAAGCCGTTTATTTATTGAATATGAAAGGGTTTAAGAAAAATTTAATACGTTTATTCTTTAAGCTCCGGTCGGGTCGTTTTGCCCGGCTTCAAACCCAACAGCCACAGACCTCTATGCGCTGTGCGAATTGAGCTTTTTGGATTGGCGCGAATTTTAATATTCTTAAAATAATACCCCAAGGGTTAAAAAGGATGGAGATCTTTTTTTTCATCAATATTGAGTGCTTGAGGATGGGTCGCCATGATTACTCACGAAGTTAAAGTCTATCCTTCCAAGGCGATGCCTGAAAAGACCGATCAACTGGCCTGGAAAATTGCCGAAGTCGCTGCCGACCCCGTGCCGGTTGAAGAGGCTGTGGCCGAAATGGTCATCAACCGCATCATTGACAATGCGGCCGTTGCGGTGCCTGCCATCAATCGAAATCCGGTCGCGGCTGCCCGGGCGCAGGCACTGGCGCACCCGCGAGCGGGGGGTGCGACCCTGCTGGGCATCCCGGCCTCTCAGCGCTTTGAGGCCGAATGGGCGGGATGGGCCAATAATGTGGCCGTTCGCGAGCTCGATTTTCACGATTCTTTCATGGGGGCTGATTACAGCCACCCGGGCGACAACATTCCCGCCCTGATGGCCGTGGCCCAGCAATGCGACTGCAGCGGAGCGGATCTGGTCCGGGCGATTGCGACGGCTTATGAGATACAGGTCGACCTGGTCAAAGCCATTGACCTGCACAGCCACCGCATCGACCACGTCGCCCATCTGGGGCCTGCGGTCGCCGCGGGGCTTGGAACCCTGCTGAAGCTGGCCCCTGAAACTATTTATCAGGCTGTGCAGCAGGCGACCCACCTTTCCTTTTCCACCCGCCAGACCCGCAAGGGGGACATATCGAGCTGGAAAGCGTACGCCCCGGCACAAGCCGGAAAGGTTGCTGTGGAGGCCGTGGATCGGGCCATGCGCGGCGAACGCAGCCCGTCACCGATCTATGAAGGCGAAGACAGCGTCATTGCCTGGATGCTGGGCGGCCCCCAGGCCGTCTATCATGTGGCCCTGCCGACACCCGGGGAACCCAAACGGGCCATTCTGGAGACCTTTACCAAAGAGCATTCGGTGGCCTATCATTGCCAGGCCATGGTCGATCTGGCCTTTAAGGTTCGAGATCGCATCCCCGACCTGGAAGCCATTGAGAGCGTCACCATTTATACCAAGCATCACAGCCACCGCGTCACCGGAACCGGATCCAACGATCCTCAGAAAATGGACCCCAATGCCAGCCGGGAAACCCTGGATCACAGCATCATGTTTGCCTTTGCCGTGGCCCTTCAGGACGGCCGCTGGCATCATGTCCAAAGCTATCTTCCCGAGCGGGTCGGGCGGCCCGATACGGTCAGGCTGTGGCACAAAATCCGCACGGTAGAAGATGAAGAGTGGAACCGCCGGTATGATGAACCGGACCCCCTGCACAAGGCCCAGGGCGGCCGGGTTGAAATTCTGTTCAATAACGGCGAGCAGCTCACCGATGAAATCCTGGTCGCCAATGCGCACCCCATGGGCGCGAAACCCTTTGCCCGGTCCGACTACATCAACAAACTGGAAACCTTAAGCGAGGGTATCGTTTCAACCAAAGAAATCGCCCGGTTCGTTGCCCGGGTTCAGGAGCTGCCGGGATTGTCGACGGAACAACTGTCCGGCCTGAACATCGAGGTCGATGTTGAAGCGCTCCGCAATGCGGTGCGCGACAGAGAGGGAATTTTTTAATCAACGCATCTAACCTTCCTGCCGAAGCCGGAATGGCCGGAAGGGTGTTGAATTTGAAATCTCTCGCCCGCTTCGCATGAGCCCCGCAGAGATCTCAGAGATGGGATCTTTCGGGTTGATTTTTTGAGAGGAAGAATCAGCCCAAACTGTAAATCTTCGCAGCGGGTCGTTAAAATTTACAACCATAGTCATCCGATGGGCCGGGCCCGCTGGAAACCCGTTGGCGTTTAGCCATAATCCTCCCTCAAGGATTATGGTAAAAACCTCTGTAAACCTGTAGTCTGTGTGAGAGAAACCAGCGTCTTTCAGGGTCAATATCAAGTTTGCTTTTGCGGATAGTAATTGTCTCGGTTCTTTCAGTTGCGGGCGAGTTCGTTGTTAAAGACATTGAAAAATCGGAAGTGAAAAGTAATGGCGGGAAAAAATCAACTAACCGCCGCCCTGGCCGGCTACGGCGCGGCGCTCCGTTTTGAAATGCTTCCGCCTCAGGTCGTCGAGCGGGCCAAAACCCTTGTTCTGGATACGGTTGGGGCCGGTCTCTGGGGAAGCACTCTGGAATGGGGCCGCCTGGTCATGAGGATGCTGTCCGATTTTGGCAGCGAACCGTGTGCCAGCGCCTGGGGTACGCCCCATCGCTTTTCGCCGCCGGATGCCGCGCTGGTCAACGGGACCTTTTGTCATGGCTTTGAACTGGACGATATCCACCGCAATGCCCTGCTGCATGTAGGCGCGCAGGACCTTGTTGCCGTATTTGGTCCGATTCGGCGACGCCCCCACGACCGCGTACGGCCCGCACTGCATGTACTGGTCGATGAGTTCCTCTATCGTTGGCTTGTCGCTCACGGTTCATCCTCCTGCCTTCCCGAGGCCGTCCCCTTGGCGGGTGGCACCGATCTCCTGGTGGACCTGAGGCGCGGCACACGCCAGCCACGGCACCTGGTGTCCCTGGCCGACCTCACCGAGCTCCGGGACCGCATCC
>Ga0209536_100014725_pt1 | contig 11211 bp, 6 predicted proteins | sample DeeMarSeWOR28_12_FD_187461 | JGI IMG/M metagenome (GOLD analysis project Ga0209536, IMG submission 187461) | Marine sediment microbial communities from White Oak River estuary, North Carolina - WOR-2-8_12 (SPAdes) (version 2) | ecosystem: Environmental > Aquatic > Marine > Intertidal zone >... | reverse complement strand
GGAGTTCTGATGTTGTTTCATCAACCTCTATCGACAGGCTATAGAGGGGAGATGGGGAAACAGGCCCTGCAGCCTCGCTTCTTTTCCCCCATCCACCTTCTGGGAATCTTGGCTGTCATTGGAATCGTCGGAAGTCTGTTGCTGATCCTGTGGAGTTGGTTCGCGAAATTTCTTTCGCCGGTTATGGGACTTCGTACGGCTTTTATTTTCGAAGGATCCTCGAGTGGGACGGGCTTGGCCCTCATCCTTGCCCTTGTTGCTGTGGCTGTTGGTGGTGTGGCAGTGGGATACCTTTCCTTGACAAAATTTTCCGGATCCTGGTTTCAACAATCGGAAATGGGCAAGCGCTGGTATGTCCATTTCCTGAATAAATTGTATTTCGACGAAATGTATGAGGGGTATGTTGTGCTGCCAACTCTCCGGTTTTCCCGATGGCTGTGGCGGGTTGTCGACCGGCAGGTGTTTGATGCGCTGATCCTGGGAATTGCGAATGTGTCGGTGGAGACCGCGAAATGGTTGTGGCGAGTGGTGGATCTTCGTGGAATTGATGGAGTGGTGGTGGGTTTAGGACGGAATAGCGTAGGAATGGCCGGGTGGCTCTGGCGGGTGGTGGATCTTCGTGGTGTGGATCGGGTAGTGGTGGGAATCGGGAAACAGAGTATAGGGATTGCTAATTGGCTGTGGAAATCAATCGATATAAAAATTCTCGATAAAAATGTGAATCGTGTAGGGGATCAGGCCGAGGCCGCCGGAGACATGATGCGTGAACTGGAACCTCGCACGTTACAGCATCACCTGCTGGTGATGATTTTCTGGCTTATTATTGGGATATTGCTGTTGTTTTTATTTGTCCTGTGATTTGCAGCTTGCTTCGCAGAGATATGGGGCAAGAAGCACAGCACTGAAATTCAATGACAATGAGTGTGGAAAAAAAGGCGTCTTTCATGTCTTGGTGGTGTCATGATCGGCATGTCATGAAGGGGAGGCTATGAACACGATCTTCACTGAACATCTTTTGAGTGTCATAATTGTCATTCCGTTTTTGGGTATTGCGATCATCGCCTGTATTCAGGATCAGGAATGGATTCGGCGTGTGACCCTCGGGTGTACACTGGGGGATGGTGCCCTCTCCCTGGTGCTGTTGAGAGAATTTGATTTTTCCACTCAAGGCATGCAATTCGTGGAGCGTCTGGCCTGGATGCCGACTTTCAATATTCAATATGCTGTCGGAGTGGATGGGATTAGTCTTCTCCTGGTATTGCTCACGACGCTGCTCTGTCCCTTTTGCGTACTCTGCTCCTGGAAATCAATTACGACACGTGTACGCTCCTTTATGGCGATGATTCTTTTGGTCGAAGGGGCCATGATTGTGGTGTTCACCGCCCTGGACCTGTTTTTGTTTTTCATGTTGTGGGAAGTCACGATGATTCCCATGTATTTCATGATCATTTTGTGGGGTGGACCCCAACGCATTGCGGCCGGCATCAAATTCGTGTTGTACAGTTTGTCGGGAAGCCTGGTCCTGCTGCTGGCTATACTCGGGTTATACGTGGAGGGAGGGAAAACTTTCGATATCTTAGCCCTGGCTGAACACACGTACACCCCCGAAGTACAATTCTGGATTTTCTTAGCCTTCTTTTTGGCGTTTGCCATTAAGTTGCCCATGTTGCCGTTTCACACATGGCTGCCGGATGCCCATTCCGAAGCTCCCACCGCGGGTAGTGTCATTCTGGCTGGGGTATTATTGAAAATGGGCGGGTATGGCTTTTTGCGATTTTGCCTACCCATGTTTCCGGAGGCCTCAGTAACTTTTGCCCCGTTTATCTTGTGGTTGTCGGTGGCCGCTATTTTGTATGGCGGGTATATGGCCTTGGCCCAGTCAGATTTGAAGAAATTGGTAGCCTATTCGTCCATTTCCCATATGGGATTTGTAACCTTGGGAATTTTCGTGTTCAATAACCATGGCATTCAAGGAGCTATCTTGCAAATGGTGAACCATGGCATTACGACAGGAGCACTCTTTTTGGCAGTCGGACAATTGTACGATCGGACCCATAGTCGCTCAATTCAGGATTATGGAGGATTGCAAAAATCAATGCCTCGGTTTGTAGCGCTCTTTTGTCTATTTTCCGTAGCATCATTTGGATTACCCGGAACATGCAATTTTATCGGAGAATTTTTAGTCCTCGTCGGAACATCCTTCGAAAGCTATATGATGGTTCTACTGTCCATGGGGGGCATTGTTCTCGCTGCGGCGTATATGCTCTGGATGCTACAACGGGTGGTATTGGGCCACCCCAAAACTCCCACCGTCTCTCAACTTTCTGACCTCAGCATGCGAGAGTTGGCCACGGTGGTCCCCCTTGCGATTCTGATCTTGTGGATCGGAGTATACCCATCCCCGCTCATGGAGATGATGGATTCCAGCGTCACGCACCTGGTTGAACATATGGCCCAATTCCAGAAGGGAATGGTCGCCGAGGCTGTCTTTCGATAAACAACCAGAGCAAGAAGGTCAAGAACGAAATCACCAAAACAATGAAATAGAGATGAGAAACACTCCAAATAAATGGTGATGCCAAAACATGCTCCCTTTGAAGTCCAATCTATGATGTGATCAATCTTCTCTTCTCCTACACCCACCACTTAACTTTTCCTTTTCCCCATTTAACACTTCGTTATTCACTTTTTTAAATAATTCTCCTTATCCTAAAAAAGTGGGTTGGAAGGCAATCGATTTTTTGTCATATCGTATTTTTCCAAATTTCTTAAATTTTCCAGTAAGTTGCGAGTAATTGAATATTACGGGTTTCCTCAAGTCCACCAGCCGGAAAACCGAGAAAAATAATCAATACGCCTTTTCGGCGATATTTCCATCCTTATCATGGGGAAGTAATTGAAAAGAAACCGTATCCTGAAAATGGTTCTAAAGTTCAAAAAGGAGTCCTGGGGCTCAACCAAAACCGATCGTCAGAGAAAACGGGTTGTGGAAAGTTGGTGGAAGGAGGAGCATACATCATGAAACGGGTCAATATTTTTCTTGCCGCGGTGATTTGTACAGTTTTTGTCGGATGCGTGAGTCAGCAATCACATGAGCGTGCCCTGCAAGAATATGAAATGAGCCAAGAAGAATCTGCAGCTGCCATTGAACGGTTGCAGCAGATGGTTGAAGAGAGGCAAGTCGAAGTTGCCCAGCTTCAAGAAAAAAATCAGGATCTTGAACAAGCCATTGGTAAGCGAGAAGCCACCGTGACCCAGCTGCAAGAAACGAAGAAGGAACTGGAACAAACCGCTGAGGTACAAGATCAAATTAAAGAACAACAATTAGCGGCCGTCAAACAGGAATTGGAAGCCTTGTATTCCCAAATTCAGGGACTAGAAACCACGTCGGGGGGCAAACCGGTGCCAGCGCCTATTTTTGGGGTTGAGCCCGTGGATTTTGATGATCTGACGGCTGCTCTCAAAAAAGTCAGGTCTAGCCTGGATGATCAAGTAAGCGATTTTTCCCAGCTTCGAAAACAGAATAGCCAGTTGGAGAAAGAGCTCTCGGCTCTGGAAACCCGGCTCAAAGAAGTCGAGCGATTAAAAAAGGAGTTGGAACAGGTTCGTCTGGCACGTGAAACCCAGGAGGCTCAACTGGCTAAGGTGAAACACGAAGTGCAAACCGTGGGTGAGGAAATTGATCGCATTACGAGAGCCCTAGAAGATAAATTTGGTCAAAGCCTGGTGGTGACTCAGCACCAAGACCGGTTGGTCTTAACTCTACTTGGCCAAGTACTGTTTGAATCGGGTGAGGCTGACCTGACACCGCTGGGGCTTAAAATCATGAAACAGGTTGGTCAGGTTTTGGCCACGTTGCCGGATAAATATATTCAAGTCGAAGGGCATACCGACAACAATCCGATTTATGGACGATTACAGCAACAGTATCCCACCAATTGGGAACTGTCCACAGCCAGAGCCACGACGGTTCTTCGCTATCTGATTGAACAAACCAGGATGGACCCCAAGGATTTTGGGGCTACCGGCTATGCCGATACCCGCCCAGTGACGACCAATGAAACGGAGGAAGGGCGATCTCAAAATCGCCGGGTAGAAATTGTCCTCTATCCCGACCCGACCATTCATGAAAGGGAAACCGTCGCAACGCTCGCCCGGTGAAGCCTCACAGCTCCCTTGCCAATTTACAGATAGTATTTCCCCCTGTGACCTGAGGAGTTGTCATTGAGGGGAACAGCTCTCTGAGCGGTTCCTCATTCCCCCTTCACCCTCTCCGTCCCTCATCAATAAAGCAAACGTTAGGACAACGATTCTTGTTTAATGGAGGGAATGCCCTCCCAGGTCTCCGGAATTCGTGAGACTATGGTGTTGGATGAGGCCGGCATCGTAGAGCAGTGTCGTGGCAGGATCCAATAAAAAGTAGGCTGTCAGGAGTCCAATGCTGGTCATGGTAATGGTGTAAGGAAGTGCCATCCAGACCATCCGGCCATACGATAGTCGAATCACCGGGGCCAGGGAGGAAGTCAACAGAAACAAAAATGCGGCCTGCCCGTTTGGAGTGGCGACACTCGGAATATTGGTCCCCGTGTTAATGGCGACGGCCAGAAGATCAAATTGGTCCCGGCTGATGGTGCCGGCTTGCAGGGCACGTAAGACTTCTTCGATGTACACCGTCGCGACAAAGACATTGTCGCTGATGGCTGATAAAATGCCATTGGCCAGATAGAACATGCCGATTTGATGAGATCCGCCTAAACTTAATCCATATCCAATAATTCCGGCAAACAGGTTCTGGTCCTGGATGACCGCCACAATGGCGAAAAACACGACGAGGAGTGCCGTAAACGGAAGAGCCTCCTTGAAGGCCTCTCCGAGTTGATGCTCTTCGATAATGCCGTTAAAGGCGGTCACAAACACGATCACCGTTAATCCGATGATCCCGACCTCCGCCAAGTGAAACGCCAAGGCGACAATAAGCCAAACCCCGGCAATGGCTTGAATAATAAGCTTAGCCGTATCCCCTGAATCCCGCCGTTTCTGTTGCTCGGTTTCGAAGTCCAGCAAGATATGGCGAACCGGATCGGGGAGTTGAAAGCCGTAATCAAACCATCGCATTTTCTCGACGATCAGACAGGTGGTCAATCCCATGGCAAAAACCGGAATCGTCACGGGAGACATGCGGAAAAAGAATTCCATAAATTCCCATCCCGCTTTGTCTGCGATAAGAAGATTTTGCGGTTCCCCCACCAGAGTACAGACCCCACCTAATGCGGTTCCTACTGCGCCGTGCATAAGCAGGTTGCGCAGGAATCCACGAAAATTGTCCAAATCTTCCCGGTGAAGAGAACCGATTTCATGATCGCTCGTGGAATCATGGGAGGCATGGGAAGACTTGCCTGAAGCCACCCGGTGGTAGATGTTATAAAAACCCAGCGCGACGGCAATGATGACCGCCGTGACCGTCAGCGCATCAAGAAACGCAGACAGAAATGCGCCCATAATAGAAAACAAGATCCCCAACCCAATTTTTGAACGGACCCCTAGCAAGATTTTTGTAAACAGAAACAACAAAAGATCCTTCATGAAATAGATCCCGGCCACCATGAAGATCAACAACAGGATCACTTGAAAATTATTGAGGGCTTCATGATAGACCGTGGCCGGTGTGGTCATTCCCAGCAGGACGGCTTCTAAAGCGAGCAAGCCTCCAGGTTGAAGCGGGTAACTTTTGAGAGCCATCGCCAGGGTAAAAATAAATTCCAGAATGAGGACCCAACCCGTGTAAAACGAGCCAATACTTATTAATAAGATAGGGTTAAGGATCAGAAATCCCAGAATGGTCAGCTTGTACCAGGTCGGAGTGTGGTTAAGAAAATTCTTTATAAGTGCCTGAGGGACTGTTGTCTTCATTGCAGTTGAGTGACCTTTCATACAAGTGGCGCCAGATAGACCCTGGCCTGTCAAACGAATTTCACAGTTTCAAAACCCATAATTCTTACTCTCTATTATCCAGGCCTTTGAAGTTGCACCTTTTAAAGAAAAGGTTAGGGTACATGATGAAGCCTCATGAGAATGTCAATACATCAAAATCGTATTAGGACGACCGTCTTATGTGTGAATTCCCAAGTTGAATCAAGGAATAATCCGATAAAGCGTTCTTCCCCATTCCATGCCAGAAACGGTTTCAATGAGACTGTAGGATGTTCAGGATGCAACTTCTGTTGGAGGCACATCGAAAGGATGGGTGGAGCCGCTTACATGAGCCGCGTGGCGCAAGGCATCCAACCGAATCGCGTATCGATGTCCAGGTTGTACCTGATCGAGCACCCCTAGTCCCGTTAGGATCCGAGCCACGGCTGGACGCATACCCACGAAAAATAAATGCTGGTGATGGCTTTTCACCATCACCAGCATGTCTTCGATCGCTAAGGCGGCAGTTCCATCGATGGTGGGGACCGACGTGAGATCCAGAACTACGCTGGAAAAGGTCTTGAATCCCTTCACCGATTCAAGACGGCGGACCATGTCCTTGGCCGAACCGAAACTCATCGGCCCATTCACATGGATCATGACAAGCCGGTCCTTATTACGCTCTAAGATGCGTTGCTCTTCAAGCGACAAGGGTGCTTCCGGATCTGAGCCTGTGATGATTTTCAAGCTGTCAAGTTCCAGGTCTGCCATCCGCTTCACAAACATGACGCTGGCAAGAACAACGCCAATCCCTACAGCGGTAATCAAATCGACCAGGACGGTCACCAATAACACGACGACCATAACCAAGACTTCTGTACGGGGAGCCTGGACCAGGTGTTTCAGCATACGCCAATCGATGATATCGAATCCGACTTTTATCAGCAGGCCGGCCAAAACCGCCAGGGGAATTTTTTCCGCCAGAGGGCCGAGGCCAAGCAACGTGCCTAATAGCACGACCGCCATAAACATGCCCGAAAGAGGAGTCCGCCCTCCGGTCCGAATATTGGCAACAGACCGCATGGTTGCTCCTGCACCGGGAATGCCTCCGAAGAACCCCGCCACCATATTTCCGATACCCTGCCCGATCAATTCCCGGTTAGAGTCATGTTGTGTTCGCGTCATATTGTCACACACAAGAGAAGTCAGCAGGCTGTCAATCGTTCCCAGCAAAGCCAGAACAAGGGCCGATTCCACCATTAAGAGCAGGGCATTGGTATGCATCGTTGGCCAAATGGGGACAGGAAATCCCGCCGGCACTTCACCAATAAGGGGAAGCGAGGGGAAAAAGTTATTTGCCACGACGGTTCCTACGATGAGGGCCAATAAAACGGGAGGAAGACGCTTGCCGACCACGGGGGGCGTGAGGTACACGATTCCCAACGTAAGAGATCCAATAAAGACCGCAGGCAACGAAAAGGAAGCCAAATATTCCGGCATGGCCATGAGGTTGGCCACAACCTTGTGCTTGGCTTCCAATCCCAAAAATGGTGCGACCTGCAAAATTAAGATAATCCCCCCGATGCCGCTCATGAATCCTGAAATCACAGGATACGGCACCAGGGTGATATAGCGGCCAAAGCCGAGGAGCCCAAATAACATTTGAAAGCCCCCACCCAAGATAACGGCGGTAAAGGCCAAGGCCGGCTCATCGGAAAATTTCAAGATAATTCCGGCCATCACCACAGTCATGGGGCCGGTAGGCCCTGAGGCTTGAGCCGGAGTTCCTCCGAAGAGGGCGGCAAAGAAGCCCACAAAAATCGCCCCATATAGACCGGCAATGGCCCCAAGGCCGGACGTCACGCCAAAAGCTAAAGCCAGCGGGAGGGCCACGACAGCAGCGACCAGCCCGCCATAGAGGTCCCCGCGAAGATTATTGAAATGGAGACCGTGTATCCATGAAAGGGCTGGATGATTGGCCGTCATGTTTTTTTCAGAAAGGGAAGGAAGTCGTCAGGTGGTGAGCAGAACACATAGGCCGATTCAGACAAGTCAGATGTATGGTCACTATAACCAACCCTGTGAACGGACGAGTCATAAGTCCGATCAATTACCCACCGGAAGACGCCTTGGCCGTCCGCTGAATAAATTGGCCGATTTGAAGGCCAATGGATGCAAACATGGACAAAAGTTCTTTGTCAGGTTTTTGAATGTCCCGGTGGAAGAATTCCATGACACCAACAATGTCGGAGCCCGATTTAACGGGAAACGCGAATCCGGAATGAAGACCTTCTTGCGCAGCAGCCGAAGCGCGCGGAAAATTCGGGTCGGACACGACATCGGTGATCCAGACCGGTTCAGCACTTTTCCAAGCACGCCCGGGTAACCCCACCCCTCTGGCGAATGTGATGCCTTGTGAGGCTTGCTGAAAGACTTCCAGGTTTACATGTGGAGAATGCCAAATTTTGATACAGCGTAGAATTTGTTGTTCTGGCTCAACCGTCCATATGGCTCCGAGATCCCATCCTAAATTGTCACAAATCGCTTCCAGGATGAGGGGGGCAGCCTGAGTCAATCCAGTTGATTCGGCAAGAACATTGGTTAAATTGTGATGGGTGGCCAATCGGCGTTCTTTGTGTTCACGTTCGATAAACTGCCCGATTTGAAATCCGATATTCGAAAGCATTTGAACCAATGTTTCATCGACTTCTTCAGGAAATTGGGAGAAAAACTCGAGAACCGCTCTGGTATTCCCGGCCAGGCAAATGGGAATTCCGAATCCGGCATGAAGTCCTACTTCCAGAGCTGTCTGGTTTCGAGGGTCTTTGGGATAGTCAGCGAGGTCCTTGATCCAGATCACTTTACGAATGTCCCAGACCTGCCCGGCCAGTCCTACATCCGGAGTGAGTACCCAACCGGAGGTAGATGATGCCATTGCTTGGGCCTGCGGAGAGTCGGCTGGCCAAATAGCCGCGGCTCCCAGGGCCTGACGTTGATAATCCATTCGCCAGAGGATGCCCACGTTCCATTCCAGGGTGTTGCAAATGGCTTTGAGAATTTTGGGGTAGGCCTCTGTGATGCCGGTTGCAGAGGCCAGGATGGCGACAACGGCTTCGTGCAGAGCCAGGCGTCGTTCTGCGCGTTTCCGATCCGTGATATCAATGCCAAAACCAATAATCCCTTTCTTATCGCCTTCCAACTTACACAGGCAATTCAAAAACCACCAGGGTTTCCCCTGCAAAATCCCCTTGCTCTCGTAAAAAACGGAATTGGCGACAGTCCCTTCCTTGACCTGGTTCTTGATCTGATCGGGGGGCTCCAGGGGAATTCGTCCTATAGAGGTAAAGTCTTTTAATCCAAAGCGAGCCAGACCGCGACCGAAGGACTCATGCATGACTCCTTCCTGGTCGATTCGAAAGGCCACGGCCGGCATATTCGACAAAATGCCGGTCAGCATGGAACTCTGGTCGCGAGTCGCCGCGTCAGCCTCTCTTACCTGCATGGCTAATAGAGCGGTGGACCAGATGGCAAACAGGGCGATGGAGCGATTGGTGACCCCGATCCATGGCTCAGCCCCCGAAGGTGAAAGCGAATACCCCACGATCGTTAAGAGGGTACATAGGCCTGCCAGGCGCAATGGATCATTTTTATCTGGGGACCGGAGAGCAATCAGCACGACGGCGACATAAGGGACCGCTTCGGCAACTCCCAGCGGGAGAAAGAGGTCCACAACGAACACGACCGTGGCCACAAGCAGGGCCAGGGCTAAGATTTGCCCACGGTTTTTTTGAGGACGTTCAACGGGGCTTTGGAGGGTCAGTGAGCTTGGCATAGAATAACGGTATAGACAAAAATCGCGAAAACACTATTAAATTTAACAAGAATCGTTTAAAGCCCACGATACGAAAAAACCCCCAGATCGTGCAAGTGGAATCAGCGGATAGCCGGCTCACTCGCTTTCAGTGGAGATGGACCAAATTGAGGCTGGAGAGCAGGATCTTCATTGACAAGTGCCCTATTAGAGATCGGAAGGTCATGAGGAGACTCTTCACCTTGACTTCCTTTTTGCTCCTATGCGAAGCATGCAAAGGGCAAAGGTATGAAAGGTATGCATGATGGGAATATGCGCATGAATCCTCCATCCCCTCAAGCCAGTATTTATCACGTTGCAGGGTTGGATGAACGTGACCGTGGGTTTAATCGCCAAATCCATGTTATCTCGTGTGAAGAAGGATTCCAGGCCAGGTTTCGCTATGAATCGCTCCAGATTGAAGTTGACCCGGTTCCCATAGAAGGCCAGTCCCTGCGATGTCTCATTCACCTCTTGCACGAGAGGGGCTACAGGCAATTACGAACCCAACGTATCTTTATTGGAGACCAGTACCTGGGCAGCCAGGAGCTCTGGGTGGAGTATCCTGACCCCGAGTCCTCTCGCGACACCAAGAAAACATGGTCGTCGTGGTTTCAGCAGATTTTCGGTCGTTCCTCACCTTCGTAGATTTCCACTTTTTTTAATAAGCGGAATCTTTGATTTTCCAGGAAAATTGGGGGAGGAACTTATTAAGGGTATTGCGAGGAAGAGGCGAGGGTGTGCAGGGTCCCGACGCCTGATTCTGTGGAGGCGACGGAGGGAAAGTAACTGATGATTCGACGGGGGTTGAGACATTCCCTGATTTTGGGCGAAAGGTCAACGGGACGAATGGCATTGAGAATACACAGCCCTTCATTCTCTTCGGCCAGGTTCAGGACAATCGGTTCATCTGGAAAAGGGTGTTCATCATAGACGAGGAGGATAGGCCGGAGCCGGTTGGCCAGATTGACGCTGGTGACAATGCCAATTTTTTGATTACTCAATTGAACAAGTGAGCCCGGAGGGTAGACTCCCAACTGCCTGATCAACGAGACGATAGCGTCATACCACAGCGTGTGACGACATTTCACGTACAAATACGATAAGGCCTCCGAGGGAATGAGAGATCTGGCGGGATCCGGATGATGGCATAGCTCATCATACTCATCCACCACCATGACAATTTTGGCAAACGTGCTGATTTGGTCATCTTTCTTGCCTGCCGGATATCCTGACCCATTGAGGCGTTCGTGGTGTTGGCGAATCACTTCACTCGCTTCATAGGGGAAATTGGGCAGCTTGCTAACCATCTCCACCCCGAATTTCGGATGGGAACTTAAAAAGCCTTTCAGCTCTGAAGGAGACATGGACCCTTTTCGTAGTAACTGCTCTGCCGGAAATTTGAGTTCGCCCACATCATGAAACATCGCTCCGAGAGCGAGTACTTCAGT
>Ga0209536_100014724_pt1 | contig 11211 bp, 12 predicted proteins | sample DeeMarSeWOR28_12_FD_187461 | JGI IMG/M metagenome (GOLD analysis project Ga0209536, IMG submission 187461) | Marine sediment microbial communities from White Oak River estuary, North Carolina - WOR-2-8_12 (SPAdes) (version 2) | ecosystem: Environmental > Aquatic > Marine > Intertidal zone >... | reverse complement strand
GTATGTGCTCGAAGCCAACCCCCGGGCATCGCGAACCGTGCCGTTAGTATCCAAGGTTTGTAACATATCCATGGCCCGGATAGCCATGCAGGTCCTGCTGGGCAAACGCATCGCGGATCTTGAGCTGAAGCATCGGCCCATACCCCATTACGGTATTAAAGAGGCGGTTTTTCCCTTCAACATGTTTCCCGAGGTGGATCCGATTCTGGGTCCGGAAATGAGATCTACCGGCGAAGTTTTGGGTATTTCCCATTCCTATGGCCGCTCATTTTTTAAAGCCCAGGAAGCGACCCAGACCCCGTTGCCCTTAGAAGGCTCGGTGCTGTTTACCATTGCGGATCGAGACAAAAATGCGGCATTGGAAGCGGTCAGGCTTTTTAAAGAGCTGGGTTTTAAGATAATGACAACCGAAGGTACCCACTACTTTTTAGAAGAGCGCGGTATTGAAAACACGCCCTTGCGCAAACTGGGATATGGCAGACCGGACCTTGTGGATGCCATAAAGAACGAGACCATAAATCTTCTGGTAAACACGCCGAGTGGCCGAAAAAGTGCCCAGGACAGTTCAAATATACGCAAAGCCGCCATTAAATATAAAGTGCCCTACATTACTACGACGGCGGCGGCTGTCGCGGCAGCCAAAGGCATCGCCGCGCGCCGCGATGGTGTGCCCCAGGTTAGATCGTTGCAGGAATACCACGCAGAGATGAAATAACGTTTAGATCAAGGGTCGAGTAGTTTTTTCATTTCAAGCTTGTCATTCCCGCCTGCGCGGGCATGACGCTAAAAACTCCCCGACCCCTCATTTAGTTACGAACCTTTATCTCGGGGATGGGTTCTAATTATTTCCACAGTATATCCTTACCTTGTCACCCTTTTTGTCGTCCACGTTCACTTCAAATTCGGTTAACGCATCCAGGAGGTCTTTGAAGTTTTCGTCCTTGAAATCGTCCAGGTTTATCCCTTTTTCATTGAGCTTGGCGTTGATTTTGTCCTGGGCATCCTGGGGCAGCAGGGCCTGCAGTTTAATGCCGGCTTTGACCAGCTTCAAGGGAACCCGGATATTGACCTTATCCCCATCGACAGCGTCCACTTTAACAAATAAATATCTGGGCAGATTATCTAAGGTTTTTGTAAGTGCGGTTTGCGGTGAGGTTTCTGTCGTCCTGTTTTCAAGGGCGTCTAACAGTCGTTCCGCCTCGTCAGCCGAAATTTTTCCGTCTGCTAGCATGCCGAGGACTTTTTTGCGTTCTTCGTTCATGATTATTCCTTTCATTATTTAATGGTGACCGAAAATTTTTCTTTTTTTGAGCGAATATCGATTAAAAATCCGCTGGATGCCGTCAGCATTATGAAAAACACGGGTATGGCTTTAAACATATTGGTTCCCTTTATGATGAGCAAACCAATGGCTCCAATGATCAGCAAGGGAGAAAGGATAATGATCAGAATAAGCACAGGAATGTAAATCAGCGGCAGCGGGATCCAAATCTTTCTGTTTTTTTTGTTTTGACCGCCGAGGTGAATTTTTAAAAGCCAGGGTATCATTTTTTAAGCGCTTTCATGGCCTGATCGAAAGAAATATTGCCCTTATCAAGGTCTTCAAGTATATCGCCGGTAGGGTCGGCCGGCGTAATATCAATAAAATCAAAGGCCTTTGATATGCGGTTGAGCCTGTTTTTTATCGAGGGGTAGCTGACACCGTAAAGTTCTTCCATATCTTTAATCGACCCATGGCTTTTAACGAATGCCGCCACAAAGATTTGATCCTCCATGTTCAACTGGGCCAGCGGCGGCAATTCAAAACTGCCATCGATGGCAATTCCGGATTCAATAATTTTGACGCGTTCAATGCTGATTTCTTTGTTTTGGGTAAGATCGGTTAACTGTTGCCAGTCATGCATTCCTTTATCCTCCTATCAGTTTATAATTTATTATAAGAAAAATTAATTTATTGTCAAGCAAAAAATTGAAAATTTTAATATATAAATTAAAAATATTAATATTTATGGCATATAAGTATAATTTTTTTAATATATCTGAGTTTGAGGTGGGCTTCATCGAAAAATTCGGATTTTATTGATAGAAGACCCATTTTTTCCAGTCCCCCTGGTGATATTGAAGACAAATAGGGCGCTAAAGTTGCCCTCAGGTCTGAAATTGGATATAATAAAAAAAGGAACCAAATTAATTTCACGCCAGAACAGGAGAATGGAAACGGGTTTCTTCAAAAAAACATCCCGCCTATTGGAATTAACGAGGTGAGATTATGGATGAGAACCAGAAGGAATGTCAGGAATGCGGCTGGAGGGGACTGACTGCCGAGCTGGATGAAACCAATGACGACGCCAGCGGCCAAACGCAAATTTTTTGTCCGGATTGCGGTGGCAGCGATATCCAGGATCTGGAGCCGGCTGAATAATATAAAATTTTAGATAGGTTCTAAAAAAAACGCCGGGGATTTAGTTCCCGGCGTTTTTTTTTGCTGCCGCAGCGCTTGACAGTAAAATCTAATTTAATATCAAATTCTTATATGCTTATATAGCTCTATATTTTTTTTGCCGCTCTCTTTTTTTGCCATTCAAACTGCGCTTCACATTTTCTTTTATTTCTTTTGATTTGGAGTTTATTACCCTATAGCTGTATTTGAGGTTTTTTTCGACCAGATCCGGATAATTTTTAATATTGTTTCTCAGTTTGACACCGTTTGAGGTTACCTTATGGATCAGATCGATTTCCTTGCCGACAACCTTTGTTTTATTCTTCTTGATGGCATCAAGAAAGGCCTTGCGGCTGCGCTTGCACGCTGTATAGGTCACGGCTTTTCCCATCTGCGATATGCGGTGGCCGTCGCTGCCGCCGGTGATTCCCTTGCCCAGGTTAAATCCCAAAAGCGCGCTGCGCAAATTCGATTTATTCATATTCTCTGCATTGATGACCTCGACGCCGTCAACCATGGAAAAAATACGTTCGAGACGATCCTCGGGGAAATATGAATTCTGGATGCCGGTATAGACCCCGCAGAATGGATGGGGAAAGATAATAACGGTTTTAAATTTGCGGGCACGTCTGATAATTTCTTCCATCTCCAGCGCCGTGGAACTCATGATGTCATTACCCATATAAGGAATAACATGATCCCTGTAAAATGCTTCAAGCGCCTCGATCTGATAAAAATAAATGAGGACGTGGGTTCCTTCCCTGGACGTCATTTCGATGCCCGGTATGCTGAAAATATCGCGATATCCATCAATTTCAACCGCGCCGCGTATTTCATTATGGTCGGTTACCGCTATACCGATTCCAAGGTCATGTGCTTTTTTGGCAATCGCTTCTACCGTATTAAAACCATCCGAATAGTGGGAATGAAAATGCAGGTCCACCACGGTATTTTCTTTGTTTAATTCAGCCAGCCTGGGTCTTTCAAATTGAATGCGATGATTATCGATCATGTTTTCCGATACCTGCTCCTATATCGATACGCGGTCGTCTGAACGGCGTACAGATTCTCTTGTTTAAAACGCTTTGAAGAGACACTGAGATGGATTTGACTGTGATTCTTCAATTTCCGGGATATTGGTTATAACGGAGAATGGAAGTCGTGGCGGGCAACCTTATCGGGAGGTGCAGATCGCTCAGCGCTGTTTGGCCCCATTACCGCTCAAAGATTCTAATTAATAATGTCAATATATCAGAATAAACCCCATTAATCAAATTTTAAAAAACCGCTATTTTTTGTCCGTTAGCTGCGTTGCATTTGTCAACCGTTCTATCGCGGCAAGATGCTGCTCCCACGCACGTATTTTGATCAATTCGGCAGTCATGAAGACCTGTGGGAGTAGCTTCCAGCCACGATTTGTACATGCAAACGGCCTCAACCGGTGATACGATTTAACAAAATAAGCGTTCGAATCATTAAGTCAAGTGATTTGGTGGCGGGAACGACGTCAGACCCTGTGAATGAAAAAGGGATTCTATGTCTTAAAAAAGGTCTGAAACGCCTCGGTGACTGCCTGCGGCACTTCTTCTGGCAGATAATGGCCACAGGGCAGAACATGACCTTCCACGGAGCTGTCGGCTACCTTACGCCAGACATCCAGCATGTCATAAGCCTGGAGCACCCGGTTGGCATCACCCCAAAGGACTAAAAGCGGGCACTTAATTTTTCTCCCGGCTTCACGATCATCTCGGTCGTGCACCAGATCAATTGAGGCCGCCGCACGATAGTCTTCGCAGGTGGCGTGAATTGTTAGCGGGTCGCAAAAGCAGCGTTCGTATTCCGCCAGGCAGTCAGGATCAAAAATACCGGCGATTTCAGCTTCTTTATTCTGCGACCAGCCAAGCAGTTCGTATCGAAGATAGAATTTGGGATCTGCACCAATGAGTCTTTCCGGGAACGGCTCTGGCTGGGGCAATAAAAACCATTCGTAATATCCCATTGCGAAAGGCATATCCGTGCGCTCATACATGGTCAGGGTCGGGGCAATATCCAAAACAGCAGCTTGTGTCACGCGCTCAGGGTGGTCAAGGCACATGCGATGCGTTACTCTCGCCCCGCGATCATGCCCGGCAACCGCAAACTGGCTGTAGCCAAGAGATCCCATGAGGCTTGCCTGATCTTCCGCCATGGCCCGAAAGCTATATGTCTCATGTTGTGGGTCACTTTTTGGTTTTTCACTGTCCCCGTATCCGCGCAAATCGCTCATCACAACAGTGAAATGTTCGGCTAGTCGATACGCAATCTTTGCCCACATTAAATGGGTCTGGGGATAGCCGTGCAACAGCAGGAGCGGTTGCCCCTTTCCGCCAATTCGATAGGCAATCTGAATCCCTGTCGCAACCTTTCGTTTCTCAAATTTAAATCCGTCAAGCATCTGTAAACCTTTTTTAGGTTTCAGGTGTTCCGCCAGAGGCGGATCAGGTGTCAGATTTCAGAGGACAGATGCCGGACGACAGAAGACCTCTGGCTACTGGCTTCTGGTCACTGGTTCCTGGCCAGAAGCAAGAAGCGAGAAGCCAGCGGCCAAAATACTGACACCAAAGACACTGTTTTGTATAAAGAACTCAAGGGCACTTAAATATACCAGACGACTTTGGTAACATTTTTGAGATGGGTTCTAGTAATCGATATAGAGTACCCCGTTGAGGTGATCGATTTCGTGTTGCAGCAGGGCCGCAGAACCGTTTTTTGCAACCAGGACTTTTTCGGTATTTTCTAAGGTTTTGTACTTTACCGATACATTTTGAGAGCGTTTGATCGTTTTACGATCATATCGTGGCAGTGACAAACAATATTCGTTATTTAAATACGTTCCGCGCTGTTCCAATATTTCAGGGTTTATCAGTATTTTGACTTCTCCATGAAGACCACAGACAATCAGCCGTTTTTGAATGCCGACCTGGGGGGCCGCCAATCCTTTATAAAGGGACCCTTTGGTAAAAAATTCGAAGGGTGCTCTGTATCTCAATATCGCGATCATCGAATTTCCGAAGGTAATGATTGAGTCATCAATAAAATCAGTTGATTGCGAAACGCCGCGCAGAATTGGGCTGGGATATTCGACGATATCCGCAATTTTATATTTTTGTTTGTATCCCTTCAGAAAAGCAAAGATGCCCGTTGTGCCAATAAGGCCGGCCATTGCTGCTTTTAAAAATTTTCCTCTATTCCACAAAACAATCTACCTCGAGGTTAGTTACCGCTTTTGCCTGCTTCGCGGCGGTAAATGCGGGTCAATCGTTCGGAAGGCAAGCCCAGATAATAGGCAATGATGATCAGCTGATTGATGAGCCATGTCTTAAAAACACCCAGATGCAGCCAGCGGCGCGCCGATGTCGCCACTGCGCTGGGCACAATGACGATTTTGCCCTTGCGCTTCAAGCGGCGAATCAGAATAAAGTCTTCCATAATCTGCATTTCGGGAAAACCGCCGATTTCGTCGAAAAGCGATTTTTTCATAAACAAAGCCTGGTCGCCATAGGGCAGTCGCAAAAAGCGGGAACGTAAATTAGCCATGCATTCAATCAAACGAATACCCGCAGCGGGTGAATCAATGCTTAAGCGGAAGGCCCCGGCCGCAATGCCCTTTTGATTCACGGCAGAAACGATTTGATGACGGAAGCCTTCGGGCAGCAGCGTATCGGCGTGCAGAAATACCAGGATATCGCCTGACGCCGCTGCGGCGCCGGTATTCATCTGAATGGCTTTGCCCGGGCTTGAATGAATCACTTTTGCTCCCCGGGATCCGGCCAGTTCGGCCGTCTCATCAATGCTGCCGCCGTCAACGACGACCACTTCCAGGTTGTCGACCCCTTCGAGGTGGGTAAGTGTCCGGTCAATGGTTGCCGCCTCGTTCAATGCCGGAATGATGATGGATATTTTTTGCTCCGGGGAGGGTTTGGCCGCAGTCTTTTTAACTTCTTGCCAGATATGAAGATCAACGGGACGATCCACATCACCTAACGGTTCCAGCAGGATAAACCGCAACCCTGACGCCCTGGCCGTTTGCAACGTTTGAGAAAGGACTTGGGCGGTCCCCCAGTTTATGTCGTCAAACAGACGGGTATAGGTTTCAGCCGGGATGGTACTGTTCATGCCGATTAAGTAATACCCGCCGTCGCGCGCCGGGCCAAGCACCAGATCGGTTTTTTGGAGCCCTTCAAATGCCTGCTGAATAATGTCTTCTGAAATCTGTGGTATGTCGCTGCCGACGACAACGGCCGTTCCTTTTGAGTCCTGGAATGCCGCTGCAAATGCACCCGCCATCCGCCGACCAAGATCACCCGGTTGTTGCGGACGGTAGCTGAATTGCGGCCCCAGCCACTCCTGCATTAAACCGGTGTTGCCGCCTTCGTGGTAAACTTCAATGGTCAGGGCGGGACGGTTACTTACCTTTGCTGCGGTTGCAATAATGTGCTCAGTCATCTGTCGCTGCAGGCGCGCGGCACCCTTTGCGCCCAGAGCCGGGATCAAACGGGTTTTGGTTTTTCCGGCCTCGGGGAATCGCGTGAAGACAATCAAGCGTTCTGGCATCACTGCCGACATAAAGCTTCTCCCTGAACTCAGGTAGCGATGACCCCGCCTCAGGTGAAGCCGGATCCGGCCGCACATGTATAACAATGATCGGCGGTTATGATGGGGGCGCCGGTTTGCGGCGGCCCCGGCATATCGCTGACATGCATCTTTTTGCCGTTCATGTAAAGACCCCTGGCGAGGTTGAAATCGCAATCATACAGGTGCCCATCCCAGGAAACCGAAACCAGGCTTTGGCACATTAACCCGTCAATCGCACAGGGGTTGAAATTGGAGACCAGCGTTTGCATGTAATTTTCAAAATTACCCGATTGGACCAACCATTGTCTGAAACGCCCGAGCGGCGCATTGGCAAAATTAAACAGGTTGTTAAACGTCACCCCCCATTTTTTTTTCAGAATCTGGTGGTATCTTTTTTCGGTTTGTTTCTGGCTGGGTGGCAAAAAGGCACCGGTGGGATTGGATACCAGGTTAAGCTCCAGCCCGGATCCGTTGCGTCCGTAACCGGCGGCATTCAATTGCTGGAGTACGCCGATGCTTTCTTCAAAAATTCCGTCCCCCCGTTGAGAATCCGTTTGGGTCAGATTCAATGATGGAAATGATGCCACGATCACCACCCGGTGTGATTTGAGCACACCCATCAGGTGATTCATATTTTCCTTGAGTGCGGACAGATTGGAGCGCAACATCATTCGTGGTGTCAGTGGTGAGATTTGCTGAATCAAATCTGGCAGCAGTGGATTGAGTTCCGGCGCGCCGCCGGTGATATCGATGGTTTCGAAGCCGCTTCGCCGGGCATAGGCCACGACTTGCTCGAGCGTGTCGGCATCCATGTTTTCTTTACGGCCCGGCCCGGCATTCAGGTGGCAGTGCTGGCAGGTCTGGTTGCATAAAAAACCCAGATTAATCTGCAATGTTTGCGCGGGCTTGCGAACCAGTTCAAGATGATGTTGGGCCAGCATCGACTTGAAGGGCATCACCTCTGTTGTCTTCTGCCCATGTGATGATGTTGGCTTTACTGTGGCTGTTTGAGTGTCCATTAGAAGTGGGTCTTTTTTATCACATTGACAATTTGTGGGCAATGTTACGCATCTGAACACCGTGAACCAGGGAAGCGCCGCCGCGGATGGCGCTGACGACATGGACGGCTTCGGTCATTTCCGCCAGATTGGATCCCTTTTCCAGGCAGGCCTGGGTGTAGGCATCAATGCAGTAGGGGCACTGGACCGCATGGGATACTGCCAGGGCAATAAGGGCTTTTTCGCGTTCCGTCAGTTCGCCTTCGGCAAATACGGCATTATAGTAATCGAAGAACTTGCGGGCCAGTTCGGGCGCCTCTTTGCCGATTTCTTCAAATTTGGCAAGATCTTCCGGTTGATAGTAGGTGTCCATAAAAATATCTCCTCTATTTTTTCTACAATTATTTCCTCTTTGTCGCCAGTGGTAGGTGATCCTTACAAATGGTCGCTGGCTGCTGGCTTCTGGCAACTGGCTAAACCGATTCGTGCGACATTCAGAAAAAGCCAGCGACCAGCGACCAGCAGCCAGAGGCCAGTCGCCAGTTGCAAGAAACAGCGGTTAACCCATATGATCTACAATCGCCTGGCCAAACTCCGAGCACTTCAGCTGCTTTGCATCTCTGATTTGACGCGCCAGATCGTAGGTGACGGTCTTGGCTTCAATGGTGTTTTGAAGGGCGTCGCGAATCAGGCGGGATGCCTCGCGCCATCCCATATGGTCCAGCATCATGGCGCCTGAAAGGATCAACGAGCTGGGATTAACCTTGTCCAGACCGGCATATTTTGGAGCGGTGCCATGGGTGGCTTCAAACACCGCACAACGGTCACCGATATTGGCGCCCGGCGCCATCCCCAGTCCTCCCACCTGAGCGGCCAGGGCATCTGAAAGATAGTCCCCGTTTAAGTTAGGCGTGGCAATGACGCCGAATTCAGACGGTCGCAGCAGGACCTGTTGAAAGAGCATGTCGGCGATGCGATCTTTGATCACCAGTTTGTTTTGCGGGTGCTTGCCTTGATAGTCGTCCCACAGTTCCGTTTCGGTGATCGTCTGGTCTTTGAATTTTTCGGCAGCCACCTCATAACCCCACTGGGCGAAGGCGCCTTCGGTAAATTTCATGATATTGCCTTTGTGCATCAGTGTCACGCTGGTAAAGCCGTGCTCCAGGGCATATGCAATGGCTCTGGCCACCAGCCGTTTGGTATTGGTGGCGCTGATGGGTTTTATGCCGATACCCGCATCAGCGGGCAATGCGGTCCCCATTTGCTCGTTTAAAAATCGCCGCACTTTATCCGCATCCGCACTGCCGGCTTGATACTCGATACCGGCGTACAGATCCTCGGTATTTTCACGAAAAACGACCATGTTAACGCTTTGGGGATCTTTCACCGGACTGGGAACCGACTTGATATATTTCACCGGCCGCACGCAGGCATAAAGATCGAGGGTCTGGCGGATCGTCACATTCAGGCTGCGAATCCCCTTGCCCACCGGCGTCGTCATAGGGCCCTTGATGGCCACCGCGTGCTTTTCAATGTCGGCCAGTGTTTCATCCGGCAGCCAGTTTCCGGTTTTCTCAAATCCTTTCTCGCCGGCCAAAACCTCCATCCATGAAATTTTCTTCCGGCCGTCATAGGCTTTATGAACGGCAGCGTCGATGACCTGGCGCGTTGCCTGCCAGATTTCCGGTCCAATGCCGTCACCTTCGATAAACGGAATCTGCGGTGCATCCGGGACGCTCAGGGTGCCATCACTGTTTATCGTAATCCGATTTCCTGTTTGCATGATTCAGCCTTTCTCCGCGTTTTGGGTTGGCGCTTTGCCGTGTGTTCTATCGTCCTCGTCCTCGTACTCGTCCTCGAACTCGTTGCTACCCTATCGAGGACGAGTACGAGGACGATGTTTGTCAAAGCTTTATGGGGTTCTCTACTGAGTTGGTTCTATATCCATTGATAATCTATTCGGACATGATTTTCCGCAAAACATACGGCAAAATACCACCGTGTATAAAGTATTCCACATCGATATCGGTGTTCAGCCGGGCGGTGACCTCAAACTCAATGTCACTGCCATCCGGCTTAACGGCTCTGACAAGAAGGGTTTTACGGGGCTCAATGTTTGCAATGCCGGTGATGGTGATTGTTTCCGAGCCATCCAGACCCAGGTTTTCCCAGCTGTCGCCATTTTTGAAGGTTAGCGGCAGCACGCCCATACCCACCAGATTGCTGCGGTGAATTCTTTCATAGGATTCGGCAATAACCGCCTTAATGCCCAGCAGCTGGGAACCTTTTGCGGCCCAGTCCCGTGATGATCCGGTGCCGTATTCCTTACCGCCCAGAACCACCTGCGGCTTATCTTCGGCCATGTATTGCATGGCGGCATCATAGACAAACATCTCCTGGCGCTTAGGGAATTTCAGGGTAAAACTGCCTTCTTTGGGATCCACCAGTCTGTTTTTTATACGGATGTTGCCGAAGGTACCGCGCATCATGACTTCGTGGTTCCCCCGGCGGGATCCGTAAGAATTAAAATCTGCCGGGGCGACGTTTTTTTCGATCAAATATTTTCCGGCCGGATAATCCGGCGGGATGGCGCCGGCCGGAGAAATATGGTCGGTGGTCAGCGAATCCCCCAAAATCAGTAAAACGCCGGCATTGTGAATATCAACCGGTTGTGTGATGTCAAGCGTAAAACCATTAAAATAAGGAGGCTTGCGAATGTATGTCGATGGGTCTTGCCACGCAAATGTCGTACTTTCCGCAACCGGCAGCTCAAGCCAGAATTGGTCACCATCAAATATTTTGGCGTACTCCTCTTTGAAATATTGTTGTTTGACATGCTGATGGATGAGACTTTCAATTTCTTCTGCGGTCGGCCAGATATCTTTCAAGTATACCGGTTTGCCCGCTGAATCCTGGCCGAGCGGTTCGGTGGTCAGGTCAATATCGATACTGCCGGCTATGGCAAAGGCCACCACCAGCATCGGCGATGCCAGAAAATTGGCGCGCACCTGCTGATGAATGCGGGCTTCGAAATTGCGGTTGCCCGAAAGCACGGCCGCTACGGTTAAATCTTTGTCTTTAATCGCCTTGTCAATTTCAGGCGGCAGGGGGCCGCTGTTGCCGATACAGGTGGTGCAGCCGAAACCGGCCAGGTAAAAG
>Ga0209536_100014723_pt1 | contig 11211 bp, 10 predicted proteins | sample DeeMarSeWOR28_12_FD_187461 | JGI IMG/M metagenome (GOLD analysis project Ga0209536, IMG submission 187461) | Marine sediment microbial communities from White Oak River estuary, North Carolina - WOR-2-8_12 (SPAdes) (version 2) | ecosystem: Environmental > Aquatic > Marine > Intertidal zone >... | reverse complement strand
CCACCCCGGCAAAAACCGAGATGCCCCCGTGTTGCATGGCGATATTATGCACCATCTCCATCATGATGACGGTCTTGCCAACACCGGCACCGCCGAACATCCCCATTTTACCCCCTCGCGGGAAGGGAACCAGCAGATCGATAACTTTCACCCCGGTCTCCAAAACCCGGACGGTCGTGTCCTGTTCAGTGAATTTCGGGGCCTCACGATGGATGGGCAGCAGTTTTTCCTGACTCACCGGGCCCAATCCATCAACGGGCCGGCCGACAACATTAAGCACGCGGCCCAAACCGGCTTCTCCCACCGGCATCAGTATCGGCTTGCCGGTATCTTTAACCGGCATGCCCCGAACCAGACCGTCGGTAACATCCATGGCAATGGTCCGAACCACATTATCGCCCAGATGCTGGGCGACCTCTACCACGAGGTTGTCGGCTTCATCATTGATTGTGGGGTTGCTGATGGTCAGCGCCGTATAAATCGTCGGCAGTTTTCCCTGCTCGAATTCAACGTCAACAACAGGCCCCATTACCTGTAAAACTTTGCCAATGTTCTCTCCCATTGATAAAACCTCCGCAAAAAATGAGTTGTCTGTTATTTGTTATTCGTTATTGCATTTATCGCTTATATACAGCTGACAACAATTAACAAATAACTATTAACCATATCTATCCCTTGAGTGCCTCGGCGCCACCGACAATGTCCATCAACTCGGCCGTAATGGCAGCCTGACGAGCTTTGTTATATATCAAAGTAAGGTTTTCAATCATATCGTTGCAAGCCTTGGTGGCATTGTCCATCGCCATCATACGCGCTGCATGCTCGCTGGTCGATGTTTCCAACAAAGCGCTGTAAATCTGGGCATAAACATTTCGGGGCAGCATCTCGCCGAGCAGCGAATCCGTTGACGGTTCACAGATATGCTCCGGCAAATATGCAGCGGTCTGATCGGCTTCTTCCGTTTGGGCGGTTTCAATCGGCGGAATGGGCAGAAGCTGCTGCAAGACGGGAAGATGTCTGGCCGAACTGATAAATTCGGCATGCACGATATAGACTTCGTCGTACGTGCCATCTTCAAAAGCAGCGACCAGGTTTTTACCGACTTTGGCTGCGATATTAAATCCAAAATCTGCGCCGACAACGCCCAGATGTTCGCTGTCGACTTGCAACTTTTTCTTGCGGCACCAGTCGCGGCCTTTTTTACCAAAATTGGTAAATGAAAATGCGATGCCGGCACCGGCTTTTTCTTTCATAAACGTATTGGCCTTTTCAACTAAACCGACATTGAAACCGCCGCAAAGTCCCCGGTCAGAGGTGCACAAAACCAGGTGCACCTTTTTGACTTCCTCTTTAGGCACCAGCAAGGGATTGGTTTCCTCGCCGGCTCTTTGCGCCAGATTTCCCAGCACCTCGGAGAACTTGTCGGCATAGGGGCGAAAGGCTTCCATGCCGGCCTGGGCCCCGCGCAGTTTTGAAGCGGCTACCATATTCATGGCTTTGGTGATCTGTTTGGTCTTTTTTACCGCCGAAATTTTTAACTGGATATCTTTTAAAGTCGCCATGCCTATCAACCATAAACAGTTATTCGTTATTGGATATTGGCTATTGGTTATGCGTTATTGGAACACGGTTGAGACCTATTAACAAATAACGGATAACAGATAACTACTTGATCGTATCCTTAAACTCATCATCATAGGCTTCCAATGCCTGGTGCATCTGTTTGTCGAGGTCGTCGGTGATCTCTTTTTTTTCGTCCAGCTCCTTAAAAATTTGAGGATACCGATCATCAATGAAGGCATACAGACCCGCCTCATATTTAGCGAGGACATCAACCGGGTATTTGTCGAGAAAACCCCGCGCGCCCGCATAAAGAATGGTGACCTGTTTTTCCATTGGTAACGGCTGATACTGGGGCTGCTTTAGGATTTCAACCAGTCGGGCTCCACGCGTCAGCTGCCTCTGGGTGGCCTTATCCAGATCACTGCCGAAGGCGGCAAAGGCTTCAAGTTCGCGATACTGGGCCAGATCCAGCCGCAATGTGCCTGCTACCTGCTTCATGGCCTTCACCTGGGCGGCCCCGCCGACCCTTGATACGGAAAGACCGACATTAATCGCCGGGCGTACACCGGCAAAAAACAAACCCGGCTCAAGATAGATCTGCCCGTCGGTAATCGAAATAACGTTGGTCGGAATATACGCAGAAACGTCACCGGCCTGGGTTTCGATGATCGGAAGGGCGGTCAGGGAACCGGCTCCGAGTTCATCGTTGAGTTTGGCAGCCCGCTCAAGCAGGCGGGAGTGATTGTAGAAAATGTCGCCCGGATATGCTTCACGACCGGGGGGACGCCGCAGCAGCAAGGACACCTGGCGGTAGGCAGCCGCCTGCTTGGATAGATCATCGTAAATGATCAAGGCATGCTGCTTGTTGTCGCGGAAATACTCTCCCATGGCGCAACCTGCATAAGGAGCAATATATTGCAGGGTGGCCGGGTCGCTGGCGCAGGCGGCGACGATGGTGGTGTATTCCATAGCGCCGTATTTCTCGAGCACAGCTTGGATCTGAGCCACGGTTGATTTTTTCTGACCGCAGGCGACATATATGCAGTATACATCGGTATTCTTTTGTGCCAGAATGGCATCAATGGCACATGCCGTTTTGCCGATCTGGCGGTCACCGATGATGAGTTCCCGCTGCCCCCTTCCAACCGGCGTCATGGCATCAACCGCCTTAAGACCGGTATAACAGGGTTCATGGACGCTCTTTCTGGCGATAACACCCGGAGCCACCATTTCCACCCGGCGATACTCTTTGGCATCAATGGGACCTTTGCCGTCCAGCGGTTCACCGACTGCTGAAACCACCCGCCCAAGAACGGCTTCACCGACGGGGACCTGGGCAATCCGGCCGGTGCGCTTGACGATATCGCCCTCTTTGATATGGATGTCTTCGCCCATGATGGCCACCCCCACATTGTCCTCTTCAAGATTGAGAACAAGTCCCAGGACGGCACCCGGAAATTCCACCAGCTCCTGCGACATAACATTTTCGAGCCCGTATATTCTGGCAATTCCGTCGCCCACTGATAGGACCACACCGGTTTCGCTGAGCTCAACTTTCTTGTCATAATCGGTAATCTGTTCCTTGATGATCTGACTTATTTCTTCAGCTCTTAATTCCATTAGACTCCCTCGCCCCTTTTTAAAGTTTCTCTCATATTTGCCAGCTGAGTTTTGATGCTGCCATCCCAGACAAGATCCCCGATCCTGGTAATGATTCCCCCTATTAAGTCAGGGTCTTGCGCAACCTCCAAAATAATCTTTTTCTTTGTTTTGTGGGATAATGCGGCCTGAATCTTTTTCACCGTATCTTCCGAAAGTTTGGTTGCCGATATCAGGCTGGCGCGCGCGACACCCCTGAGCTCATCGGCAAGCTTTTGATAGAATTCATTAATGCTGTCGATAAACCCAATTCTGCCTTTATCAAAAAGCAATAAAAAAAACGACTTCATGGTCCTGGAAATACCCAGCCTATCAAGGACCGTCTGCAAAACGTTTCGTCTCTTATTCGCATCATAGAGGGGATTTGTAATCACCTGACTGAGGGCATTTCCTTGCTCCATTAAACCGGCGATTCGACTGAGTTCCTTTCGATAGGCATCTGTCTGCCCATCTTCTTTACTGATGAGTAAAAGCGCTTTGGCATAGCGCCGGGCGACAGCCAAATTTTTCATTATGCCACCACCTTCTTTAAATATTCGTCAACCAATTTATCCTGATCCCGGTCCGTGATTTCTTTTTTTAGCGTCTCTTCCGCCTTGGCCAGCGACTTTTCCAGCACTTCCTGCTGCAGCTCCTGTCTGGCTTTTGCAAATTCATGTTCGATGTTGCGTCCTGCCTGGGCCTGAAGCTTTTCTGCCGCTGCTTCGGTTTCTTTTAAAATTTTGGCTTTGGCTTCTTTGCCCTGTTTGATATAACTTTCGACAATTTTTTTGGCTTCACTTTCCAGTTTCGACAATTGATCGTTATAGTTTGCCAGCTGTTTTTCGGCTTCGGTTTTCTGCGCCTCCAAACTCTGTAGCTGATCCTGAATACTTTTTATGCGCGAGCTCAAAGTCTGGGAGATCGGTTTCCGCAGCAGAAAAACCAGTACCACCATCAGCACGGCAAAATTCATGAGTCGATACCAATCCAATTTGCCCCAACCCTTTAAATCGCCATCCTCACCGGAAGCAGCCGCGGCAGTTCCATATGTAATCAATAATAAAAGAACAACCCCGATGCCGGCGACAATCGCCCGGAATTTATGTTGGCCGAACCGCCGCAACAAGTCGGGATTTTTCATTAAATTGTCCTCCCTAAAAGTTTTTGGCAAATATCGTTGGCAAATTCATCCACTTTTTCATGCAGCGAAGCCTTGACGGTTTGAGCTTCTCTGGTGATTTTTTCACGCATCTCGGACAGCTCCGCCTGGGCCTTTTGGTGCACCTGGTCGATAATCTTCTTTTCTTCCTCGGCACCGGCCTGCAGCAGCGCTTCTTTTTCTTTCAGGCCTTTGGCCCGGGCCTCCTTGATGCCTGAAGCAAATGCCTCTTCTTTTTCTTTGGCATCTTCATTATACGTGGCGATGCTGAGCTCCAGCCGCTCGATTTTTTCTTTTCTTTGACGCAGAATGTTGCGAATGGGTCGATAGAGGATAAGGTTCAATATCCAGATGATGAGAAGAAAATTGATAATTTGAAGGCCAACGCTCCAATCGGGTATGACAGTAACTGCGCCGCCACCTTTTGATCCTTCCGAGGAGCCCAAGGCCAAAGAAGCGGTGAAGCCAACGACCGCCAGAATCACTAAAAAGACGGCGGGACATTTTCGGTACCGAGCGAAACCCCTCATTGAGCATACCTCCGATGCAGAATGAATACGAAACCAGCTTAAATAGTTAAACAATTTTAAAAAAAGGATGATTTGGCTCGGGCGGTCTATACCATCAGCCACAAACCATTGTCAAAGGATTTTTTCAAAATTTTAATTTACTTCGAGCCTGTTGGAGCGGAGGGAATAATGGTTGGCGCTGAAACCTTTTTAGCGGAAGTGGTTTGCGCTTTCATGCTGCAGTTGCCGTTTAAAATGCCCCCGGGTTCGATCGAAATGATTGCTGCCTGAACATCGCCGTTCACACGACCGGGAGGGTATACTTCAAGACGTTCTGTGGCATTGATCGTGCCGCTGACCTCCCCCATGACAATGATTGTGCCTGCCATGATATCCGCATGTATCACGGCTTCTTCTCCAACAATCAAGGTGCCGCCGTTGCTGGAAACTTTACCTTTAAGCCGCCCATCTAACCGGATGGTGCCTTGAAACTCAATGGTACCTTCTATACTGGAATCGGACCCTAAAAACGTTGATATTGAAGAAATTTTTTTTTCTTTTTTCATCTGTTGCGTTTACCCCCGGATTCTTTGAAAAAACGATCGTATCAATATTCAGATACCGCCTGGTGTGAAGCTCCTCGCAGTCCGTCTGCGGCGGACTGGGTATTCAGGCGCAGGTGAATAAAAGTAATACCTGGCCGCTTTGTTGCGGTTGCAGCAATATTTCACTCCAGCATAAACCTCCGCATACTCACATTTAACAGCAGGCCAATGCCAACTGCAGTCATCAGGACAGAAGAGCCCCCGTAACTGACAAATGGCAGCGGCACCCCCACAACCGGCAACAGCCCCATCGCCATGCCGATATTAATGAACACTTGCCAAAAAATCATGCCGGTAATACCCACGGCGACGATGGTACCGAAGGGTTCGCGGCATCCATGGGCAACATTTAAGCCCCAGAATATGAGTACGAGAAACAAAAGAATCAAAGTCACCGATCCCAGCAATCCCCATTCTTCAGCTAAAACCGAAAAAATAAAATCTGTATGTTCCTCGGGTAAAAACGAAAGTGCATTTTGGGTGCCTTCTAGAAATCCTTTTCCGGTAAGCATTCCCGAGCCTATCGCTATTTTGGATTGAATAATGTGGTATCCGGCACCCAGTGGATCCCGATCCGGATCAAAAAATACAAGAATTCGTTTCTTTTGATATTCCTTTAAAAAAAACCAGATCAAGGGAACCAACACCGCTCCGAAAGAAATGAGATAAGCAAAAGATCGTCTTTCAATTTTTACAAAAACCGTTATTGAACCGGCAATCAACACCACCAGCCCGGCCGTACCCAAATCCGGCTGCATCCCGATTAAAAGCACCGGCAGCAAAACGATCATCAGGGGCTTAACCAATTCCCGAAGCGTAAACCCTCTTGTTTTGGCATCTTTTGAGTAATAGCGTGCCAAACTGATGATGACTGCAATTTTAACGAACTCCGATGGTTGAAAAGAGATCGGCCCGATAATCAGCCAGCGTCTTGAACCCCCGACGTATTTGCCGAACAATAAAACTGCAATCAGTAAAAAAATACAAAAAATGTAAATGGGTTGAGCCCAGCGATCCAAAATTTTATAATTGAATAAAAATGCCGCCACCATGGCAGCCAATCCAACTGCAAACCACAGCAACTGTTTAAAGAACAATACCTTTTGAGGTGCAGGGGTTCCAGCGGTTACAGCGCTGTATAAAGTAACCAGCCCGATACAGCCAATAAAGATGGCCAAACCCATCAACCCCCAATCAAAATATTGGATCAATCGTCGATCAAACATCGTCGCTTCGTTCCTGCTAGTCTAGCTGGTCTCTGGCGTCAGGTTTCAGATGCCAGGCAGCCTATAAATTTCGCCTATTTTGAATATCGAATATCGAATCACACTAAAGACGTGATCTAAAGCCAGGAATTTCGAATGATGAAGTTTTCTTTTCCTTCGATATTCAACATTCGATATTCGATATTCTGCGGTTCGTGGTTTAAATGCTTATTCGCACGGGCCGGAAGCAAACGGCCTATCCCCCGCTGCCGGTGTTATTCTCTTCGTTTTGCGTTGCCAGCTGTGTATTGACCGGTGGCTTGCGTAAATAGGTTTTTATCATTTCCCTTGCAATCGGCGCTGCGGTGCCGGATCCGTGCTCACCGTGCTCGACGACAACTGCAACCGCGATACGCGGTCCTATAGAGGGAGCGTACGCCACAAACCAGGCATGGGATTTTAAATGTGGCGGCAATTCTTCTTCCGGCAGCGTCTCGTCCTCTTTGCGGCTAATCACCTGAGATGTACCGGTCTTCCCACTCATATCGATATCGGCTAGACGGCTGCCGCGTGCCGTTCCGTTTTCACCGTTGACTACTTTCCACAGACCCCGCCTGACGATATCAAGGTTGGATAGACTCACCGGCAGCTTCCCGATCAATTTGGGTTCGTTCTTTTGCAGGATCTGACCATCAGCCGATTTAATACTGTCCAATATGATCGGCCGGTAGCGGTTGCCCCCATTGGCCAGCGCGGCAGCTAAAACCGCCATCTGAATGGGGGTTGTAAGGTCAAACCCCTGACCGATGGCAACCGACAGGGTTTCGCCTTCTTGCCAGGGCACACCGATTCGCTTTTTTTTCCAGGCAGCGGTGGGAATCAGCCCTTGCGCTTCATGATCGAGGACGATGCCTGTCGGAGATCCCAGGCCAAAGCCCTTGGCATACCAGGCCAGACGATCCACTCCGAGCCGTTGGCCAACCTGATAAAAAAACACATCACAGGATTCTTCCACCGCTTTGCTGATATCGACTTTTCCATGTCCTTCCTTTTTCCAGCAGCGATATACCCGAGCACCGAATCGATAATACCCGGGGCAGCTTAAAGTCGTCTGCTCATTGATCACACCTTCTTCAAGGCCGGCAAGGGCGGTAACAATTTTATAGGTTGATCCCGGCGGATACTCACCCTGTATCGCGCGATTAGACATTGGCTTGAAAGGATTGGAAATGAGTGAGTACCACTGCTCATGAGTGATACCACCGACAAAAAAATTTTGATCAAAAGAGGGGCTGCTGGCTAAAGCTAGAATTTGACCGGTTTCGGGTTCGATGGCCACCGCTGCACCAACGACTCCGTCCAGAAGTTCTTCGGTGCGATGCTGCAATTTCTGATCGATCGTCAAATAGACATTTTGGCCGGGTTCGGCATCAACGGTTTTTAAAATTCTAACCACCAGGCCATTGGCATTGACTTCAACCTGGCGGCCACCCCGTTTACCTCTCAGAAAATTCTCATAAACCTTTTCGGCGCCAAACTTACCGATGAGATCACCGCTGCGGCAATCCGGATATGATCCGCTTTTAAGCTCGGTGGGGCTGATTTCACTCAAATAACCGATCAGATGTGCGGCATTGCGGTCATAGATATATTGCCGCCGCAAGTTAACATTAACCGAAACCCCGGGTAAATCAAATTTATTCACTTCAATAGCCGCCAGGGTATCGCGCCCCACATCCTGTTTGATCAACAGGGGTTTATAAGCTGACGCGCCCTGGGTCTGATTTATTTTTGAAAGCAGCTTTTCTGCAGGTGTTTGGAGATGCAGCGACAATTTTTCGAGCGTTTGGTGCAAAGGTCTGGCGTCTTTTAAAGTAACATGAACATCAAAAGATGGCCGGTTGTCCACCAGAAGATTGCTATAGCGGTCGTATAATCTTCCTCTCGGCGGATCGATGCTTTGCAGTCGGATACTGTTGTTCAGGGAGAGTCGACGATACTCCTCACCCATGACGACCTGAAGATAAATTAGCCGAATGAGGAGCACGACAAAAGCCGACAGCGCGCAGATAATCACTCCGTTAATCCGCTGCTTGTACCATTCTGGATCCGCTGTTTTTAAATATTTATCCATAATTATGGATCAGTTGCGACACCATTTAATTGAATGCGAAAACGCTTCAGCAGGGTCAGCAGGCAGAATATAAATAAAGGGGCGGTTGCCATCGCCCAAAAAAACTGCAGCGCAATGTTTTTTATTACATCTGCCGGCAACTGCCAATCCGATCCCGACAACGAAAAAGTCCCGATGATTAGAATATTTTCGATCAAAACCGCAACAACCGCAACTAATGATAAAAGAAATTTATTGCCCACTCGCAAAAACGTTATAATCCATCTCACGCCCACTAAGAGCCAAAAATAAAATGTGAGATATAAACCGAAGGGGCTCCCGGAAAGATTGTCCATAATCAGCCCTAAGATTAAAACAAATGGCAGGCTTTCGCGCAGGGGCAGGTATATGCAAATGAAGACGACAAATGGAATAAGCAGATCATAAATGCCGCTGAACACATTGGAATACGGCAAAATGGTGGTTTGCAGGATAATCAAAGAAAGGCAGGTGCCGATAAAAATGCCATATTTCATCGTTCACTCGTCATTGCTTTTATTTTGGAAGGCAGGATGACCAAAACCTCTTCCAGCGTTTCATAATCGACAAAAGGTGCAACCGTAATATCATAAAAAATATCTGATTTGCGTTCGCTTAAGTCCGATACCCGACCGATGCGTAATCCTTTTGGATATACGCCGTCCAATCCGGATGCGATGACCGTGTCGCCGATTTGAACATCGTGTTTGCGCAAAACAAATTCAAATCGGCACTGGTCTGCCGATGCACCTTTAATAATGCCACGCGCCCGCGAACGCTGGACCAGCGCGTCAACCGCGCTATTGCGATCAATGACCAGCATCACCTTGGAATAATGACTGGAAGCTTCAATCACCTGGCCGACAATACCTTGAGGTAAAACGACCGGCAGTCCCTTCTGCAGTCCTTCCGCCTTACCTTTATCGATGATCACCGTTTTAAACCATCCAGACGGATCTTTGCCGATAACCTCGGCGGCGACAACTCGATTGGTCGGCGCTTTTTGAAAATTAAGCAAATCACGCAAGCGCGTATTAGCCAGTTCAATTTCGTGCCATTGATTATTTTTCTCAATGGACTCATTTAACATTTTCTTGAGGATATCGTTTTCCTGAGCAACTGAAACCAGGGAAAAATAATGTTCCCAGACACCGCGTGTAAAACGGACCGAATGGGTGACAAGCTCCTGGAAAGGCGCCACGAAAGAGAGACCCACACTGCCAAGGCCTAAGGTCGATCGGCTTTTGCTGGTAATCGAAAGGAGGATCACGTTGACCGTAATCAAAACGATGCCGCCAACGATCAGAGCCATCTTTTTGGAGAACATAAAGCTTCGTTCACTTTTGGCGCTACCCGGAGATTTTCAGATATGCGGGATCAGCTGATCACAATATCTTTGAGGATATCAAGGTTGTCAAGGGCCTTTCCCGAACCCAGCGCCACAGTGGATAACGGATCCTCAGTAACCGTAACCGGCAAACTGGTCTCCTCTCTGAGTAATTTATCCAGATTCTTGAGCAGAGCCCCTCCTCCGGTTAACACAATACCGCGATCAACGATGTCGGCGGACAATTCGGGCGGTGTTTGCTCGAGAGCAATCTTCACCGTCTCAACAATGGCATCTATTTGCTCAGAAATTGCGATGCGGATCTCTTCTGAATCAATAGATAAAATTTTGGGAATCCCTGAGGCCAGGTCGCGGCCTTTAACTTCAATGGTCTCAAGGTTCTGGGAATCCGGGTAGGCATTTCCGATTGAGATTTTTATCGTTTCTGCAGAGCGTTCGCCGATCAGCAGGTTATATTTGCGCTTGATATACTGAATAATTGCGGCATCCATCTTGTCACCGGCCACCCGAACCGATCGGCTGTAGACAATTCCTTTCAGCGAAATCACGGCAACCTCAGTCGTACCGCCGCCGATATCCACAACCATATTACAGGTCGGTTCGGTGATGGGCAGCCCGGCCCCGATAGCCGCCGCCATTGGCTCTTCGATCAAGAAAACTTCACGGGCGCCTGCAGATTCGGCAGACTCTCTGACGGCACGTTTTTCGACCTGCGTAATTCCGGAAGGTACAGCAATAATAATCCGCGGCCGCACAAATGTTCGCCGGTTATGCACTTTGTGGATAAAGTGGCGCAACATGGCCTCGGTCACTTCAAAATCGGCAATGACCCCATCGCGCATCGGGCGAATGGCAACAATATTTCCGGGTGTTTTGCCCAGCATGTTTTTGGCCTCGATGCCAACAGCCACAACTCGGTTCTTGGTTCGATTACCCGTGCTTACGGCCACCACCGAGGGCTCGCTCAGGACAATGCCGTCTCCTTTCACATAAACAAGCGTATTGGCCGTACCGAGGTCGATGGCTAGA
>Ga0209536_100014722_pt1 | contig 11211 bp, 10 predicted proteins | sample DeeMarSeWOR28_12_FD_187461 | JGI IMG/M metagenome (GOLD analysis project Ga0209536, IMG submission 187461) | Marine sediment microbial communities from White Oak River estuary, North Carolina - WOR-2-8_12 (SPAdes) (version 2) | ecosystem: Environmental > Aquatic > Marine > Intertidal zone >... | reverse complement strand
TTTGGGCTCATCTGTTTCTCAAAGATATGAGCCCATGGAACCCTATGAGTTTAATGGGGAAATCAATTATGTTGATTATGATATTTCCCCGACTAGGCCTGAAATTTTAGAAAACTAGAAGACGATGTTGGTGTTGTTTGGCGGTCGTGACTTAGCCTGAAATTCCTGGTTCAGATCTCCTCAGTTGGCTTTTTACCGCTTTCGATCTGGACCAGTTAGGTAAGGCACGTCAACCCGGCCGTACCAGATATTCTGGTGCCGGTTTCGGACTAGAAATTGTGCTGTCGCCACGGCTGCCCTCGCTGTGGTGTGCCACCTTGGTGTGAGACCAAGGTCAAACCATGCTTAGCGAAGTGATAAAGCCTTGTGTGCCAAGGCTTTAAGAAAAGTATGGTGCCCAGGAGAGGACTTGAACCTCCACTACCTTTCGATAACTAGCACCTGAAGCTAGCGCGTCTACCAATTCCGCCACCTGGGCAGGTGTCGTCAAGCGAGGGCGAGAATCTACAGGCAAGCTAAAAGCCTGTCAACGCGCTATGCTTGCGTTCTTGTTTATGATCACCTCAGAAGTAGGGCGCCTCCGTGACCCCGCGTAAATCCACAAAAAAGCCGACTCACCGCAGTCCGAAAACGGCCAATGAGGACGCACAGGCTTACAGCCATGCCGTTCCTGCTCCCAACGACATTCTTGCCGCGCTCGAGCAGCGGGGCGTGCCCGCCAGCTTTGCTGCGCTTGCACGCAGTTTCGACCTGCAGGATGAAAAAACCCGGCGAGGCTTAAAAAAACAGCTCGCCAAAATGGTGACGGGCGGCCAGCTGCTGCAAAACCGCCGGGAAGAATACTGCCTGCTCAAGAAGATTGACGGGATCACCGGCAAGGTATCCGCGCACAAAGACGGCTTCGGTTTTCTGCTGCCGGACGAAGGCGGTGACGATGTGTTCCTGCCGCCGCACGTCATGCGGCAATTGATGGACGGCGATCGCGTGGCGGTAGTCCTGTCCGGAACCGACCGCAAGGGGCGGCCCAAGGGCGAACTGGTCGAGATTCTCGAACGCGGTAAGGTGACAGCGGTCGGCCGCTTCTGCAGCGAGCGCGGCATTCACTATGTGATCGATACGTCGCGAGCCCGCGAGCATTATCTTGTTGCGCCGGTCGATACGGGCGGTGCCAAAGACGGCGAGATGGTCAAAGTCGAAATCATTGCCTACCCAACTAACCGGCGTGAAGCGCAGGCCAGGGTTGTGCAAGTGCTGGGTGCGCCGGACGACCCGGGGATGCTCACGACGCTCGCCATCGAGAGCTTCGGCTTGCGGACCGGCTGGTCGAAGCAGGTGCGCGAGGCAGCGAAAAGCTGCGGCACTGAGGTGCGCGAGTCGGACAAGCAAGGCCGCGTCGATTTAAGAAGCATACCGCTGGTTACCATCGACGGCATCGATGCGCGCGATTTCGACGACGCGGTCTATGCCGAGCCGGCCGGTCAGGATGGAACCAATGGCTGGAAGCTGATCGTCGCGATTGCAGACGTGGCGCATTACGTGCAACCCAACGATGCGCTGGATACGGAGGCCCATAAGCGCGGCACCTCGACCTATTTCCCTGATCGCGTTGTGCCGATGCTGCCGGAAGAATTGTCCAACGGGCTTTGTTCGCTGAACCCGAATGTCGACCGCTTGTGCCTCGCCTGCGAGATGAAGGTTTCAGCGGACGGAAAAGTCGAGCGTTCGAAGTTCTATAAGGCGGTGATGCGTTCGCATGCGCGGCTGACCTATAGCCAGGTGAACGATATCGTCTGCGTTGCCGACAAGCAGGCACGCCAGGACCATGCGGCAGTATTGCCGCAACTCGAGCACTTGTACGCTTTGTACAAAGCCTTCGAAAAAGCCCGCAGGCGTCGCGGTGCGCTGGACCTTGAGCTGCCCGAAGTGCGCATTACGATGGGGCCGGATAACCACTCGGTCGAGACGGTTGCCCCCATACATCGTAATGATGCGCATCGGCTTATCGAAGAGTGCATGATTGCTGCTAATGTGCAGGCCGCGAAATTCCTGCGCAAAAACAAGCTGCCGGATCTGTATCGAGTTCATCCGCAACCGGAAGTCGATCGCTTCGAAGAGTTGCGCCTGATGCTGCAGGAGTTGGGCTTCAAGGTTTCTGCTGAGGCACGCACCCAGCCCCGCTCGCTGAACAAGGTGCTGACGCAATTGCGCGAACGGCCTGATTTTCCGATCTTGGCCACCTCGGTATTGCGGACCTTTTCGCAGGCTGTTTATCAGCCGCTGAACGAGGGGCATTTTGGTCTCGCGCTGGATGCGTACACCCATTACACGTCGCCGATACGACGCTATCCGGACCTCCTGGTGCATCGGGGTATCGCGCATATTTTAAGCGGCGGCAAGCCGGCGGGCTTCGAATACAACCTGCCGGCCATGGAGAAACTCGGCAAGGATTGTTCAATGCTCGAGCGGCAGGCCGAGGCCGCCGCGCGTCACGTCGAGTCACGCTACAAATGCATTTATATGCGCGACCATGTCGGCGGCGAGTACGAGGGTGTGATTACCGGCGTTACGCACTTCGGCTTGTTCGTCATGTTGAACGATTTCTTCGTCGAAGGACTGATTCATGTGACGAGCCTGGGTAACGATTATTATCATTCCGAGCACGGCGGGCTGCGCCTGTCGGGCGAACGCACGGGCCACAGTTTCGGTCTCGGCGATACGCTAAAAGTGCGAATCAGCCGGGTGGATGTGGAAGAGGCGAGGGTGGATTTACAACTTGTCGATGAGCAGCCATCGGATACGAGCAAACGTCCGGCCAGGCAAAAAGCGCGGCGCCGTCGGCGTTAATTTTGCGCGCGAGTTAATCCTTTCATGGGCGAACGCATAATTTACGGCATCAATACCGTGCAGCAGGCGCTGCAAACGCAAGCTGCCAGGTTGTTACGCGTATATTTGCAGAACAGCCTGGGCCAGAAACGACTGGCGCGGATCGCGGATGACTTGCGCCGGCACACGGTTTCCGTCGAGCGCGTCTCCGCGGACGAGTTGCTGCTGCTAACCGGCACGAGCAAGCACCAGGGCGTCGCCGCTGTCTTGCAAAGCAGTGGCCCGATGGATGACCAAGAGGCTCTGGATTATCTGGCTGGGCTGGATAATCCGCTCGTGCTGGTGCTCGATAGCGTTGAAGACCCGCGCAATTACGGCGCCTGCCTGCGGACCGCCAATGGCGCAGGTGCCGATCTGGTGGTCAGCGGGCGGAGCCGGGGCGTGGATATCACACCCGTGGTCAGCAAAGTTGCTTCCGGGGCGGCTGAGTCTCAGCCCGTCGCGCGTGTCGCCAATCTCGCCCGGTTTCTAACCGCTTTGCACGACCTCAATATCGAGGTCGTCGGCACGGACGAGGCGGGTCCCGCCGGTTTGTTCGAAACCGACCTTGCGGGGCCGGTGGCGATAGTGATGGGTGCCGAGGGCAAAGGGCTGAGGCGCCTGACGCGCGAGCGTTGCGACACGCTCGTTAAATTGCCCATGCACGGCACGGTTGAGAGCCTGAATATTTCAGTTGCGGCCGGCATTTGCCTGTATGAGGCTGTGCGGCAGCGCAGTCGACATTGATATACGGGTTTAAGCTCAGTGCTTGAGTTCCGTTGGACCCGCAGGATAAAGCCGACAACCGGGCTCGCGACAAGATTTTCCGCAGCAAATTCAGCAATATCAGTCCATTCTGCCCTTGCGGATACGGGGCGGAATGGCTAACATGCGCAGCCCCTGAGCCGGCAAAGCCGGATCAGTCCTCCTTGCCACACCGAATAGTCGGGTGGCTTTAATCCGTAGGGAGCTACAATGAGACATTACGAAGTGGTATTTCTGATCCACCCGGATCAGAGTGAGCAAGTGCCGGCCATGGTTGAAAAATACCAGGGTATGGTCACTGCCAGCGGTGGCGCCGTTCATCGTTGCGAAGACTGGGGTCGCCGTCAGCTGGCCCACATTATCAACAAAGTCCATAAGGCCCATTACGTGCTCATGAACATTGAGTGCGACCAGTCGGTGCTGGACGAAATCCTGAACGCATTCAAATTCAATGATGCTGTGCTGCGTCATCTGGTCATTCGCCGTGACGAGGCCATTACGGAAGCGTCGCCCCTGGCGAAGGCCGATGAGCCCGAGCACGATGAAAAGCGTGCGCGCCGCTCGGAAGACTCGAGCGATTCGACTCCAGAGTCGAGCCAAGACGAAGACTCCGATGACGATGACGACTCGAATGATGAGCAGGCCACGGCCGACGAGTCCTCCGATGAAGACGAGCCCAAGGAGGCCGTCGGTTAAGACGCGCCTTTCCTTCGAACAGATTTCAGGATAAATAAGATGAGCAGATTTTTCAGACGTCGCCGCTATTGCCGCTTTACCGCAGAGGGCGTGAAAGAGATCGATTACAAGGATCTCGACACGCTGCGTAACTACATTACCGAGACCGGTAAGATCGTTCCGAGCCGCATTACCGGTACCAAATCGAATTACCAGCGTCAGCTGGCTGCCGCCGTGAAGCGGGCCCGCTACCTGGCGTTGTTGCCCTATACCGACAAGCAATAGAGATACTGGCTGCGACCCGGATGTTTAGTCTGGCGTCATGGCTGGCAGCGCAACGCGCCCGGCGCGTGGTGTTTATCGCGGGACTGTTTCCCTTGCCGGTGCTTGGGCTGCTCAGTGCAGCGACCGTGGTAATGAGCGCGCAACTGAAGGGGCCACGGGAAACGCTGATCGACTGTGGGTTGGCGTTGTTACTGTTGGCGGGAATGGCCTGGTTTGCAGGGATGGACATGCCGCTGTTGGCCGCCAGTGCGGCTGTCAGCTGGCTGATCCTTGCAGTGCTGGGAACGTTGGCAGGGCGGTTTGCCTCCCTGCAGCTTGCGATACAGGCGGCGATTTTGCTTGCGCTGGCAGCGCTCGTGACATTGTTGCTGATCGGTGACCAGGTTACGGCATACTGGACCGAGATTCTGGACACTGTTTACCAGGATCTCGCCGAGCAAGGCGTGGACATGGAAGTGGATGTCGCTGCGCAGGCCGCACTGATGAGCGGCCTGGTCATCGCCGGGAGCTTTGCGGGTACTGTTCTGGCGCTGCTCCTGGGCAGTTCCTGGGCAAGCGGTCTGCAGGGCGGCAACCACGCAGAGCAGTTTCGGCAATTGCGTCTGGGCTATGTAGTCGGAGGGCTCGCAGCGCTGGTCGGTCTGGCGGAAGTGTTGGGTTTGGAAACCGGCGGAGCGCTATTGATTTTTGGCGCCGCTTTTATGTTTCACGGCATGGCCGTGACGGCATGGTGGGCCGCGATGCTGGCCTGGCCGCGGGGATGGTGGATAGGTTTGTGTATACTGCTTTTGCTGATACCGAACCTGCTAATTGCGGGGTTGATGGTCTTTGCAACCATCGGCTTTATTGATAACTGGTATAGCTTGCGCCGCAAACCGGCCTAAGCATTTGAAGTTGGATCGGCGCTCGCCGGTTGAAGGAGAAATCAGAATGGAAGTCATTCTGCTGGAAAAAGTCGAAAACCTGGGCAACATCGGTGATCAGGTAAACGTTAAATCAGGTTATGGCCGTAACTTTTTGCTTCCTAAGGGAAAAGCTACGCTTGCCACTCCTGAGAATATCGCTGTTTTTGAAGCGCGCCGCGCCGAACTCGAGGCCCGGCAGGCCGAAGAGCTGGCCGTCGCTAAAGCCCGGGCGGCGAAGCTGGAGGGGCTGGTTTTGTCGATCGAGGCCAAGGCCGGTTCGGAAGGCAAGCTGTTCGGTTCGCTGGGTACGATCGATATCGCCGAAGCCGCAACGGCGGCGGGTATCGAGATTCAGCGCAGTGAAGTCCGGCTGCCCGACGGTCCCTTGCGCACCGTGGGTGAGCACGAGCTCGAAATTCACCTGCATAGCGATCTGAATGTGGCAATCAAAGTAAACGTCGTGAGTGATGGCGAAGAAGTGAATCTTGACGAGGATCTGGATCAGGATTCCGCCGGTGACGAGGACGAGTAGAGTATCCCTTAAATGGTGCAATCGGTCAGGCATTCTATGAGCGGTTTGTCGCTGACCGAACAGGTCAACAGGCCGCCTGCTTCGGATGAAGCGGAGCAGGCGCTGCTCGGCGGCCTGATGCTCGACAATCATTCGTGGGAAATCATAGCGGGCCGGGTCTCTCAGACGGATTTTTACCGTCAGGATCACCGGCTGATTTTTGATGCGTTGAGCGCCTTGGCCGATAAAGACCGGCCTAGAGACGCTATTACCGTGTCCGAATACCTGGAAAGTCGCGGGAACCTGGCCGACGCGGGTGGGCTTGCCTACCTGAGCACGCTCGTAAAAGATACGCCGAGCGCCGCAAACATCACGACCTATGCCGATATCGTTCGCGAACGAGCGCTGTTGCGTGAATTGATCGAGGTCGGCAATGACATCGCGGCGAGCGCTTTCCATACCGAGGGACGGGCTGCCACGGAGCTGGTGGACGAGGCAGAAAAGCGCGTATTTGAAATCGCGGATAAAGGCTCGCGAAGCAAGGCGGGATTCAGGCAAATCAGGGAAATCTGCGGGCCGATGATCGACCGCCTGGATGACCTGCATCGTGCCGGCGCCGAAATCACGGGTCTTTCCACGGGCTATACCGAGTTTGACAAGATTACGCAGGGCCTGCAAAAGGGTGACCTGATTATTCTTGCCGGCCGCCCGTCGATGGGCAAGACCACGCTGGCCCTGAATGTCGCCGAGAATGCAGCATTTACCCCGGTGGAACCGAAGCCGGTGGCGGTTTTCAGCATGGAGATGTCGACCGAGCAGCTGGCCTTGCGTTTTGTGTCGTCGCTTGGGCGGGTTAGCCAGGGGCATCTGCGTAACGGTCGGTTTACCGATGATGACTGGCCGCGCATCAATAGTGCCATCCAGCAAATGTCGCAGGCGCCGGTTTTTATCGACGATACGCCGGCGCTGACTCCGTCGCAGGTTCGGGCCCGTGCGCGTCGCCTGAAACGACAGCACGACATCGGCCTGATTGTCATTGATTACCTGCAGCTTATGTCCGTCGGTGGTTCTACCGAAAACAGGGCTACTGAAATTTCGGAAATATCCAGGTCACTGAAAGCGCTTGCGAGAGAACTTAACGTGCCGGTCATCGTGTTGTCGCAGCTCAACCGCAGTGTCGAACAGCGTCCCGATAAGCGCCCGATCATGTCTGATCTGCGAGAATCGGGTGCAATCGAGCAGGACGCCGACCTCATCGTGTTCATTTACAGGGATGAGGTCTATAACGATGAGTCACCCAAGAAAGGTCAGGCCGATATTATTATTGCCAAACACCGGAACGGTGAAATAGGCGATTTTTCACTGACATTCCGCGGTCAGTTCTCGCGCTTCGAAAACTATGTACCCGAGTTTGAATTGCCCCCCGACAGGAGTTTTTAGTGACGGATTCTACCGTCGCGTTAGTTCAGCCCGACGCGATCAGACACAATCTTCAGCGTCTTCGTAACGCAGCGCCCGGCTGCAAAGTCATGGCCGTTATCAAGGCGAATGCCTATGGGCACGGCTTGATTGCAGTGGCCAGAATTTTGGGGAATGTCGACGCGCTTGCAGTGGCCCGAGTGTCAGAAGGCGTGCGTCTTCGGGAAGCGGGGATTACCAACAGAATCGTTGTGCTGGAAGGGTGCAGCGACATCGAGGAAGTGCAGGGCGCCATCGTGCACGACATGGAAATCGTCGTTCATGACCCTGCGCATTTCGAGATTCTGCAGAACATCGGCGAAGCGAATGTGCTAACGGTTTGGCTCAAATTAGACACCGGTATGGGGCGGTTGGGGTTCGATCCGGCAGATCTCGATTCTTGTCTTCGTCGCTTAGAAGCGATCAGTGCGATTCGAGACGATGTAAGACTGATGACGCATCTTGCCTGCGCCGATAACCCTGACAACCCGAAAACGCTTGAACAGCTGCGACAGTTCGGCGGCGCGCTTGGTGATTTTAGCGGCGACATCAGCATAGCGAATTCGGCGGGGATACTGCTCTGGCCGCAGACACTTGAGCCATCGCTGGAGCTCAATTACCGCGGCGACAACTGGGTGCGCCCGGGTCTGGCTTTGTTCGGAGCATCGCCGGTGCTCGGCAAGAGCGCCCGGGAAATGGGCTTGTTGCCGGCCATGAGTTTCGAGTCCAGGCTGATAGCCGTGAAGACGATCAAGAAGGGCGATACGGTTGGTTACGGTGGTGACTGGCGAGCAGAGCGCGACACCATTGTCGGAGTTGTAGCGGCCGGTTACGGCGACGGATATCCGCGCCATCTGCAGGCCGGCACGCCCGTCCTGGTCAACGGCCGGCGTGTAGCACTGATTGGCCGAGTGTCTATGGACATGATTAATGTGGATCTAACCGATGTTCCGGTGGCTCATGTGGGCGACCGCGTCGTGTTATGGGGCGGGCATCTACCCGTGGAAGAAATAGCCGCACGCGCCAACACGATACCGTACGAGCTGATGTGCGGGCTTAGTCAGCGGGTCGCGCACCGACTCGTGCATTCGGATTCCGCTGCCGCGCAGGGTAGCGGACAGCCTACCTCAGTCTGAGCCAGGTCCAGGCGCCGAGCGTTGGCTTCAGCTCGCGAAAAACCCCATCTTTATGCCGATCAACTCGATGACATCGTTGTCGTCGAGTTTTAGTGCTTGCGACCCAAGTGCCATGCCATTCACTTTCGGCGCATCGCTTTTCTTGTTTTCGACCATGACGATGTAATAGCCCTCACTGCGTTTGGTGATGGCAATTACCTGCACGCCGGGGCTGCCAAGCGTCGTCAGCGCTTTGTTTAGTTCGACCTCACGACCGGCAAATTTTCCATTTAGCACCTGAATTTTTGCATTACTTACCTGGCGGTAGGTAGACGCAACTCCCGGCGCTTTCGTCGCTACGGCCGCCGCGGTTGTTGTGTCGGCGGTGGAAGTGGCCACCTGGGGGCTTGCGCCGGCCCTGGAAGCCTCGGCAGCTGCCGCTTCACGCACCGCTTTCTGCGCGTCGCCGATAATCATCGTGCTGGCAAACTCGTCGTCGGATTCTTCTTCTTCTGCGACCGTTTCTACGTAGCGAAGCTGATGATGGCCGATCGTTACGACATCGCCGTGCTGCAGGGCATGCTTCTTGATGAGCTTGCCATTGACGTATGTGCCGTTCGTGCTGCTCAAATCCTCGAGAAATGAATCATTGAGGATGTTAATGATCAGTGAGTGGTGACCGCTGACCGCTGGATTATCAATCCGCACGTCATTATCTGGCAGTCGCCCTATCGTGTAGCGTTCCTTGGTCATATTAAATTCAGCCAGAACCTGACCACCAAGGCTTAATATCAAACGTGCCATGCGCGACCTACCTTATATACCCATATGAAGAAGGTTTTTCAGTTTACTCACCAAACCCGTTCGGGCCGGAAAAGGTTCGAGCGCCTTTATCAACATCACCGAGATATTGTCTTTTCCGCCATGCTCGTTGCTGAGTTGCACGAGTTGCTGACCCACCATTTCGAGATTAGCACTAAACGTGCTGATAGTTAAGTGAATCTCCTCGTCGTCAACCATATCCGGTAGGCCATCAGAACACAGGAGGTAAAGATCCTCGGGTTCAACCGCAATTTCCTGCACATCCACATCCACGACTGCTTCTACTCCCAGTGCGCGGGTCACGTAGTTCTTGTTCGTGGAGCGTTCCGCCTCCTCGCGCGAGTAAAAACCGCGGTCGACGAGTTCCTGCAGGAGCGAATGATCCAGGGTGATCTGCTGAAGTCGGTTCTTTCGCATACGGTATAGCCGCGAGTCGCCCACGTGGGCTATCGACATCTTGTTGTCATAGAACAGGCAGGTAACGATTGTTGTGCCCATGCCATGGCAGCTTTCCTGGCTGTTAGCAGTTTGATGAATAATTTTGTTGGCTCGCGAGATTGCATCGCGCAGGACTATAGTCTGGCGCATCATTCCGGTTTCGGATTCAGTCTCACCGCGGTTTTCCCGCGTGCAGGCTTCAGTAGCCAATTCAAGTATCGTTTTTACAGCGATGCTGCTGGCCACTTCGCCTGCGTTGTAGCCGCCCATGCCGTCCGCCAGCACAAACAAGCCTGCATCCCTGTTGCTGCCGATGGCATCTTCGTTGTGATCGCGCACTTTACCAGTGTCTGATATTTCCACGGCGGCAAATTTTTTTCTGAGGCTGATCATAAATGCTAAAAGTTCTTAGCGCATTCGCGCAGGGCGATGGCCATCTCACGCCCACTTGTGAAGCGGCGCGCTGGGTTCTTGGCCATTGATTTTGAAACTATTACGTCCACGCAAGCAGGCAGGTCTTTGCGCAGATCGCTAACAGGTGTGTGTTTTTCGTTCAGGATTTTATCCATCAGCTTCGGTATAGAATCCGCGCGAAACGGAGCATGACCGGTTAGTAGCTGATACATGGTGATTCCGAGGGAATACAAGTCAGACTGTCCGGTCACGCCTGCTGCGGATAACTGTTCAGGTGACATATAGGAAGGCGTGCCGAGGATCACTCCTGTCTTGGTGCGGCTGTTATCTGTCAACCGGGCAATTCCGAAGTCCGTAATTTTCAGGGTGTCTGTTGCGGCATGATACATCAGGTTTGCCGGTTTGATATCCCGGTGGACCACGTTCTGGCGATGCGCATAGTCCAGGGCTTCGGCAGCCCTTGCCGCCAGTTCGAGCACCCATTTCGCGGGCATCAGGTTGTCCGGCGAAGTGTGGTTCAGCAGGGATACACCCTGAAAGTATTCCATTGCGAGGTACGACACATCATCGTCTTCACCGGCATCGTATATGGCAATAATGTTCGGGTGGTTCAGACGGCCCGCCGATTCCGCCTCGCGACGAAATTGCACTTTGGCATTCTGCAATTCTTCATGATCAAACTCCCTGGCGAGAGCCAGGGTCTTGATTGCCACTTTGCGATTTATAGCGGGATCTCTGCCGAGGTAGACAGTCGCCATTGCGCCCTTGCCCAGAACTTTTTCGATTTCATAACGTCCGAGCTGCCTGCGATCGAGCGTGCCGACGCTATTTGATATTTTGCGCCGGTTGTTCGCGGCCCGTTTGCGGGCCCCGGATAACTTGTTTAACAGGGCGCGCACGTCGCGATAGTTGGGGTCCAGTTTGCTTATATGCTGCAGGACCTTTTCAGCTCGCGCAAACT
>Ga0209536_100014721_pt1 | contig 11212 bp, 9 predicted proteins | sample DeeMarSeWOR28_12_FD_187461 | JGI IMG/M metagenome (GOLD analysis project Ga0209536, IMG submission 187461) | Marine sediment microbial communities from White Oak River estuary, North Carolina - WOR-2-8_12 (SPAdes) (version 2) | ecosystem: Environmental > Aquatic > Marine > Intertidal zone >... | reverse complement strand
ATTTTTTTCTAATGATTGCTATTTTCGTGGTTTGAGCATTTCAATGTAAGTCATTCATTAAATGAAAAATAACTAAATATATGATTCGATTATCTCAATCAACTGCTTCATTCTTATTTCATATGTATGTTCTTCCAAAATCCTTTTCTTTCCCGCCTCCCCGATTTTTTCTCTTAACTCATCCTTTCCAAGGTAATAGCTAATCAAGTCTATCATTTCATTTTCGGATTGAAACGTTACTATCTCTTTACCAGGTTCAAGGACCGCCTCTATCCCGTCAACATGCTGACACATATAAAACGCCCCGCATCCCACCGCAGTATACATCCTTGCACTCATTGACTTTTTGATGTGCGGCATTGAATCAAATGCAAGAAAGATTTTTGATAGTCGAGCTACTTTTGCATATTCCTCCCCCCAGACAAACTTCCCTCCATAGGCCCTTCCAAGCTTTCCGAAGATTAAAGGCACGGTTGAAATTTTTCTCGGGATTTTCGGCCCCCACCATTTCAGCTTAAATCCTGCATTTATAACCTTATCAAGAAACCCCCGCCTCGAAAGATACTGGGGCTTTGATCCAAGATTTCCTACAAATGCAACATCGGCAGAGTAGAAAGCGATGTCCTGTTCTGTAATGGGCCCGGTTTCAAAGTAAGAAGGCTCAAATGCCTGTGTCAGCCAAAACACATTCGGGTTATATTTTTTGAATTCCGGAATTAACCCTTCTGACATTGTAAGAAAGACGTCTGATGCCTTTACATACGGCACAAGCCAGTCCGGAATTACAGGGTCGGGGTACCACATGATTACCTTCCTCAGCTGTCTCAATTCCTGAAAGGCTTCTGCAGGAAGTTCATCTTTTGCATGCAGAATAACATCAGGATCACGCTTCTCGATTATCTCCCTGGCTTTCAATACGGGATTTTCCACCTTGTCCGGATCAAACGGGATTATGTCATGTCCATTTTTTTCAAAGCCAGTTTTGTAATACCACCCGTTATTCCAGGGCTTCTCATATTCTGCAATCAGAAGTATTCTGTATTTCACTGCAGAAGTCCTCTTTGAAGAAGTGTATCTTCAAAAAGTTTTTCGAAAGATTTCACAGATTTCTCAATGGAAAACATGCCTGCTCTTTCTTCTGCCTTCTCAGCAAGCGCAGCTCTCATCCCGGGATTATCCACTAACATTACAAACGCTTTCGCTAACTCCTCCACGTTAGCTGGGGCAACAAGCATTCCGGCTTCATCCACAACCTCCCGCAAGGGTGGGATATCAGATGCCACGACCGGCAGTCCAGCCGCCATTGCCTCTGCAACAGCAATGCCAAATCCTTCCCATAGAGAGGGAAAACAAAAAATATCAAGAGCCTTCATGAATACGGGGACCTTTTCAGGTGATATCATTCCCAGGAACTTCACATTCACATGTAAACTGTCTGCAAGGTCCTTTAATTCATTAAGTAAAGGGCCTCCGCCTGCAATTATTACCTGGGAATTTTTAAGATCCGAGGCAGCATGTATCAGAATCTCATGCCCCTTCTGTTGATCCAGTCTGCCAACAGAGCCAATTAGCATTGCATCATCCGGCAAATTGAAAACCTGTCTGGCCTCCTGCTTAGTCAGTGAGCACTTGAAAGCCATGTTTGAGACACCATTGTATATTACCTTTATTTTTTCAGACGTTACCTTATCATACTTAATAATATCATCGGCAACCGAACGTGAGCACGCGACGAGAGCGTCACTACAGAAACTGAGGATATAATTTAAAATGCTTCTGTGAAACTTACGCTTTTCCGGAAAATTATATACATTTTGAAATGATGAAATTTTAATCGGGACCCTTGCAAGTGTTCCAGCTATCCTTCCGTAGAGATTAGCGTGGTATTGATGAGTCCTGAGAATATGGATTTTTTTTCTTCTCATAAGTTTGTAGAGAGTTGCTACAGCTCCAAAATCAAATCCATGACCCTGCAGTTTATTTAAAATGCTGACATCATATCCCTCTTCAATCAATGCATCAGCAATCTCTCCGCCTTCCATTAAGCAGCATATACTTGTCTCATACCGACTACTGTTATATCCTCTGATTTCATTTAAAATCATGGTCTCCACCCCACCAACAGGCAGTTTACTTACCACATGGAGAATATTGAACGTATTATCCTTCGACCTTCTCATATCCGTTCATCCACTTGCACTATAATTAAACTTTGTATTCACGTCTCCACAGTTCCAGCACCATAATCAGCCACAACTGTTCTGAAATATTGATTTCCGTATTACCGAATCTGTCAATTGCCTGATGGAGACGGTCAAGTTCAAAAATATCACCTGATATAAATTCATCGCTTGAAAAAATCTCATGCAGAAGGGCAATATTATCTCTAAACCAATATTTTATCGGGGGGCTGAATCCCATCTTCTTTCTGTTAATCACCTCCGCGGGCAGATATTCTTTCAGGATGTGCTTGAGGAGATACTTCCCACCATCTTTAAATTTGAAGTGGGGCTGAAGCATATTGGTATATTCTACCAGCTTGTGATCAACAAAAGGATTTCTACCTTCCACAGAATGCGCCATAAGCGCAAGGTCAGTCTTGGTGAGGATGAATTCCGGCAGGTATGTATTAAGGTCAATCCATATCAGCCGTTCAATAACATCCGAGATTTCTCTGAACTCATCATCACTCCTTATAAGAGAATCAATGGACAAAGCATCAAACGATTCGTACGCATCCTGCGTACACACATACCGCTTAAAACTGTCGCTCAGTCCGCTGAAACGCAGCAGGTAGGCCCCCCAGAACCCGGTAGACAGCTGTTCAGCTATTCTCTGCACTTTTCCGGCAATACTCTTTTTATCTATCTCAGGGGGAAGCATCTTTGCAAAACCTGATTTAATCCGCGGCAGCATATCCAGTATTTTCCCGCGTGCATGGATATAGTACCTTTTATAGCCACCCATCAGTTCGTCACCTCCGTCGCCAGACAGTATCACTTTCACATGGTTGGCGGTAAATTTGGATAGAACATATGTGGGTATGTAGGACGGGTCTCCAAAGGGTTCATCAAGGGAACCTATGATATCCGAAAGGCTATCATAGGTCAGGGCCGGCATCCGGAATTCATGATGATTCGTATGGAAGCGGTCCGCCACGATTTTTGCGTACGCAGATTCATCATATCCCTGTCTGTCAAATTTCATGGTAAAGGTGTTGATATTTTCAACGCCGTTCTTTATTAAAAATGCAACCATCGCGCTGGAGTCCATGCCACCGGATAAATATACTCCTATGGGAACATCTGACACTGTCCTCATGAATACCGATTCAGAAAATATATTCTCAAAATTCTTTTTTGCCTCGTCAAAAGGAAGAGAGCTCTTCGGATAAAATGACGGTCTCCAGTATTTCCTGCTTTTCATGTCCGGGACCCTCAAGTCAAATTCGAGCAGCTGTCCGGGAGAAACTTTTCTGACATCCTGCAATATTGTCCGGGGTGACGGGATATATTTAAGACTTAAAAACATATTCACAGATTCAGCGTCTATATTTCGTGGTACCATGTGAATGAGGCCTTTCAGTTCAGACGCAAAAATCAGCGTCCTGCCGTCAAAATAATATTTGACCGGTTTAACCCCTAGTCTGTCCCTCGCTAGTATGAGCCTTTTTTCAGACCTGTCCAGAACTGCAAATGCAAACATCCCCCTGAGATGCTCTACAACATCACTTCCCCATTCTTCGTATCCGTGTATTATCACCTCCGAGTCGGTTCTGGATTTAAATGTATGGCCGAGCGATTTCAGTTTTTCCCGTATCTCGATGAAGTTATAGATTTCCCCGTTGTACACAGTCCAGACAGTATTATCTTCGTTGCTCATCGGCTGATTTGCCACTTCAGAGAGATCTATAATGCTCAAACGAGTATGTGCTAATACAGAATTCCAGCATCCCTCGGGGAGTTCCTCGGCTGAATAATATCTCCCTGATACGCCGTCAAACAATGCAGCCCCTGCATTGTCAGGCCCCCTGTGCCGTGAAGCCTCGAGGGCATTCAGCAGTTGCTGTTTAGAAATTGTATTGCTGATCGAAAAGTACCCGAAAATGCCGCACATTCAGTTACTGGTCCCTCTGTCTTTCGGTAGATAACCGATTCTTTCCCACCAGGTAGTTACGTCCACCGGCAGTGATTCCGCCCACATGGCGAGGAATTTCCCCTTAGCCTCATCGCGTATCGAGTCATCTTCTTTCATGCCACTCCTCGTCGTGGCGGAGGAATGCTCAAAGGGTATATTGAGCACATAATTTGTAAAACCGGCGGTGAGCGTCTTTAAAGACATATCCTTGTCATAAAAATGCATTATGAACTCATCCGAAAAGCCTCCAACCGTGTCAAAAACAGACTTTCGCATTGCCAGCAGCAGTCCGTCGACTACCGCGACTTTTTCACAGGGCTTACGCAAAGAAGGGTTCTCCCTTTTTGCATGAACTATGGAATTCCCCCTGAAGCTGCTGTCAGCGCGAATGGCTTTTGCCCCGTATAATCCAACCACACCGGCACCCGGGGTTTCCCTGATAAACTTCTTTATTATGACTGGCCAGTCTTCCTGATAGACAAACACGTCATTGTGCATGAAACAGAGAAGATCATATCCCGCTTCCGCCGCACCGACATTCATGGCTTTTGCCACTCCGAGATTTGTGTCATTTCTTACATAGATGATTTTATGATCGTTTAGAAAACTCTCTTGCGTCTCATCAGTAGAGCCGTTGTCGACAATTATGATTTCATGGTCACAAGTGCTGTTGGATTCCCTTATCTGCTGAACGCACTTTTGTGTTGCGTCAAGCTTGTTGAAAACCGGTATTATGATGCTTATTCCTTCCATCTTCTTTCTGTATAGCATTTTAATAATTTTTTAAATTGCTTTTTTCGTGTTATGCCTGCCGCAGTCAGATAGTAGTCGAGCATTTCCCTCATCTCGTCCTGTGTAAAAGGCAGATGCGGATGATTCAGCCCGGCGATATCCCTGGCAAGATTTTTCAGCGCAAAAGGGCGGTTTTTTCTTATGCCTTCTATGTCAATGATTCCCGTAATTCTCCCGTCTTTTCGAAAAAAGTGCGAGAGGTGAGAGTCCCCGAACCAGTATCCCAGAGAGTGCAATCGCACAATTTCATCAAGAACAGTGCGAGCTTCACGCATGCTCATATTTTCTCTTTTCACGATTAACGTTTCATAAAGGGATTCCCCCTCAGCTTTTTTCATTCCGAAGATCGGTTTCCCCCCGTTTTTTAGCAAACCGTACACTGCTAGCCTCTGGATGTGCACGCCTTTCTGAAGAAGATATTCCGAGGTTTTATACACAGCGCCTGCCCTGTCGGTGATTGAAAAAAGTATCCTGTGTTTGAGGCTCAAGGGATGAAGCACTTTAAAAAAACAGTGAGATTCATCATCATAAAAAAGTGTGGTTTTCTTCACCGTGGAGTAAAGTTGAAAGCCTCCTGAAGAGAATAGATCACTGGCTTTATGGTTCATGCCCCTGAAGGGTTCAGTAAGCCAGGGGTTTTTTTGAAATAAAACAGAGAATCTCTTTATTGAAGACTCTATCTCTCTGCTTTCATTGTAGTGTATTCTCGTGACATCATTGTCAAGGTATTTCATATCCCTGTTCTTACACCCAGGTAGATCCTGCTCAGGAGCGTGGATGAATATATAGGAAGCTTACCGCTCAGCCATTGCCCTTTTCTGCATTTCACAGGAAGTCTGTTTATCATGTGTAAGTTCACCGGGGTATTTGCACCGCGTTCCGTGGTGTAAAGCGCCTGATAACCCACTTCGCCCGCTATTTTAATTGCCTCTTCATCAAAGTGGCCCCTCGGCCACGCAAAGTGGAGTATTTTTTTGGAAAGTCTCTCTTCCAGAATGGCTTTCCCAATCGTCAGGTCATCTCTCAACGCCTCGTATTTCTTCTGTGTAATGAGATCCGGTGTGCAGTGTGACATCCCGTGGGACTGAATGTCCATCACCCCGGAATCATGCATCTCCTCAATTTCCTTCCAGGTACACATGACTTCTGAACGCCTGTCGGTGAAAGCGAGATCCCATGCGTCATTGTGAGTCAGCGAAACAAACCCGTCTCTTTCCACATCGTTCTCATCTATAAAATCTGTGGCAATGAACAACATTGCTTTCATCCCGTATTTTTTCAGAAGAGGATATGCAAAGACAAAGTTATCGGCAAAACCGTCATCAAAGGTAAGTAGCACGCACTTCTTGGGTTTTCCCTTCGGGTCCCGGATAAAATTTAGGAATTCGTCTCCTGTGATACTCTTCCAGCCCTTTCGGGACAATACCCTCAATTGATCCTCAAAGATATCCGGCTTCACATTGAGCTCTCTGTCAGACATTGAAACATGATGATACATGGCAACAGGAATTGAATTATTCAGCATCAATCACCTCCAGATAGCACGCCTCTGTCAGGTCAATCATTCTGTCCAGGGCAAACCTGTCAAGCGCGGTCGTTCTCGCACTGCTTCCAATCTCTTCTCTAAGAGGCACATTTTCGATAAGCATGATCACCGCCTCAGCAATGCTTTCTGGATCCCCGGTCCGAAAATACACACCGTTGATTTTATCAGAAATGAAATCCTTAAAGGTGGGGATGTCCGACACTGCAACCGGTCTCCCCATAATCATGGCCTCCAGAAGAGCAGTACCCAGGCCTTCCAAAATCGAGGGATACACGAAAATATCGATCGTGTTCAAAACACGCGGGATATCATCCCTGTGGCCAAGAAAAATCACATCATCCCTGTATTTCTTATTCACATAGGAGAGATACCGGCTTTTTGACGGCTCTATCAACCTGCCTGCAAAGAGCAGAATACAGTTTATTTTTTCCCTGATTCTATTAAATGCCTTCAGAAAATCTTCCTGGCCTTTCACCTGAGTAAAGGTAGATGTATTGCCGATTACGATCGTATCATCAGCAATATTCAGCTCCTCTCTGATGTCGGTAACCTCCGGGGCAAATATTTCGGGATCCACAGAATCAGGTATGGTCGAAAGCTTTCCGCTGTTCATCCCGCACTCCTTCAATACTGAAGCAACGGTGTTACTGATAGCAATAATCCTGTCAGGCAGGAAGTAAATGAGTTTTGTAAGAGGGTCTTTTCCAATCGGAAACAGGTTATGCCTGAATCTCACGAGGCGCCTTCCGGATAATTTCGCAGCCAGCCCACCCGCCCAGCTGTCAACTGAACTGTGGGTGGAAACAATGTCGATGTTCTCCTTCTTAATTATATGAATTAAACGCGGGATAGTCGCCAGATGTGCCTGCTTTAGCATATTTACCTCATACACTTTGAGACCTGCCTCATGCGACTTCCGCGCTAGGACGCTTCCTTTGTGACATGCAATAATTACTTTGTGCTTTCTCTGTTTGAGACCAACTGCTTCAGAAAGCACCCGGTTCTGCTGCCCTCCCCACTTCTTCAGCGTTTCTGTATGAAGGATATTCATTTTAGTTTTTGCCCTGCTACCGCTCTTCCCGGGAGGAGAAGATCATGGGTGGTAGCTCATCTAAATCAATTTTCTTCTCTTAAGTATAAAAAACCTGTGGTCACAACTGATTTCATTCAGAAACTCATTTTCTATTTCAAATAATCTGGTCAAGGAAAATTCGACCTGTTTGCGCGATACCCCCCTCCCGATCTCCCAGTGGTACTGAGTGCTCGAACAGTTTTTCCTTGTCAGCGGGTTTTTGACGATAAATGTCTTCTCAGCTGTAAAGGGTAGCGCACAGGAGACTTTGATATGCTTTCTCCCATGGGGAAGAGAAAGAATGACGCGTTTTTTTGCGATCTTATGCAGCTCGCTGATCGTGAGAGGGAACAGTTCAAAGGGAAGGTGTTCCAGCACCTGACAGCATATGGCCACATCGAAAGAGTCTCTCTTAAAAGGGAGACTGGAAATGCTGCCAACTACATCAGAGTTCACAGCGTAATTTATGTCCAGGGTTAATACTCTCGTTTTATAGTTAGAGAGCTGTTTTATTACATTCTCGGTAATGCCGCTTCCTTTCCCTACTACAAGCACTGATTCCGGAGAAACCTCCATTGCCCCGGAAATCTGGTACCAGAAGCTCAGCCACCGTGCTTTTGAATTGTACTGTAATGATAAATATGTATTATCCATCTTTGTTATTCGTTATTCAAATAACGATTAACCTGTACCGAACTTTTCCCTATACCTTATTGTTCAGCAGTTTATTGTATAAACCTTCTATTCTGTCGATCATATGTTTGAGTGAATATTCTTTAAAAACCAGTTCTTTCCCATTTTCAGCGAGGCCAGAGCCTAAATCTGGATCTTCCAGAATCATTATTATTCCCTGTGCAAGCGCCTCGTGATCACCCGCATCCACAAGGATCCCGGTTTTCTCATTGATCACAACTTCAGACACACCGCCGACACCTGTGGCAATAACCGGCACGCACGAGGCCATTGCCTGAAGAAGACTCTGCGGAAGCCCCTCTGACCATGAGCTCAGAACAGCTGCATCAGAGAAAGAATAAATCTCCGGTATATTATCAACAAATCCGGTAAATATAACATACTCTGATATGCCAAGGTCTTTCACCATTCTTTCAAGTTTTGCCTGCCTGGGGCCGTCTCCCACGATCAGAAATCTGGCATCGGGAGAAGCGCTGATCACTTTTTTTACTGCATGAAGCGTAACCTCATGCCCCTTGACACTCCTCAGTATACCCACATTTGTTATCACCGGGGCATCAATGGCAAGTCCGTATTTCACTTTTACCTCATTCCTTCTGGACACAGCAAAATATTTCAGATCAGTACCGGTGGGAATGCTTACTACTTTATTTTCAGGGAAACCGCAATTATTGACGAGCATGTTCCTCATATTTTCTCCACAGCTTATATACAGATCAGGCACATAGTGGATAAAATTAAATATGTTCCTTTTAAGAGGAATGTTCAAATGCCTCGTTCTGACAAGAACAGGGGTGCCGGATAATCGTGCGGCAATCCCCCCTATCCAAGAGTCAACTCCGCTGTGCGTATTCACTACATCAAATTTCTGTGCTTTCATAAAACTTCTCAGCTGAAAGATGCTTACTGCATCATAGGGTTTCCTCAAGGGTAAGATATGCACATTCAGTCCGAGCCTTTCCGCCTCGACCTTGATTCTTGATTTCTCACGGCATACAATGACAAGATAATGCCCCCTTTCAGCAAGGCCTGCCGCTTCGGCCAAAACCCTTTTTTCTTGTCCTCCCATCCCGTCAGACCATTCTGTATGAAGAATTCGCATGTTTAATTTCAAAAAACCCGTAGGGGCAAACAGCCGTTTGCCCCTACTCTTGGATTGCACATCTTTTCATGTTATAGCAGTTGATTTCAGGAAAGAGCAAACGCATTATAGAGTTTCATGTACGTATCGTTCCTCGACATAAGCTGTTCATGCGTTCCGCTATCAACAATTTCCCCGTTATCGATAATCAGGATCCTGTCCGCATTTCTTATCGTTGAAAGTCTGTGTGCTATCACAATTGTGGTTCTGCCCTTCATTAATTTTTCGAGGGCCTTCTGTACAATCTCTTCTGAAACAGAATCAAGAGAAGACGTCGCTTCATCAAGTATAAGTATGGGGGGATTCTTCAGGATTGCCCGTGCTATGGCAATTCTCTGTCTCTGCCCTCCTGAAAGAGTGAGGCCCCTTTCGCCGATAACTGATTCATACTTATCGGGCATTTCCTCTATAAATTCATGAGCATGCGCCAGTGTAGCGGCCATGATAATTTCTTCGTCTGTTGCGTCTTTTTTGCCAAAGGAGATGTTCTCTTTTACCGTATCATTAAAAAGGATAACATCCTGACTGACAATGGCAATCAGTTTTCGTAATGATGCAAGCTCTATTTCGTTGATGTCTGTCCCGTCTATCGTAATCACACCCTTCTGGGGCTTATGAAACCTTGGGATCAGATCAACGAGCGTAGATTTACCGACCCCGCTCTGTCCCACAACAGCAACCACCTCTCCATATTTAATTTCGAGACTTATATCACGTAACACATGAGTGTCACGGCCCGGGTAGGTGAATGAGACATTGTCAAATTTTACAGTTTCCTTAAAGTCAGCTATCTGCTTACTTCCTGAATCTTCATTCTGCGTATCGAGAAGGGTGTCAATTCTCTCGATAGCCGCCCTCGTCTCCTGAAGGGTATTATAGGCGTCACCGATCTTTTTAATGGGTGAAAACATCATGTAAATAGCTACCAGTATGGATGCGAGATCTCCGGGGGTAATATGCCCCTTCAGCACAAGTGAAAATCCATACCACAATGCAATAGCTACCCCTAACCCGGTAATAACATCAATCACCAGTTTAGTGAATTCTTTCAGCCTCACCACTCGCAGCATTTCCCTGTAGAATTTCTGGTTCACCCGGGTGAACTTATCCCTCATGCCCTCTTCCTGGTTAAAGACTTTAATGATGCGCATGCCGAGAATGGCCTCACCGATTTTGTGGGTCACCTGTGAAATCTCGCGCTGAGCCTCTTTTCTCCTCTTTTTAACTCCTTTGCCGAATTTCTTTGTGCTGTATCCGATAAGAGGAGCCAGTATCAGCGTAAACAGCGTGAGGTCCCATTTCCGGTACAGTGCAATGCCCAGAAGAAAAATCACGGTCGGCACTTCCATCACAATCGTTTTTATGACATTTGAGAGAAGCCCGTTCAGCGCCCCTACATCATTTATCACTCTTGAAATGACGACTCCGGATGACTCCTTATTAAAGAATCTCGCTGGCAGATAGAGAATATGATTATAGAGCTTGTTTCTCATGTCCCTCATAAGTTTCAGTCCGGCTGATTTCATCAGGAATGTCTGGCAGAAGCTCAGGAATCCCTTAAGCGAAAAAAGAAGGACGATAGCAGCAGGGACATACTTCATGAATTCGTATTTCTGTTCCACTATGATTTTGTCCAGCGCTGGTTTAACCAACCACGCAATGCCCGCAGTGATACCGGAAACCATGAGGCCAAGCACAATGCCGCCGAGGACTCTTCCCCAGTAAGGCTTTGTAATATCTATTATCTTTCTTAAAAACATGTGTAATAGTATAAAGAAATAGTAGATTTTATATAAAGTTCCAACGACCACCACCTGTATCCTCTTGTTTA
>Ga0209536_100014720_pt1 | contig 11212 bp, 10 predicted proteins | sample DeeMarSeWOR28_12_FD_187461 | JGI IMG/M metagenome (GOLD analysis project Ga0209536, IMG submission 187461) | Marine sediment microbial communities from White Oak River estuary, North Carolina - WOR-2-8_12 (SPAdes) (version 2) | ecosystem: Environmental > Aquatic > Marine > Intertidal zone >... | reverse complement strand
TCTCTCATGATGGGCGCTCTGATGTCGACGATTCTGACTGTTCTTGTAATTCCCCTTGCTTATTACCTTTATGCACTTCGTGCAGGCGTTGAGCCGGCTCCGGTGCGGGTCGAGTCGTCCCCCTTTAACCCGGCAACACCAGAGGTGGAAAATGAAAAACGTATTCAATAAGATTTGGAATTTCTCGCAAGGCAGTCTATATTTTTGCCAAGACGAATCGCCCCCGAGGGGCTAGGATATTCTCGCGGCTTGTCGGTTTCTCCCTCCAATCCCCCACCGGCTAGCCGCATCGCCGGCCGCGGTTATACCGTGGCCGGCTCTTTTTACCTGGTTTTATCAACCGTCCGACCGCTTTTATGCGCTTGACCAGAAAAAATCCCGGTTCCTTTGCAGCGGCTCCCCTTTGCCACATAGAACCGGGATTTGTGACTTCTGCCGGTCGTATCACCGGCGTCAGTCGTAAAACATGGCTTTGACCCGCCCCCAGGTTGCCTCGTCAGGCAGGCAATTAGGCCAGTTGATACCAGCCACCAGAGAATTGGACCCGATGGTATTAGGGGTCATGGGTAAAAGGATGTCCGGATCAGAACCGTCAGCGTAAGCCGGCGTACCGTCCAAACTCGGAAATGTGGTGGGTAAGATGAAAAAACCGGCAGGATCACTCCCGGTTACCATGACCGACATCCTGGCTAATTGCACGGCACGACTTGCCGGTAGAGGATAGGTCAAACCCACGACGTAATCGTCGCCAGAACCGAAATTCGTGGCCTCGCCACTCAGAATCATATCCAGCAGGAAGATGTTCTCCACCTCCAGAGAACACTCCCAACCCGCGACACTGGCTGACGGCTCCACTAAGAGCAAATAAGCATTGAGCACCGCTGATTGTTGCGCCTCTATGCAGTTTTCTTCGGCCTCCGAATCGAAAAAGACGCCCACCTCGTCACCGGCAGGCAAGAGGCTGGGGCTTGCCACGAACGCAGCCGTGCCCAGCAGCAATGCCTTTACCCATGTGCGTGTCATCGATTCCCCTCCTACCCGTAGTCAGGCTCAAAATCCTCGCGCAGGGTGCATACCTGAAGATATCGAGAAAGAAGACAAACGTCCAGATCCCGCTACCCTTCGGCCGCTCAGACCCGCGAATTGCAAAGTGAAATCGTCAGATAAATCCGAGCCAATCCTGGAGGAGAAATTCCACACGGCCCACAAGCAGTGCAATCCGGCCCATGACCGTGAAGCCGAATCCAGCTCCGAAGGTCAACATCAGGATCCAGAGGCCGAATTTACTCACACGCCCCAGCGCACCGTCGGAATCCCGGCTGAAGTAGAAATAAAACAGACAACACACCAAACCACCAGTGATCAAGAACGCGTTGAAAGTGCGTCCCAAGTTGAATCCACCCTCGGCCACAGATACCAGGGGAGTGATACTGTTTTGGATTTGCGCCATGAAATCAGCTTCCAAATGCCCAAACAAGCGTAAGCCAGCGGTCGTCCCCAAAATAAAGGCCAGGGTCCAAGCGCTGATGGATCTCCCCCGCGGGTGCAAACGCACTAAAAGCAGTAATCCCAAGCCAAGAGGAACGCAGTAAATCAGGCGATGTATTAAGGACACTGTCACGGGGGTGTCCATATTGAAAAAGTAAGCCGGGATCTCGGGAACAACATTGGCCAACAACTTCGGAACGATGGTCCTCCAAAAACCCAGCACCATCCAATAGGCCGCGGTCACTCCCACGAGCACGTGTTCACAAAATCGATAGAACGGGTTGTCGCTATACAAGAAACTCAGCGTACATAGTGTCAACACCGCCGCGACCCACTTGCCCAGGGATTCGTAATCCATGAATGGATTGACCATGGCTCCACTAGACGCGCGGATCAGCAACATCAATAGAAGAGTCAACGCAATAATCGCTACGATTAAGCGCCTCGTCATGTCCCGACCCTCCCCCTCCTCTTCTGGCTCAGATAGATCCCGTTGCCGATGATGATGAAGAGGATGATGGCCAGATGAGCCACCGTTTGCGGACCCATACGGTCCAACGCAACGCGGCACTCGGGTCGTTCGAGAAGTGGGTAGCGCTCCAGGAGGAGCTGCTCGTACTCGGCAGCCCCCTTTAATCCCGCCAGCAAACCAACACACTGATCAGGAACGTAAGGGAACAATTCGGGAGTTCCGACGGCCACGGAACCGCCCACGATCGGCACACCACCAGGGACCGCTGCATAGCGAATCCACTCTGGCAGACCGGGATAACCGCCAGAGCATTCAATGATCAAATTGAAACTGCGGATGTTTTCGACCCATTTCATGATTGGCAACCGTTTGGTGTCACTCGTGGAGATGTTGTGGGCATCAGTGGGGAAAGCTTTTTGAAAGCTGGTCAAAGCGACGGCGATGATCGCTTCGTCACCACTCACAAAGCCGAGATTGATGTAATCCGCGCCGTAATAATAATCGGGAAACTCGGGAGTCAAGACGTTCCGGATGACCTTGTCGATCTCTACGGGCCCAGTGGGCCAGAGAGTCAAGCAATAAAGCTTGGCACCTTTCAGACAGAGATGGCGAGTAAAGGCGTCACTCATGGGTTTGATCTCAGGCTCGGTTCCCGGGTCGAAGTCGAATACCAATAAAACTCGAGCTCCCGGCGGCAGACTCTCGACCTGATCGAAGACGTTTTTGACCATGGGCGAGGCGTGTTCCTTGAAGGAAATTTTCCAGATCATTGGAACTGTGACGGAGAGGAGAATACAGAGGTAGATCAGCCGGCGACCTGCCAGACGTTCTCTTGCCAGTTCTGCAAGGCTGACCATTCTATTTTCCTCCGCCGAGATATGGCCGGTCGATTCCAAGGATGATTTTCAAGCTAGTGGCGATCGTTCCCAAGGCCACCCCAATCATGATGGCGCGGCTGCCAGCGGTCATCGGCACATACATGATCCACTGCACGAGGTTGGGTAACTCGAATGGTTCCATTTCCGGAGGCAGCCAGGCGGTCACGAGGTTCCCGAGGAAAGTGCGGCCCAGCAGCAAAAGAAACGCGGTCACGAGCATGATCGTCGCCTCGGCGTTCCGCACCCGAAATGCGCGAAAAGCCGCCGAAGCGACGTAGAAGGCCAACAAACTGAAAAGAGTGGCATCGATGGGTGTAAAAACGTAGTCGAAGATCCATGCGAAGGGGCTGCCTTCGGCGATGGCTGAACCCCCGATTCCACCAGGACTCCCGAGTTTCAACAAACCAACGATTAAAGTGATCAGGAAGGAGGCCATACAGACAATCGAATATCCCCAGCCACGTACGCGACGCCGAATCCGCCGCCAATGTACTCCCAACAGACTCGCAGCACCCAAAACGAAAGCAAAAGCCGCAATGATATTGAAGAAATTGGAAAATTCTTCGCGTATTGGCTCCAACGGCGGTACGAACATGGCGACGATCAAAACCGTGGCCACGGTAAAAGTGATCATCCTTGGTACCGCCATTCTCATCCTGCTCACCTCCCGGTCCCAGTCTCAAAGATGGACAGCAGACCATCCCGGAGCATGACGAATACCTCCGAATCAACGAGATGGGCCAAGGTAGCCAGAAGACAGCCTACGCCGATGGCTCCGACCGCGAGGAGCTTGCCGAAGTCTTGGCCTTTCAGGGCACCGACCTCGGCCGGATCATCTGACAGGTAGGCCGCTGCTGCGTACATCTCCTCACCGATCAACACATGATCACATGCCGTCACCAGAAACGGGATCTGCGCCCTTTCCGCGGTGCCTGCGACTTGCAAAGCGCCAATGGTCTGGCCAACCTCGGCCAAAGCGAGGCCTTCGGCTCGGAAGGAACCGAAGTAAAAACAAGCGGCAGGTTGCTCTCGGCACATGAGGCCGCCAACACCAGCCACGTAGCCGAATTGTTCGTCGCTGACATAAAAGACATCGTCACGATTGTAAGCCGAGGATCGACCGGCTTCGTGATAGGCGTGGTACAGCGTGTCGTCGGAGGCAGCCATCACCAGGGAATGGAATTGGGGCGCTCGCAGATCGACCTCACGTCTGGCAGTGCGTCTGGACACCTGCTCCAAAACGGACAGCCCTGCAATGGTCTGCAAATCACTCAAATCCTCGGAACCTGGGATGAAGAAGATGGGCTGCCCAGATTCGGCTGCTTGATCAATGGCTTTCTCCATGGCCTCGATGCCGGGCAATTTACGAATTCGGAACTTGTACCCCCTCTGCCCAATGTGGATGAAAGCGACCACGGCCCCCCCAAGGAGCAAGCCAAGCAAGAGACGGTTCCAGCGGTTCCAGTTGATCCACTGGAAAGTGGAACTCACTGGACCCACCGGCGGTGAGGCACGGGTCTGTTCTCCGGCTTCGGCTTCCACTTTGTAGTAGAAGAAGATCCCAGCCTCCGCGGTTGTATCCACGAACTGGATGGTACCTGCACCCACCCGACCCACAACCTCGAACTGCCCCCCACTCCGAGAGGTGCGTAGAATCGTGTATCCTGTAACCAGGCCGTGCTCGGCAGTGTCGTCTGGTGACTTTTGCCAAGTGACGATGATGGCCCCGCCGTTGTCGTTGGGGTGGTCATAAACCCGAACTTCCTGAGGGGGAGCAAGGGAGGATGCGCCCGATTCCGCCACCGCGGCCATTCCCGGCTGCGGGAGTACCGTCAACAACAGAAGAGCCAAGCGGAATTGGCCCAATGATTTAGATACTGTCCGGGGATTGAGATCGATACGGGGCGGAAAGTTCAGTAAAACATTACGGCGAAGCCTAAGGAATAGGCCAATACCAACTCCCTTGGGCTGCCCTCTGAAACTTGAACAACTGTTGTTGGTAGTACCGATCATCCGGTTCCTTGGCGATAGACCGTTGGATCCAGTTTATGGCCTCCTGATGCATGCCCCGGGTGTGATAGACCACGGCCAGCGTGTCCATGACATCTGGATCTTCGTCACTTAAATGAACTGCCTTAAGTGCAATGTTTGTGGCCTCTTCCAAGGCAACACCGACTTGGGCGGCAATCCAGGCGTAATCACTCAAAGCCGAGACATCTTCGGGCTTGCGGTTCGCGAGTTCCCGGTAGGTTGAAATCATGCCCAGCGTGTCTCCCATCTTCTCCTGCACGTGAGCCATCATGGGTAAAACCCTCTCTGCCATGCCATATTCGGGGTATTCGTACAGGATACGCTGGTAAAGAGCCATGGCAGCATCGTGATTCCCCAACCTTCGTTCCATATGCGCCAGTCGCCAGAGAGCCCAGGCCGCCACTCCGAGCTTATTGTCAGGATCTTGGGATTGGGCACGGCCGAGCAGAAGCCGGGCTTGATGTTTGTTGAGGAGGCGTGCGTGCTTGGTTCCCGCCTGCAACAGCAACTGGGGATCAAAAGGATCCTCCCTCAGGCGGTCCTTGAGATCTGGTAGGGTATTGTGGCCTGTTTGGTAGTCCTGGATGGTTGTGAGGAATTTTCCGACTGGATGGTAACCGACGAGGCGGTCGATCTCCTCCCCGTCCGGCTGGCATAGCAACACGGTGGGCAGTGAAAAGACGTGGAATTTCTCCTTGAGGGCGACATTTTCCGGTTTTTCGACGTCGACCTTATAGGTGATCAGATCCGCCAACTCGGTTTTCACAGCATGATCCGTATAAACATTTTCATCGAGTTTCCGGCAGGGGCGACACCAGGAAGCGTAGAAATCCACCAGAATGGGCTTTTGGTACCAGGTAGCCATGGCTGTGACTTCGGACCAGGTCATGTTTTCGATCCAAGCCACGTCATCTGCGGTTGTAATGGGTGGATTGAAACTTGTCAGGCTAAAGCCAGCCACCATGATGACGGCCACGTGCGACATCAAGGTCTGGACCATGCAACATCACCCTTTCGTGGTGTCTCCCGAGACTTCCGTGTCACCATGTTTCATGTATTGAGCCCAGACATCGCAAGGCCACCATCACAATATTATCCTAATAATACCTCACAGCTCAAGCTCGTATGCAAGTAGTGTGCGAAAGTGCAGACCATCTCTCCCTCATAGGTCACGACGAGCAATTTAAATATATCTTGACCCCAAAAATTCCTGGATCCGAATTCGCCATCTCGGAAACAGTTAACCCTGCACCGGGACTTATGGGAATGGTTTCCTCTCTCGTGGCCCGACCATCGACTCCGGTAACAGAAGCGAATCCAGCTCTTCTCGACTCAGTAATTTTTTCGCTAATACCAGATCGTACACACTGCGGTCTTTCGCAAGGGCTTCCTTGGCCAGTTCACTGCAGATCTCGTAACCAAGAACGGGATTCAGAGCCGTAACCAAACCGATACTGTTCTCGACGTGGCGGCGACAAATCTCCGGGTTGGGACTGATCCCTTGGACGCAGCGGTGATGCAACGTCGACATGCCGTTTTTCAGCATTTCGATGGATTCGAATAGGCTTTGCACAATGACCGGTTCCATGACATTCAACTCGAGCTGTCCGGCTTCCGCTGCCAAAGTGACAGTCAAGTCGTTGCCGATCACCTTGAAGGCGATCTGGTTGACCACTTCCGGTATGACAGGGTTCACCTTGCCGGGCATGATGGACGAACCGGGCTGCATTTTGGGAAGATTGATTTCGTTCAGGCCGGCACGGGGACCACTGGACAACAATCGCAAGTCGTTACAGATCTTGGACAATTTGAGCGCCAGACGCTTGATTGCCGAGGAATACATAACAAAAGAACCCGTATCCTGAGTCGCCTCGACCAAGTTTTCGGCGAGTCGCACTTCCAGGCCCGTGATCTCCCGCAAATGAGCGATGACCTTGGAGCTATAATCGGGATCGGCATTGATCCCCGTGCCGATGGCCGTACCACCCAGGTTCACTTCCAAAAATAGCTCGGCATTCTCTTGCAACCGGTCGATCTCCTCGCCCAGGGTCGTAGCATAAGCATCGAAGCTCTGACCCAAGGTCATGGGCACAGCGTCTTGAAGCTGGGTCCGTCCCATTTTGATGATACCTGCGAACTCCTTTCCCTTGGCTTCAAAGGCGGCCACCAAATCCGCCAATACCGCGGTCAAACTGCGGTTGGCATAAATGAGCGCGATCTTCAGTGCGGTGGGGTAGGTGTCGTTGGTGGACTGGGCAAGATTCACGTGACTGTTGGGATGGCAGTGCACGTACTCACCTTTCTGGTAACCGAGGATCTCCAGGGCTCGGTTCGCAATCACCTCGTTGGTGTTCATGTTGGTGGATGTGCCAGCGCCACCTTGGATCATATCCACGACGAAGTGATGATGAAACTTACCATCGATGATTTCGCGGCAACTCTGGTTTATGGCCTCAGCAATCTCAGACGGAAGATGATCCAATTCGCGATTGGTTTGAGCTGCGGCCATCTTGACCATCGCCAACGCCTCGATCAAGGTCGGGAAATGGGACAAACTGATACCGCTGATGGGAAAGTTTTCTAGCGCCCGCAGAGTTTGGATACCGTAGTAGAATTCGTGAGGCACCTCCCGCTCACCCAAAAAGTCGTGCTCAGTCCGTGTCCGGCCTGAGACGTACTGAGCGCCGGCATCGGCAACCTGCGTGCTGGCTTGTCGCATGCGACGTGAAATGACTCGTGCCACGCGAGAGAGAATCTTGTAGGCAATCGTGGGCTCTTGCTGAAAGAGCTTGAAAATGCTCTCGCGGTTCATGGTCAAGACGATTGTATGCTCGAGGGTGCGCGCCGAGGTCGAGTGCGGGTAATCATCCATTAAGGCACCTTCACCCAAGAAATCATATTTTCCGAAAAACGAGAGGCGCTTCTCCCCGCCGAAAACCGTCCTCTTGAACAGTTCGATCTCCCCGTTGACAATGATGTGTAAATCCTTGTGCGGGCTGTGCTCGGTGAAGACCAGTTCACCTTCGGGAAAATCCCGGACAGCGGCGCAGGTGGCGATACTGCCGAGTTCAGTTGCGTCCAGATCCCGAAAGAGCTCGATATCGTGGAGAAATTTGCGAACAGCTTCCGCTTCCATGGCTGTGCCTCACATCAACCTGCCAAGAGAACACCAACTTTGAGAATACCAACCAAGAGAACATAAACAAGAAAACAACAGGATACGAGATAATAACCTAAATACAGGCAGCTTACGGAAATTTTTACCCGACAATGATAAGCCAAGTGGCGCGTGCCGGCTCCCGGAGTCTTGTTTTTATTCCGTGACCTGCATCTGGACCTACCCCTTGACCTCATACCCAGAAACGCATTAGCCTGACGCATGGCTGCGCAAAGATCCGAACCCAAACGGAGGGCGACCTTCGTCCTCAGCGAAATCGAAAAGCGGTCACTCATCTATATGGCTGAGCGGCTACCGCGCTGGCTTCTACCCGATCACCTGACCTTGATTGGAATTATCGGATCGGTCTTGGTTACAGCTTCGTACCTTCTCTCCAATCGCTCACCAGCCTGGCTCTGGCTGGCAAATCTTGGCTTCGTGATCAACTGGTTCGGCGACAGTCTCGACGGAACCGTAGCTCGGGTCCGCCGCATCCAACGCCCAAAGTACGGATTTTACCTCGACCACATCACCGATGCTTTCTCGACTCTAGCCATCGGCCTCGGCTTGGGGCTATCCCCCTACATGCTTCTCTCCGTGGGCCTGGCCGTGGTCATCGGTTATCTCGTCCTCTCCATCAACATCTACCTCGAGAGCCAGGTCATGGGCGATTTCCGATTCGGTTACGGTGTCGTCGGCCCGACGGAGACCCGCATTATTCTGATCCTGCTGAACACCATGGCTTTGATCATGGGTCCGATACCATTCGAAATGTTTGGAGTCGGCGCCACGATTTTCGACCTGGCCGGTCTTTGTTGTGTGGCGGTCATGATCGGGATGCTGATGCGCCGGGTGGTTCGCAACCTGCGAAATTTGGGACGGTTGGAGCCACCTAACGTGGTCAAGAATTCGGACTCGGATGGGGATTAGACCAGATCCGCTCCTACCCGGAGTTGCACTCTCGCAACAATCGACCGAGCTTTTATTGCGGTTCACCGATCCCATGCGCTCATCGTGTTCCATCGACAATATTCTTCATAACAGCCAGGAGAAGCATGCAACCCAAGAAATTGTCTCAAACGCCCGAAGACACCTCTGCCGAGGGCCGCGAACCGAGTCCCGGCAAAAATCAGGGGGATGCGCCCTGCTGCCAAGTCGGATCCGAGGCAGCCACCCACGTCGAATTACTCGATGCCTATTCCCGCGCCGTCACGACGGTTGTGGACAGCGTGGCACCGGCCGTGGTCAGTATCATGGTGAAAACACGGCGAGGCAAACGAGGCCCATCCAGGGGCGGGACCGGTTCCGGGGTGGTTTTCGCCCCCGACGGCTATGTACTGACAAACAGCCATGTGGTCGCTGGTGCCAACACCTTACAAGTGACCTTTGCCGATGGTACGGAGTTGCCGGCCACACCCATCGGAACCGACCCGCCCACGGATCTGGCCATCATTCGCGTCAACACCTCTGGCATCTCGTATGGTTCGCTTGGCGACTCGGAAGCATTACGGGTCGGCCAGCTCGTTATTGCGATTGGTAACCCGTTGGGTTTTCAGTCTACCGTCTCCACCGGCGTCGTCAGTTCTCTCGGTCGCGCGATGCGCAGCCGCGAGGGTCGCCTGATCGAGAATATCATTCAACACACAGCACCCTTGAATCCCGGTAACTCCGGTGGACCGCTGGTGGATTCCCACGGCCACGTCATCGGCATCAACACGGCCATCATTGCCGGCGCCCAGGGCATCGGATTCGCTGTGCCGGCCAATACGGCCACCTGGGTCGTCCCCCAACTCATTGCCCAGGGGAAGGTCCGTCGTGGTTATCTGGGCATCGCCGCTGGCATTCGGCCCCTCGCCCGTCTGCTCGTGCGTTTTCATGATCTGACACAGGATCAGGCCGTGGAGATCGTCACCGTAGCCCGGGGCGGTCCGGCCGCCAAGGCTGGCCTGCGCAAAGGTGACATCATCGTGGCCATGGATGGTCGTGACGTCACCAGTGTGGACGATTTGCACCGGCAGCTTACCAAGTGGGAAGCTGGCCAGCCTGTACAGTTGACGGTTGTGCGGGGTAAAAAGAAACTCGACTTGAAAGTTGCTGCAGAGGAGGCCGAAAGCATGTGAGGCAGTGACATTTCAGCGAGTCAACCGGGGACTCCGTCTCACAAGGGGATTCGTGTAGAATATGTAAAGGAAAACAACCGAAGAAATCACGAAATTTATAAAAAACATCGCCCCGAACGGTTGACTGATGGCCTCGCCAGACATCACCTGCGCAGGCAGGTTGAAAATTGGAATCATCACACTCAAGATCAGCAAGAGAATATTCACCGAACTCTCCCCCAATCCCATCACCGGCAAGAAACGGGCGTCTTGACGTAAACTCAGTAAACCGAACGATAAACAAACCGCGTAATAACCCCACTTGAGCAGCGGATATCCCGCCAAAAACGATACCCGAAAATTCCAATCCCAAGCCACGTCACAAAACACGAAAAATGGCGTAGCGAGGGAGTAGAGTGCCAGCGGGCGCCCCAGCAACAACTTAATCCATTTGACCAACGGGGATTCCGCTGTCGAATCTCTGGATGGGGAAGACGAGGTTTGCATGTCCAGATTCTCCCCTGCGTGGATTCTCGTGGGTCGCTTTCGTGGGCCAAGGATTCCTTGGCTTCCGGAATCCGTGAATCCCAAAGCAGCGTGACACCGACGGCGATGGAATTATCGGCTCTTCTGGGTCTGACCTGAAGTTGCACCTCAAGATGCTGGACGAATCTGCGATCTAAGGGAAAGACCAGGAATGGGGTCAACGGGGCAGAGGAGAGCTCCCTCGTCCTGACCGACAACAACTTGGAAAGATGATAAAGATGCTCGCGAAAGTCTTGTCAACGGTTATCCAGGCAACTCTCACAGCCATCCGGCAGGAATGTGGATGGAATTTGACCGTCGAGCAGATTTATCAACTCGACGAACGAGATCTCAGGGTCACCCTGCGCGGCGTCCGCATGAAGCCGCAGTCGGTCGAACTGGATCGCCAAAGCGAACGGACGCTCCACGCTCTGCTCGTCGACACCAGCGGGAGCATGGCCAACGACATGGACTACGTTCGCGAGGCGGCGCGGGGATACGTCGAGCGGCTGGACCCCGACCGCGATCGGGCGCTGATCGTGACCTTCGACGATTCGGTGAT
>Ga0209536_100014719_pt1 | contig 11212 bp, 3 predicted proteins | sample DeeMarSeWOR28_12_FD_187461 | JGI IMG/M metagenome (GOLD analysis project Ga0209536, IMG submission 187461) | Marine sediment microbial communities from White Oak River estuary, North Carolina - WOR-2-8_12 (SPAdes) (version 2) | ecosystem: Environmental > Aquatic > Marine > Intertidal zone >... | reverse complement strand
GGTGAGGGTGCGTGCATCGGGATTGACGTATGTCTCCATCAGAAGCCAGTAAGGGGTATCGTTGCTGAATTTGAAGTCCACTATCGGGAAGTAGACCGTGGCATCCAGCCCTGCCAGCTCAGTGTTGACACTACCATCGGCGCGCAGCTCGTAATAATACACCCGGTAGGCGTGCGAATAGCGCTCATTGATGGGATAGCCGCCAAAGAAAGCGGTGCGGAACAGGGTGGTGCTGACCTGGCAGACGCCACCACCAACGCCCTCAATCGTACGGTCACCAAAGATGATCAGAGCCTCGGCGTAGCCGTTATCCAGGCTGACATCGCCCAGGGTTTCGCCCATCGAGAAAGAGGCTCCCGGAGGGATCAGGATACCGTGAAATTGCGCCGAGGCGGTTTGGATGTTCTGGATGCGAGCGGCGCTGGAACCATAGAAGTATGAGGTGTAAGCGCTGACGAGTTCGGTGATACCCAGTTCTTCAGCGGTGGTTTGATCAGTGATCTCCGGCGGAGAGATCGTGAATTCTAAAGGAATGGTGTGTTCCCCATCCAGCAGCCTCTGTTGGATACTGGTGAGAGTGGCATCCACGTCCAGAGAGCGCCCGACCACTGCTGGTTGGATCACTTCCAGTTGCCGGGTATCATCATTGAAAATGAAGCGGGCGTTCTGCCTGGTTTGGGCTAACTCGGGGGCGAGATTCTCCAAGTAGACCCGCAGAATTTCAGCGTTCAGACCGACCTGGTAGCTGATACCATCCGGGGTGGTCACTTTTTCAATACTGAGCATGCCCGCTAAGAAATCGGGTTCAAATGTCCAGGGTCCGGGGGCGCCTTCCTGGGCATCTGGGAAGGTCAGGATGAGCGGTTCGCTGAGGATTTTCTTAGCGGTATCTGCCGGCCGGCTGGCATCCAGGATGTCAGGCGGGGTCTCGGTGATGATGAGCTCGATTTCGCCATCCTGCATGGTTTGCAGCTGCTCGACCAGGATATCCCGGGTGGCAACAATTTCCAAAGTACGCCCGACCTGCCCGGGGTTCGCGATCACATTGACACCTTCTACACTCAGCGAAGCCTCGATGACAGGTTTATCGGTGCTTTCAGCGATGCTGGAGAGGAAGCTTTGGGTGGCGCTTTCGTCGAGGATGTATTGAGGGGTCAGCGTTGTGCCATAGTACCAGGCTTCAAACTGCTGCCAACCTTTGTTTACGGGGTTCCCCTGTCTACCAATGGTATAGGCTGCAAGTGCAGTTGCTACCGGATCCAATTTGAACCCCAGCTGAGATGGGGATGCTAACCAGACCTGTTCACCATCTCGCAATATAATCTTGCCGCTCTGTGGGTAATCGAAGTGATCTGCCAGCCGGACGGCCGCTTCAGCAGGCTCCAAACCAGAGAGATCAATTCCCGCTACCCACACACCAGGGTAGATTTGATCGGTGTATTGAGAGCTGTAGACAAACACCAGTGCACCCGTTAAAAGTGCGAAAATCACCAATCCACCGATCAGTGCAACTATGATCTGAGGTATAACCAGGATTAAGCGGTTGCTGTATGTAGTAGAGGGGGTAGCATAATTGTTCATAACGTCCTCAAAATAATGCAACAATTGTACCAAAACCTGTATGAATGATCGTAAATATAAAACATGGATTAAGGGATTCTCATGCTTTCGATAAATTGAATGCCTATCGAGTATAATGCCACACGGGAACTCAATCCCCTGGCTGTGCGTCTTTTTCTTTAGAAGATGGCATTGACTTAGGCAGAGCACTGTCATGGTCAATGTGCAGCTTTCAACAAGATGGAGTCCTTGATGTTCGATCGATTGCCTCGGTATATACTACACTTGAGCCGCTCAAGGGTGCGCTTGTTCGCATGGTTAATGGTGCTGGTACTCGTTACACTGGCTTGTTCGCTGCCATTTGTGAACGATGACACACCTGTGGTTCCATCCGCGACGGTTGAGCGTTTGACCGAAGAGATCGTTGTGACTGAAAGCACAGTTCAGCCGCCACCGCCACCCACCCCTACGCCGGAGCCGTTACCTCCAGATTTGGTCGAGAGTGATCCCTCCTCGGGTTCTGAAATACCCTTGCAGGCGTCCATCACCCTGTATTTCAATCAGCCGATGGACCAAGGCACTGTAGAGACAGCTGCTGGCGGTATAGCGGGTCAGTTTGAATGGATTGATGAGACCACCGCCGTTTTTACGCCAGATGAAAGCCTGTCACCATCAACACAAGTGGCGCTTACTCTGAATACCTCTGCCCGGGCTGCCAATGGGCTATTACTCCAAAAACCGGTATCGCTGGTTTACAAAACAGTTGGCAATCTGAACCTGACACAGCAGCTGCCTGAATCGGGCGCGGTGGATGTCGATCCCACCTCAGCGATTGTGGCAGCGTTCAATCGCCCTGTGGTGCCTATCGGTGCTGAATCAGAAACACTTTCACCGGCTTTCACGTTGGAACCTGCATCCGAAGGACAGGGGGAATGGATCAATACCAGTACATATATTTTTTACCCCGAACCTGCACTGGCGGGCGACACTGCATATATCGTCAGCTTGGACCCAACCCTGACTGGAGTCGATGGGAGCCCGTTGATGGGGGTTGACACCTGGTTCTTTACCACTGCGGCTGCCCAGTTGCTTCAAATTGAACCTGAGGATCAGACCCGTTTTGTGCGCCTGGATGCAAGTGTTGAGTTGACCTTCAACCAGCCGATGGATGCTTCTAGCGTGGAGGCGAGTACTCGATTCTTAGACTCAGGTTCCAATGAGGTGCAGGTAGAATTTTCCTGGAACGAAGATGGAACTGTCCTGACTTTCACGCCCTCAAATTTACTGCGACGAGATTCAGATTATACAATTGTCCTTGGGGAGGAGGCACAGACCGGTGGAGGGACTCCGCTCGGATACGAGGTGCGTTCCAAATTCCGAACTGTACCGTCCTTGCGTGTAATTGCCAGTGAACCACTTGAAGGTGGTGTCATGGGACCCTATGCAGGAGTGACGGTTAGCTTCAGCGGACCAATCCAGTCAGAAAATGTACTGCAATTTATCAATTTGCTGCCAGAACCTGATAACTTACGAATTATGGTCGATGATGACGGTCATGTGCTGCGTTTGTTCGGGGATTTCGCACCTGAAACAGAGTACACGTTAACACTCTCCCCTAACCTTCCAGACGCTTGGAGTGGAAGGCTGGGACAAGAATTCATTCTGCAGTTCAGTACCAAACCACTTGATCCACAACTGCTGCTTACATTGGGCAGTGACATCCTGTACCTGACTCCTCAGAATCCAAGCTTAAATGTGCAGGTCACTAACCTGGACCAATTATCGGTAACCATTGGGAATGTCCCCCTGGAGGATTTTGTGAGTATGCTTTCTCCAGGCGGGTATGAACTCCGTCAAAGCTACCAGCCTGAAGAGCAGTATACCGTTTGGAAAGATCTTAATCTGCTACCGAATCAAAGCCAGGTTGTGGAGGTTCCCCTGACTGAGGAAGGAGGGGAGCTGGCGCCAGGTCTATATATGCTGCGGTTCAATGTCCAGGCAGATAATGTCTACACCGGCCCCTATTTGATGGTCATCAGCAATGTTCATCCGACCATGAAATTAAGTGCAACGGAAATCCTGCTTTGGGCGGTAGATTTGCGAGATGGTGCACCAGCCGCAGGTGCTTCTGTCAGCGTCTATACAGACGAGGGTGTATTGCTTGCAGAAGGGGAATTTGATGATGAAGGCATCCTGCAAACGGCGATTCCTATCGGAGAAGATTATTACGCTACGAAATACGCGGTGTTAGGTCAACCAGGCGAGGATGGATTTGCATTGGCACTTTCCAGCTGGAGTCAAGGATTGGATGGCTGGGATTTTGGTTTGCCGGTTGATTACGCACCTCCACGGCTAGAAGCTTATTTATATACGGATCGCCCGATCTACCGTCCAGGGCAGACAGTGTATTTCCGAATTGTGTTGCGAGAGGCCTACAATGGGCGCTATGAGCTGCCGGAGCAGAGCATGGTGACACTCTCCCTGGTTGACGATTTTGGGGAACTGGGTGTTCTGGAGACCATTGAACTCGAGCTTTCCGAATATGGCACAGCTCACGGCGCTTTTGTTCTGTCAGAGAACATGATCCCGGGAGATTACCGGTTGAGCATCGATGAGGCTGAAGGAAAAGATCTGTTTTTCCAGGTAGCAGAATATCGTAAACCGGAGATCAACCTGAGTGTCGAGTTTGAGTCCGACCAGGCTCTGGCGGATGAATCGCTGGTTGCCACGCTTGAGGCAAATTATTTCTTTGGCGCCCCAGCCGGGAATATTCCTGTGAAAGTAGCTGTATATAAGCAGGCTTCTACTTTTCAGCTACCGGGATATCAGGTGGGGGTGGAGGATACCCGCTGGTTAATGCCCTTCCCAGGTCTACATGCAGCGCTGTTTGGGGAACTGATTGTGGAGGGGGAGACGGTCACTGACCCTGATGGTCGGGCGGAGATTGAATTCACCACCGATCTGGATGAATCACGCCAGCTGTACACAATCGAGGTGACCGCTGAGGATGAGAGCGGCTTGCCAGTCAGCGACCACGCCAGCATCGAGGTCAACCCGGCTGATTTCTACATCGGTGTGCGGCCGGATACCTGGTCAGGTCAGGCTGGACGTGAGATCGGGTTTGATGTACTGGTTGTTGATTGGGATCATAAACCTGTAGGAGAGCGCACTTTGCGCGCCAGCTTCAGTGAAATCGTTTGGGAGCTGGTTGAGTCTACCTCCAGTTTCCCTGGCGATTTTCCGACTTACGAACCTCGCACCACCCTGGTTGGGAGCACGGACTTCATAACCGCAGAAGATGGGATGGCGCGGATCGCATTTACACCACCGGGTGCTGGCACTTACCAGCTGGAGGTAACTGGAATGGCGCCAGGTGGAGAGACCGCACTTACCCAGGTCATATTGTGGTCTGGCGGACCTGGCCAGGCCGTGTGGCCGAATCTCCCAAACCAGCACTTGCGTTTAACCGCCGATCGAGAATCTTACCAGCCGGGACAAACTGCTCAGGTTTTTGTTCCGAATCCGTTTGGTGAAGGAACTTTGGCGTTGGTGACCATCGAGCGCGGTACGATTTTGCGCCACCAGGTTTTAACGGTGGAAGGATCAGGTTCGAACCTGACACTGCCACTGGACGATGAAGACGCCCCTAATGTGTATGTCTCTGTCACACTCCTTGGAAGACAGGGCGCTGACAGACCAGATTTCCGGCAGGGGTATATCAATCTGCCGGTTGAACCGGTCCAGCAAACACTCACCATTGCGCTGAGGAGCGAACCACAGCGCGCCGGTCCAGGAGAACAGGTGACGTTTGATGTACGGGTGACCGATGCGGATGGGAATCCGGTTGAGGGTGAGTTTTCACTCTCTGTGGTTGACCTAGCTGTGTTGAGCCTGGCTGAACCTAATTCGGTGGATATCCTGACGGCTTATTATGGGGAACAACCACTAGGTGTACGAACAGGATTGGCTTTGGCTGGACACGCGCAGCGGCTTACTTTTGCACCTGGTGGTATGGGGGGAGGTGGCGGTGAATTGGGTGAGACGCCTGTGGTGCGTGAGAAATTTCCAGATACGGCTTATTGGAACGCCGAGATCGTCACAGATGAGAACGGCGAAGCCCAGGTTGTGGTGACATTCCCGGATAGCCTGACCACCTGGCAGACGGATTTACGCGCAGTGACTGGCGACACTCGTGTCGGTGATGCAGAAGCGGCGGTCATCACAACGAAAGATTTGTTGGTGCGCCCGGTTACGCCGCGTTTTTTGGTGTTGGACGACCATACCCTGGTGGCAGCGATTGTACAGAATAACACTGATGGTGAGCTTCTTGTGGATGTCTCGTTGGAGGCGAGCGGCTTTTCCCTAGATGACTCCAACAAGATCATGCAGCAGGTGCGCTTACCAGCTGGCGGTCGAGAGCGTGTGGAATGGTGGGGCACAACCCAGGATGTGGAAGGTGTGGACCTGGTTTTTTCCGTCCAATCTGGCGAGCTGCAGGATGCCGCCAGACCAGCGTTGGGTGTGCTGCCGGTGCTCCGCTATGTATCCCCGCAAACCTTTGGCACCTCGGGGACAATGGATGATGATGGTGAGAGGCTGGAGGTGGTCAGCCTGCCGCGCACATTTGACCCTATGGGAGGTGAATTGCGCGTGGAGCTCTCGCCTTCCCTGGCTGCGGCTATGGTGAATGCCCTGGATGCTCTGGAACATTACGAGTACGGGTGTATCGAGCAGACCGTGTCCCGTTTCCTGCCGAACCTGGAGACCTACCGGGTTGCTCAAGATTTCGGTTTAGACACCCCTGCTCTGGAAGCACGCTTGGAACGCACAATGGAAGCGGGATTAACGATGCTGGCAGCCAGCCAGAATGAGGACGGCGGTTGGGGATGGTGGCAGGGGGGAGAAAGTGATACATATGTAAGCTCATATGTGCTTCTCGGACTGATCAGGGCTGTGGATGCCGGTGTGCAGGTGGATAGCCAAACGATATTAAACGCGATCACTTATCTGCAAGCTGCGCTGCCGTCGATTGAAATGCTCCAGGAAGACTGGGAGTTCGATCGTCTGGCTTTCAATCATTATGTGCTGGTAAGCGCGGATCAAATTCTAGAAAGCGAACAGCCCAGCCAAGGGGCGCTGATTGGACCGGCTGGACTTTATGAAAACCGGGAACGGTTAAGCCCGTGGGCGCAAGCGCTGTTGGCTTTGACGATCGAAATGCTTTCTCCCGGTGATGAGCGCTCTCAGACCTTGGTGTCCGAGCTGGGTGCCAGCGCGCGGCGTTCAGCGACAGGTGCCCATTGGGAGAATAGCGAACCTGGTTGGCGCAATATGAGCACCACGATCCATACGACCGCGGTTGTGCTTTACACCCTGGCGAAGGAGGATCCGGCTTCTCCGTTGGTAGCGGAGACAGTGCGCTACCTGATGGCGCACAGGGGCACTTCGGGCGGTTGGGCTTCGACCTACGAAACTGCCTGGACGCTGATGGCGCTGGACGAGGTGATGAAGGGTACCGGCGAGTTGGGTGGAGATTTTAACTTCGCGGCATTGCTGAACAACACACCATTGGCAAGTGGTTATGCGGGTGGCACTGCTCACCTGACGCCGGTCATAGCTTCCGTGCCGCTTGGCGAACTGTACCCGGATGTCCCCAATAGCCTGGTTGTCGAGCGAACGGTTGGACAGGGGCGACTGTATTATGCAGCCCATCTGTCTGTCAATCGTCCGGTGGAGCAGGTTGACCGGCTTGAAAATGGTTTCAGCCTGTCTCGCGATTTCAGCATTGCAGGGCAAGAGTGTCCGGAGGAAGGATGTGAATCTGTCCAGGGTGCGCAAGCTGGTGACTTAATCAATGTGCGACTGACCCTGGTGGTGCCGGAGACAGCTTATTATGTGATCGTCGAGGACTACATTCCCGCTGGCGCTGAAATCCTGGACCCGAGCTTATTGACCAGCCAGCAGGGTGTGGTTGGAGATTATGATCCCAACCAACCTTTCTCTGAAGGCTGGGGCTGGTGGTATTTCCAAGACCCGCAGGTCTACGATGATCATATTGCCTGGGCTGCAGATTCACTGCCCCCGGGTACCTACGAGCTGACCTATACGCTGGTGACCGTGAATCCAGGAGAGTACCGCGTGTTGCCGGCGCGCGCCTGGCAGTTCTATTTCCCAGAAGTGCAGGGCAATAGCGAGGGGCAGGTGTTTGAAATTACAACTCAAATGCCCTAACCTGCACATAGCGCCGGTTGAGTTTGCTCAACCTATTCTTTCCCTAATGCAATTAATTCTTCGTGTTTCTTCTGGTGCAGTGCCAGCAGATCGGTCTTGATCTGCTGCAGGTAGTCTCCACGCAGGGGGAACCAGATCAGGATAACGGCACCCAGAAGCAGGACCGCGCCTGGGATCAATCCCATAACCGTTTTGATTCCCATGATGGCGCTTTCCGGTTGATCCAGGAATATCTCTCCCTGGTTCTGTTCCCGGGTGACGAAATTTGTGAATTCAAGGATGAACGGTGTAAGCGTCAGGGCTATCGACTGAGCTGGCTTGGTGATCAGGGCGTTGATGCCAAAGAAGGCACCTTCGCGGCGCACACCTGAGCGCAGCTCGTCCTCATCCGCCACCTGACCAAAGAGTACATTGGTTAAGGTTTGAGGTCCAGCCAAACCGAATCCGGCCAGAGCAATGCATAGGAGCATCCACGATTCAGGTACAAGCGCGCTCGATATCAGCCCAACTCCGGAGATCACTAACAGAACCTGCTGGGCTCCAACAACGCCGATGCGCGCTCGTATCAAGTTGGTGAGCGGGACGCCGATCGCCAGGGGGATAAAGATGGTGATTAATACAATCACCGTATTGATCTGCAGGACATAATCTGCAACGTAAAAGATGGAACCCAATAGCATGGCTTGCATCAGGATAACCATGAAATTTTCTGAAACCAGGATCAGGAATGATTTGCTGGTAAAGGTGTATTTCAACATCTCAATAAAATTGAGGGGTTTGTCCACCCTTGTGAATTCCGGGCGTTCTCTGACGACAAGGGTGTATGTGATGATCAGCAGGGCACAGACCACTGCAACGACAATCATGGCGATTTGCAGCGGAAGGAAGGATGGCGAGCCGCCAGCTTTAGGGCGGAAGATATCTGGGATGATAAAGCCAAGCAAGACACCTATTAATCCAAATAAGGAGGCAGAGATCTGCAAATGGTTGCGTTGAGCATCGGATTCGGTCACCTCTGGCAGCATGGCTGAGTAGCACAATCCGATGATGGTATAGCAGGTGTCGAAGAGCAGCGTGCTTACCAGCATCCAAATGAACAGCGATTGATCCCCGGCTTGCGGCGACACAAACCAGACCATGATAAAGGTCAATGCCAGGAAAGGCGCGGTGAAGCGCATGTAGGGGATACGGCGTCCACCTTTGAAACGGGTACGATCGGTGATGTATCCGAAGAGCGGGTCGTTGATGGCATTCCAGATGGCGTAGATTGCCGATGCGATAGCGATCCAACGCGCAGCCAGACCTAAATAATCCTGGTAGAAGATTGGCAGTAGAGCGCCGTAAATTCCCGCTATCATCGAGCTGCCGAGTGCAGCCAACCCCCAGATCAGTTTGTAGCCTAAGGAAAACTCGACCGCTTTATAACTAACAGCCGTGGTAGTGGACATTCATTGCTCCAAGAAATGAGAGCTGACTACGCTTGAATATCGTCGGGTATCAATTTATTTAGCGCCTGGTATCCGATGACGTGAACGCCGATCTCCCGGATGTGATCGGACATTTCCTGGCTCATGAAGATCTCACAGTCCAACACTCGGGAGGGCCAGTCTGGCTTGATAGCGTGCAGATTGGGCGTGTCCTTGGCCGGGTGGCTGATGTAATGCGTTAAGCTTGCTCTATTTCCTCGAGATGATAGGTATAACCATCCTCGATACGTTCTTCAGCTTCCAGGTGTCGCCGCACGTACTGGCCGCAGTTGCTTCCGATATAGTTCTCCTCCACTTCTCCAATGCTGACGATCACGCGGTATCCAGCTTTTTCCAGCTCTCGAACCAGCTGGTATTTTTTGCCCTGATCGTTAGGATCGACGTACGTGGAGAGGTTTTTTTCCGTTGCTTTATAGGTTGGGTTGAGGGGTGTGATCTTGATCAGGAACTTCTCGGGAGTGAAGTGCTGCAGCAATATCTCAGGGTCGACGGGCATTTCTTTCGCCAGGGCGAAATTCAGGGTCACCTTGCGGTCACCTTCTTCATAAAATCGATTCCCGTATGCAGCCATCCTGGCAAAACCCCATTTCTTGACTGGGATGATCTGGTCTCTCACTTGTTCGTCGGTGGTGTGGATAGAGAATTGGAACTGGAAGTGTCCCCCGGAATATTGTCTTTTCTTGATCTCGAGCAGGCGCTCAAAGAAGGTTTCAGTGCCGTGAGGGGCAATGGTGGAGATGGAAGGCATGAACCCAGGGACGTCATACCGCTGCGGCAGCTCTTCCAGCACCTCGAGCACGTCCAGGTTGAAGGAAGGTTCTCCCATGCGGGCGAATTGGATCTTGAACTGCTGGGAGGGAATGACACCATCGGGGTAGTGCCTGCGCACCATGAAATCGATTTGTGCGAAAATATCTTCTTTAGAGACCTTACCGTGGTAAAAACCACCCGCGTCGCACATGGCGCAGCCTACCGGGCAACCGTACATGGTCGATACCAGCAGGACCCACTTCTTTTCACGCGGCAGGGGCGGCTGGAGAGCTTCAACAAACTCAACCAGTTTGCCTTCCTCAAGTTCGGCGATGTATACCAGGGCGATGTCTTCCCTGCCGGTTGAGGCGATGACTTTCATGGTTCAATCTCCTTCAATTTACGGTAAATTTGCATGGCTGCACGCACGCCGTCGCCTACAGAGATGGAGGTCTGACGGTAGATATCATTCTTGACGTCACCGATAAAATAGAGCGATCCCTGTTGCTCTAGGCTTGCTGCCAGGGCCGACACCTGCTCAGAAAGGAAGTCCAGCGCTGGCTCCCGTCCAATGGCGCCGACCAGGAAGTCGGCTTGAAAAGCTACAGGACCGTCTGGCGTGGTGCAATCCAGTATCATCCCAGCGGTGGGATGGGGTTTGATGCTGGTGATGGCGGTCTTCTCGAAGTACTCGATCTGATGTTCAGCCTGGGCTCTTTCCCAGAGAAGGGGCAGACACTTTATGCTCTGACCCCGGTTCAGGATCGTGATCCTGTTCTTGCGCGAAAGGTTGAGGCCGTAGTCAAAGGCTGCGTCTCCGGCGCCGACGATGACGATCTCTCTTTCAGATACGCCCAGCAGGGGGTAGACCTCGTAGAAGATACGCTCCTCGATCTCTGCAGGGATTTCGAATTCCTTGAAGCGCCGGGGCTTCGTACCAGAGGCGATCACCACATTCCTGGAATAATACCCATTTTTCTCGGTTTTTACCAGGAAATAATGTCCCCTTTCCAGATCGACTTTTGTCACTTCTTCGCGGTGAACCTGCAGGGAAAAATCCATCAGTTGGCGTTTGAGCCGCTGCACGAGGGCTGGTCCGGGGATGCCGCCCGGGAAACCGGGGTAGTTTTCCACCAGGTTGGCATTTTTAAGCAGGCCGCCGATCTCGGCGCGCTCGAGCAGGA
>Ga0209536_100014718_pt1 | contig 11213 bp, 5 predicted proteins | sample DeeMarSeWOR28_12_FD_187461 | JGI IMG/M metagenome (GOLD analysis project Ga0209536, IMG submission 187461) | Marine sediment microbial communities from White Oak River estuary, North Carolina - WOR-2-8_12 (SPAdes) (version 2) | ecosystem: Environmental > Aquatic > Marine > Intertidal zone >... | reverse complement strand
CGCTCCGGGCCAAAGAAACCAGCCTCTCGATGGAATACCATCAATACGCCAATCACATCCTCGCCGACTAAAAGCGGGGATACAATCGAACTACGATGTTTGCTCGAAGTTGATCCAGCCTTGACCCAACGCGGGTCTTTGTGCAAATCCTCCACAAGTGTCGCTTCGCGGCTCTCCACGACCCAACCTGCCAGACCTTCTCCAACCTTTAGCGTGAAACCCTGGCTATCGGATGATGTCTTCCCTGTCAGGTAGCCATAACCGGCGCGGTAGTGAAGCAGGTTGTCTTCCGCATGCAGGAGCATGATGGTGCCCTGCTCTGCGCCAACCGCTTCATTCAGCATCGCCAACGTGCGGCTTAGCGCACGGTCAAGATCGAGGCTGGCAGATACTTCGGACAAGATACGTAACAGGGTTTCTGTGTTGCCTTTCTCGCTCTCCAGTTCCGCTGTACGTTCTACAACGCGTTGTTCCATTTCTTCTGCCAAACGTTGTGTTTCCGCAAACAAACGCGCATTTTCAATTGCAACAGCTGCCTGTTGTGCCAGGCTGCTCAGGAACGCTAACTCAGAATCAGTGAACTCCAAGTCCTTGCCTGTTCGCCAAACAGCCATTAAGCCGCTCAGGCGGTCTTTGGATAGAATAGGAACACCCATAAGATGTTCATATACGCTTTCCTGTGTCCCTTCGATCTGACGCGCTCGAGGATCATTTTCAGCATTATTGACAATCTCGCCCTGCTGCTGCTCGACGATATCGCCAAGAATGCCCTCACCGATGTGTAATGGGTAATTCTTGATCTCTTCCGCATCCTTCCCGACAACAGCAATTCCTCGCATTAAATCAGAATCGGGTTCGGGGATATAGACAGCGCTGGTCTCAGTCTGTAATAAATTCTTGGCATAGGCCACAATGCGTTCAAGCACAACTTCGATGTCCAGGGTTGCTGAAACATCACGGCCAACTTCAGCCAATGCTGCGGTTTCCTGGGCACGCTGCTGCGCTTCCTGGAATAAACGCGCGCTGTCCAGCGCAACCGAGGCCTGATTCGCAACCGTGAGCGCCAATTCAATTTCTGAAGTGCTCAAACGTAATTGAACCGGTAATTGTACAAATAAGATACTGTGCAAATTGCCGCCGCTTACCAAAGGCAAAGCCAATACGCTCGTCGATTCGTTGCCAAGCATCGGAACCAGGGGCGCTAAATCTGGTTCGTCCAAAAAGTCTTCGGTCGTGAACACGCCAAGTGATTCTTGTAAGTGGCTAAAAACAGGGGCATCTGATAACGCTTGAGGCAGCTTGGTCTTAGTCTTTGGCGTAGAAAACACCCAAGTTGCTACTTGCCCATTCATATTGACGACCGAAACATGCTGAGCACCAAATGCTTTCCGCAATTCAGTAGCCGTGGCCTGTTGAATCTGTTCTGCTCTCAAAAAGCCACTCAGTTGTGAAGAGAAACGGTTCAGCAGAGCCAAGCGTTGTGAACGCTGATCGAGCTCGGCAGCGCGACTGACGCTATCTTCGTACAAGCGCGCATTCTCCAAGGCAACTGCCGCCTGGCTGGCAAATGTGGTTGCAATTTGTACTTGCTCCGGCAAGAAGAAATTTGCCTGTTGTTTCTCCATTGTTATAGCGCCGATTACTTCGCCTTTTGCGATAAGGGGGACACCTAACCATGAAAGGCGCGGTGTTTCGATTTGTGGGAAACGCGCATCTTCACGCACATCTGCCACTGAGATAGGTTGCCCAGTGCGGATCATCTCCTGGAATAATGCGCTATCTTGCACGGCAACGGTCAAGCCTCGGCGTTGCTCGGAATCGGCAAAACCGTTGGCCGCTTCCACTTGTAATTGGTCTTCTTCTCTGAGTAACAATGTGGCTGTATCAAAGGAAAGGACAGGATGCAACTGATCGAGCAAGGAAGCTACCAGTTCGTCGCTCTGCAGGCTCGAGGTCAGGGAAGATGCGACATCGTTCAAAGCCTGGAGTTGGCCCGCGCGTTCCCTAGTCGCTTGCATCAAGCGAACGTTTTCCAACGAAAGCGCCACCTGCTGCGCGAGCGAAAGGAGCAAAGTCTCATCTTCTGGCTTGAACGCAGCCTGCGTGTTGAAATTGTCCAATATTAAAACACCTAACCCTAATGAGCCTGAAACAATGGGTATCAGCATACTGGAAACCGGAAGACGCCCACCGGTTGCCTGACGAAACAAGAATAGGTTTTCCGCTGACAGGGCATAATCGCGCGTAAAATTCAGCTCATCTACACGGCGCGATGTTTGCGCTTCGAAGACCATCCCTGGAAGTGCCTCACCAGCCCGGTAGTTAATTTTCATCAAGCTGTCATTATCGGCGTAACCGGAAGAAGCCCTGGGAACCAACAGGGAAGAATCTTCATCCCAGAGAAGCACTGCCCCTGCGTGAGCGGAGGGTTGTATCACCCGCCGGGCACTGTCTAATAATGCTTTGACAATCTCATCAGGCGTCAAACCGCTAATCTGACGACTAAAGTCGAGCAGCAAATCCACTTCCTGCAAACGGCGGCGAGTTTCACTGAGAAGTGATATGTTCTGCAAAATAACAGACGTTTGGCGGGAAATCTGGAAATATACTTGCTGATCTTCTTCTGTAAAGGCTGGCAAAGGTTCCGGACTCACAGCTAGGACAGCAGCAACCGTTTTTTCTTCTACGATAACAGGCAAACAGATAAAAGCTTTCGCACGTAACCCATTGAGTAGAGGTGTATTGCGCCACTCATCTGTTTCATCGGCGTTGGCAGCCAGGATGGTTTCGCCAGTTTGCAGACAAGTGCGCAGAGGGTTACGCTGCCCAAACAAGGTTTCCGGGCTGGTAGCGCGGGGAACGCTCCCCAATACATGAAGCAAACGTGGCCCTTCAGGGGCATCTTCAGCTATCAAAGCTACTGACATACCAAGTTGGGTAAGCACTTCCCTACCTAATGCTGCCAATGCTGAGGAAGCATCTAACTGACGACCGACAGATTCTGTGATTGCCAGGCCCGCGCGGACTCTTTGCGCACGGCGGTCCAAATTATGAATGGACAGTGTCTGCTCTAAATCCTTGCGCAGCAATAATGGCAGGTCATTCTGGCTAACACTGAGTAAACGCTGTTGACGCTGCATACCAGAAGAGAGTGTTTCAACACGATCCCGCAGTTCGCTAAAACGTGCGGAGTTATTGATCACTAAAGCAGCCTGCGCTGCAAAAATTTCAAGGGTTTCTATTGTGGCTTCGCTTGGCCGCAATTTATCTCGGGGCGCATCCAGACTAATCAGGCCAATCGGGTTCCCCTGCGTATCTTCCAACGATACGATCAGGAAATCATCTGGGTTCCAGGCATTTTCAACCTTTTTCGCATCAGTCAAATCCAGGGTGACCATATGAACATCTACAGGTACCACCGGAGTCCGGTCAGCAGGGATATAGTATGAACGCCCCGTGCGAAATTCCGGCTTCAATAACTGCTGAACACTGGCATAAGGTTGCTTGCGAGAAAGCGCTTCACTAAGAATATCTTGCGGGATGCCCACACCCGTGACCCTGCGCAATTGACCAGTATCAGGTTCATAGACGCTAAACAGCACAGCCTGAAAAGGTGTGGATTCTTGAATGGCGCTCCCAATGGTTCGCAATTGTTGTTCTAGAGGTTGATCAAAGTTAATCGCGTAATTGATGTCTGTCAGGCTTGAAATCGTATCCGCACGTTGTCGCAACAACTCTGCCTTTTGGCGTTCGGCCTGATATTGGCTGGCTGCATTCAAAGCAATTGAAGTCTGTACAGCCAGGGTTTGTACCGTTTCCACCGTTTCACTGTCGAAGAAATTGGGTTGGCTGGCATGCAAGTAAATTGCCCCGGCCAGTTTCCCAACCTGGAGAATGGGCGCAAACAGGGCAGAGCGCACATTTTCATGCGGGGTAATATCATTTTCTTCTTCGAAATCTTGAATGACTAGCGGCTCATCCATGCCTGAATTTCGCTCAAATAAGATTTTCAGATTGCCATCTACAGGACAACCCAAGGAAAACTGAACTTTTAGTTCTTTACCAACACTGGATGGATCAAAGAGCAAAATCGTACCGCAATCCGCGCGCGTAGTCCGCAGGCTTTCATCATGGACTACTCCAATCAACTGCTCTATGTCCAAAGAAGTGTTCAACTCCCGGCTAACTCGCATCACTGCTGTCAATTGATCCAGGCGCGCACGCAAGCTCTCATCTGTTTGGCTGATCAGGCGCGCGCTTTCTATGGCCGTTGCAAGCAACCCTGCAGCCGTCGTTACTACTTGAAGATCATACGAGTTGAAAAATTCGGGTTTGCGACTGCCCAACATCAGTTCGCCCAGACTTTGATCGCGCACCACTAAAGGTACAACCAGAGCTGATTCCACATTCAATGTGGTAATCAAAGGGCGATAAACGGACAACACCCTTCTATCGCTACTCAACCGACCAGACAGGAATGGTTTCTGACTGCCTGATACAGTCGACCGGAACTGAGAATCTGTCACAAACATCCGTGACAACTCTGCGCCCCCTCTCAGTTCATAAATGCTCTCTTCATGGAGACGCAGTTCGCCACTTTGATTGTCCAATAAAAAGATTGCTGCTGAATCAGCCTGGAATAAATGCGCCAGTTCACGCAAGGAATGTTCCAGAACTTCATCTGATGAAGCAGCGGAAGCAGAAAGGCTGGCAATCCGCCTAAGCGCATCAGACCTATACGCGCGTTGACGTGATTGCTGAACCAAAACAGCATTCTCAATAATAGCCGTAGCCTGATTGGCAATGATATTCATTAGGCGCAATTCCTCTTTGGAAAAAGCAATTACGCCATCTCTATGATTCGATAACTGCATGAAACCGACCAAGCGCCTACCCGCTAAAAGAGGCATCAGAGCTGAATCGCGCAAGCTGGCAGCCTGGGCTAAGTTTCTGATTCCCAGTTTTTCCCAAGTCTCATCTTCTGCGGCGTTCAGTGTCAGTAAGGGGGCCTGGTCAGCTATGATATCGGTAGCAATTTTCGCGGTCGAGACAGTGGTGCGATAAATTTCAACGATGTGTGGAGGTAATCCCTGGAACGGGATCTGTCCTTCAAGTGTGCGTTTCCCTTCATCATAAAGTAAAAATCCAATAATTTCTACATCAAACAAAGGGGCAATGCTCTTAACCAGACGCTCAAAGAGTTCTTTCAAGTCTTGACCGGCACTGACCGACTGCATCAGGTTAGCAAGTCCGGTTAGCTCAGCAGATCGCTGCTGTTCTTCCTCGTAAAGAACCGCATTATTGACAGCAATTGCAGCCTGACCAGATATTAATTGAAGTAGTTCCACGTCGTGCTGGCTAAAGTTGTTTTCTGTTGACTGTCCTGCTTCCAGCGTGCCCACTACATCTTCGCCAACAAGTAAAGGTACCCCAATATACGAACGAAGCACGTATGGTTCTGTCACGCCATTTGACAACTCGCCATTTGTTGGTACTTCATCCAACAAGATGAGCGGTTTACGCTCAGTCAACAAAGATTCCGAACGCTCGCCAAAATAAGACTGTGGAGCACGCCGCAGCACACGCGAATCACTTGAGCGCCCTTCAAAACGATAGGGAATTAGAGAATTTCTGGTTTCATCCCAAACCTTCACTTCCAGAACGTCCGCAGAAATCAGACTCCCTACATTCTCCAACACGGTTTGCAAAGTGGCTTCTAAGCTCAGGCTTGAATTTACCGCTTGTCCAAAATCTGTAATTACTCGCAATATGGAAGCAGATACCTGTTCGCTTTCCACAGAAAGTGCAGAAGAAAGGTTAAGGTTTCGCAGGGCAACCATCATCAATGGAGATAAGCCAGGAATACGATAAGATGTGGCTTCTGTCAACTGTGAGCTGATTGAGATGCGTTTTTGTCCCTCTTTAGTAAAAAGCGACAGAAAATCTTTGGATGGACGTGCAAGGCGCGCCAAACGTTCCAGGTCGGCTTGCTCATTTTCTTGCAAGCCAAATAATTGACGAGCAGGCAGGTTCAGATATTCAGCCCGTCCACCGCCCTGGACGATGATAACAGCATCTTGCAAATCTGAAACATCGTATTGAGCAGGAGAAGGAAGTGAAACATTTGTATAAGCCGGCCCCCGGGGCAAAATACGCAGCATGGCCCAGACCAGTAATACAATTACCAGTCCAACAAATACCAGACCAAGCCCCAGGCCTAAGCCTTCCATCTTGAAAAAGTAACCTTACTCCCCCGATTCGACTGGGGTATCTTTCCGCCGCGCTTCTGCACCCGTTTCAGTAATCTCGCGGATATCAGCAAACCCATATTCAGAGGGCACAACAACCCCGGCAGCAAGCGTCATGAACGGAACGTTCTTTGGCCCATCAGGTGACTGGGCCACAATATACCCGTTTTCTCGATCAATAAAATTATAGTGAGTTTGCACTTCTTCTGCAAAGCGTTCTTTCAGGCGCTGTTTGATTGAAGGTGCAGCATTTTCAGTAGTGATAATAATGAAATTATCACCACCTGCGTGTCCAATGAAATCTGCCGAAGTGCCAGTTTCATCCACCACTTCGCCTAATAACATGGCAGTAAATCGTAGAACATCGTCACCGGCCACAAAACCATATATATCCTTGAAATATGGGTCATAATGATTGATTCGAATATCGATCATTGCCCAATCCTTCTCGCGAATGATCTTGCGTAACTGCTCCTCGATCAGACGCCCGGCCGGAAGCCCTGAGCGTGGATCGGTCAGACTCTCCCGTTCCGAGCGACGGATGGCGCCTTGCACGCGCAATTTCAACTCCTCGATGTCAAAGGGCTTGGTAATGTAATCATCTGCGCCCAATTCGAGCCCTTGCAGTTTGTCGCTGCGCTCATCCTTCTGCGTCAGGAAAATCACCGGGATATGACTGGTGCGTGTGTTGGTGCGCAAAGTACGGCAAACCTCATACCCGTCGATATCCGGCAGCATGATATCCAACACGATCAGATGGGGTAATGCCTTCTTCGTCTTATCCAACGCATCAGAGCCGCGGACGGCCACATCCACGTCATATTCAAGGCCGCTGAAATAGATTTTCAGCATGTTCCCAATGTCAAGGTCGTCCTCAACGACCAAAAGGCGGGGCTTTCCCATAGAGCCTCCTTTACGTGTGCCGCGCCCTTTTGCGGGCATTCTGGCGCACAGTTTCGATATGTTGTAGCGTTACCTCCCGCTCGAACGAACGGAACCCGCTCAAGCGAAAGCCATGTTTCTCGGCAATTGCCGTAATTTCATCGACACGCTCGCGGGTAACATGTTTGCCGAGCGTGTAATCCTCAAAACGACCTTCAAGCGCCAGAGCGATTGTCTCTGCCATACAGGCATACGACTTGCCCGGCGGAAAGCCAAAGTTAAAGTGGAAATCAACGGGGCCTGGCACGTCAACCATTCCGCCGTCAATCACTAATATATCATCTCTTGCGGCTGCTACCATTGCAGAAACATCACGAGGTCGAGCCACATCACAGACAACGCTGCCAGGCAGTAAATGCTCAGGTTTGATAACATCATGGATAGAGCTGGTCACGGTCAAAATCAATTGCGACTCAGACAAAACATCCATCTTCGTGCTGGGGACCAACTCGCATCTTCCTGGACCTGGCAACTGCTCCCGTAAGTCAACCAATGGTTCTTCCCGACGGCCGATCAAGTACAACCGCGCCACATCTTCAGCCAACAACTCAGCGCAAACTCGGCCGATCGTTCCTGAAGCGCCTACCACCGCAGCCATCGCATTGCAAAGGGGGATATCCATAAAGCGCGCAGCCTCGCAGATTGCCTGCACCGCGATCGAAATGGTATAGGCATCCCCGGTTGTGACAGGCACATCCAGAGAGCGAGCGATAGTTACTCCGGCATCGCCAATCACCGAGGTAAACGCACCCAAGCCCAACATCTGGGCTCCGAGGCGTTCTGCCATTCGGCCTGTTTGTACAATCTTACGATAAACAACCCGCTCTGGCAACTCCAACATTCGTCTGGGTGTATACGGTGCGGCAACAAACCAGCCCTTCACTTGTTTCCCAGTAGCGGAGGAGGTAATGCCTTCAATCTCTGAAATGTAAATAGGAGGGAAAAATGTTGAAAAAAAGTCAATCTGGCGTTCGTTTAGAACGCGCCCCAGAAGCGGAAACTTCCGGCTGACGTCTCGCTTCGGGTCAATCGGGTGGATGATAAAAGCAAACGTATCCATCGGCCTACCAGGATTCCACCTCCGGCTGTTCTTCTTGCGGGCGATAGCGCACCTGATGCAAAGATGAGTTCCTCAGGCGATGATGGTCGCTATCTTCAAAACTCACATTGCGGTCAATGATGCGCCTATCTTTAGAAGCCACCAACACCACGTCAGATTCAATCGTACGCGCCGGGTAAACGATCATCCCGGAGCCAATTCGACAATTGTGTCCGACGCAACTACCGATCACTGGTCGATTCGAAATGCTCAGTTGATCTCTACCATTAAATGCCCGGATTGGTGCAGGAATCAGGTTGAAATCCGTGAAGGTTGAACCAGCTCCAATAAAGGTGTTACGGCCAACCACGCACATCTGCAAGCAAGTATTTTGCGCAATCATGCTGTTGTCCATCACCGTGGTCATGAACAATGCAGCTTTGAATGGTAGAAACGTACCATCTCCGACCACTGAGAGCATTAGTTGCACGTCCTGGGAGACATTAACATTATTCCCAATAATACAATTTTCGATCACGGCTCCAGCATTGATGATGACGTTATCACCAATTGTGGTTGGGCCATGGATAATCGCCTTCGGATCGATGACACAGTTTTTACCAACTTTGACAAGCTCCGAACATTCAAGAACCTGTCTCCCCTCATACAATGCCTTGCTGATGACCCTCAACTTATATAAAGTATCCTCATTAAGACGTTTCTCGAAACGCGCCCCACGTGCAAAAAGCCCAAATACAACATCCGCCAGATGCACATGGACCCAGGAATCGATCGCCATTAATGCCCGCAATGGCACGTTAAAGGTCAAGTCGCCTGATTGATCGGCCATGTAAGTGGGCACATGGTAATAGCCCATTTCACGTGATTCGAGGCCGATAACTAACGAATCTACATCCGCGACCGGGCCATTCGGGTAATACCACAAATCTGCTAAAAATAGATCGCCGGCCGGCGTATACGAGGTTGAAAGGGGGAGCGCATGTTCACGGAAAGCCGGGTCGTCAATGGAAAATGCGGCTCGCACAGCGCGTTTTCGTTTTTTTGCTTGCTTTATAAATTCAGAGATGTAAGACTCATCGAAAAAAAGGTTGTCCCGGTAAACCAGGGTCGGTTCGCGCACCAACGGCAGGCGTTTTCCCGGTTCTAATTCTCGTTCGCTGGTTACATAAGGAGCAAGAACGTTGCGCTGGTATAACCAAAGCGGTTGATTTTGGATTCGCAAATCACGCGCACGCTCATTGAACGGCTTAATTACATGAGGGGCATTCAAAATTATCTTTAGCATCTAAGACTATTTTCTCATATCTTATCTAGAGATTCCTAACAAATCCATACGATTTAGAGAGTATCTTCATCAAGAAAAGATTTTAGCTTTTGCATAAAAAGCTCGGTCTCATCCAACATTATGAAATGTCCGGCCTTTGGAAAGCGTTCAACGCGGTTACGCTCCACCCCTTCCGCAAGAGGTTTCCATTGTTTAGGATGTACAATAATATCCTTATCGCCATATACTCCCATCACAGGGACACGAATGTCGTCCAACATAGGACGCAGGTCCGTGCGGCGCAAGGATGCGATACTTCGCAGAAACGATTCAACCGTCGTACGGGACAAGTCACGGTCCATCATTTCCGGGAATTTTGGCTTACTGCAAATAAAAGGCCAGGCTGCCTTCATCGCAAAACGGAAAAGTCCCATCATATTAAAAAGCATAAAAGCAATTGGCCGGTAACCCGCCAGTTTCAATGGCAAAGCTAATGAAGATCCCACAATGGGAGAACCAACTACTGCTACTTTGGATACGCGCTCAGGATATTGAATTGCAACCGATAAACTAACAGTCCCCCCCATACTATGGCCGACCAGCGGGGCTTTTGTAATACCCAACTGATCCATAAACTGGTCAACCAGATTTACAAAATCTTGCACCGCATAAGTTTCACGTTTCTTACCCGATTCCCCAAATCCCCAAAAATCCATAGCGTAGGTGCGATAGTACTGACCCAAGTACGCCATTGTATCCTGCCACAAACCCCAAGAACCCAGCCATCCATGCAATAAGATGACTGGGTGCCCACGTCCATATACTTCATAATGAACGATACCTTGGTCGGTAGTGATCGAAGACACTGAACCCTTAACCGAGCCCCCTATCCCCCGGTCTCCATTTCCTCAAGGATACTGTAAAGCAATTCCAACAATACTTCTTTGACTGTATCACGGTTCGTTGCCACGCAGGGTAAAAACTTTACTTGTGAATCAAGCCGCAGGGCATGGCGCATATCGTCCAACTCCCATGCATCGTCCATATCTTGCTTATTGGCAGCCACTACGTACGGAGTCGGCGCATAGGCGCGGAAAGTTTCCAAGATCGAACGCGCCTCTCGGAAAGTCTCTGGTCGGGTGCTGTCTACCATTACAATAAATCCAAGCATCCCTTCGGAAAGGATTTCCCACATGAAATCAAAGCGCTTTTGCCCAGGCGTTCCAAATAGATACAGAACCAGATCTTCATCCACAGTGATGCGGCCAAAATCCATCGCTACCGTTGTGGCTTCCTTGACAGCTCTTTCATCGGAGCCTGTGATTTTTCTCTCTGTAGCAACAACATCAATCTCGCTGACAGATTGAATAAACTCAGTCTTGCCAGCGCTGAAGGGTCCTGTTACAACCATTTTGACTGTTTGCATAATTCCAAATTCCTTCCCAAATGTCTGTTTACAACGATCGGATGCGTCCGATTAGCTTGTTCACCAGGGTCTTTTGCTCAGCCTTATCCTGGGTTGGGAACATCTTCGGGCTTTGCTGAACTACCACGCCCTCTGGACGGACAATTTCAACCAGACCAGCCTGTAACAGGCCATACACGATACGGCGAACTTCCAGATCATTCATCTTGTTTGCACTGGCAATCTGCTTCATTGTATTCTTTGGATTGATGTATGAAACTACTCGCCACTCTT
>Ga0209536_100014717_pt1 | contig 11214 bp, 9 predicted proteins | sample DeeMarSeWOR28_12_FD_187461 | JGI IMG/M metagenome (GOLD analysis project Ga0209536, IMG submission 187461) | Marine sediment microbial communities from White Oak River estuary, North Carolina - WOR-2-8_12 (SPAdes) (version 2) | ecosystem: Environmental > Aquatic > Marine > Intertidal zone >... | reverse complement strand
TCATCACGCACGCCCATGACATGGGACATCATCAAACCGACGGTTCCCGCCACTCGGTAACAGTACAAGAGAAGTTCGCTCAGGGTCTCGTATCTTGTTCCCCGAGCGTCCATGGCCATTCCTTCGATGAGTTCAAGCGCGTAATGCGCGGGGATCGAATATCGCTGAACGATATATTGCAAAGCGATAAAAACCGCGTCCTCTGGAGCCTCGCCGGCAAACGCCGACTGCGTTTTTCGCATAAGATCAAAGACCCGCCGTTCAAGCTCTTGCGGACTTTCGTCCGCTCCGCCCTGATCCACTTGATCGTCGCAGTAGCGGCACCACCCGTAGAGAAAAAACGCGGCCTGCCGAGTTTCTGGGTCAAACAGCCGGGCCGCAAGGGAAAAACTCTTCGAACCCTTCTGGATCATGGAGCGGCACTCTTGCAGCGCCTGTTTCACCTCCGGTGTCATGGCCTCACGCATACGAGAGCCTGCCTGCCACAGCGCGAGCGCGTGCTTTGACATCCTTCATGTCGTCCAGGATGAGAGCGGCCGTTGCCTTGGCCGAGTTCACGACCCCGGGAACTCCGGCTCCCGGATGGGTCCCCGCACCGACAAAATAAAGTCCCCTTAATTTGCGGTCTCGGTTGTGAACGCGGAAGTAAGCGCTCTGGGTCAACTTTGGCTCAAGCGAAAAGGCCGATCCCAGGTGCGAATTGAGTTCCACCTTAAAATCCTTCGGCGTAAAGATCCTTTGGGTGACGATTTCCTTTCGCAGCTCAGGCATGTAGCGCTGCTCGAGATATTCAAGGATCCTCTCTCCATAGCGCGGCCCTTCCGAGTCCCAGTCAATAGCCAGCTTGCCCAGATGGGGCACCGGCGAGAGCACATAATAAGTCTCACAGTCCGGCGGCGCGAGTGAGCGATCCGACATCGTCGGCACATGAAGATAAAGGGAAAAATCGTTCGCCAGACGACCGCGCTGGAAAATATCCTTCAATAAGTCACGGTATCGGGGGCCAAACATGATATTGTGGTGCACCAAATTCGCATAGCGCCGACGCGTACCAAAGTAAATCAAGAACAGAGACATGCTGTACGACATGCGCCCGAGTCTCTGACGCATCCCTTGAACCCCGGCTTCATGCGCAAGCAGATCATCGTAGGTGTGGAAAACATCGGCATTGCTGACAACCAAATCAAAGGCCTCCTGCCCGCCTCCCGTCAGCGCCACGCCCGTCACTTCCTCACCCTTCGTGAGAATACGGGAGACGGGGCAAGCCAGCTTCATCGTGCCCCCCAGTTCCTGGAATAACCTCACGAGACCTTGCACCAGAGCACCGGTACCGCCCTTGGGAAAGTAGACGCCCCATTTGCGCTCGAGACAGTGGATGAGCGTGTAGATGGACGTCGTCGTGAACGGGTTGCCCCCGACCAACAGTGAATGAAAACTAAAAAGCTGCCGTAAATGCGGATCTTGAATGAACTTACTCACAACGCTGAACACGGATCGATAGGCCTCGAGGCGCACCAACTGGGGGGCGACGGAAGCCATACTCCACCAATTGAGGAACGGAACATGGGCGAGGTTTTCGTAGCCCTGCTTGAAGACCTCTTCGGAGTACCGCAAAAAGTCGTTGTACCCCTGAATGTCTCGTGGCGCTTTACTGGCAATTTGCCTCTCTATAGCCGCGACGTCGTCGGAATAGTCAAATTGATACCCATCCTCCCAGAACAACCGATAGAAGGGCTGCACCGGGAGCATTTCGACATAGCGATCCATCGACCTTCCCGCCAGAGAGAAGAGTTCGCGCAGAAGCTCGGGCGCCGTAATCACGGTCGGACCGGCGTCGAAAATGAACCCTTGGTCGCGATAGACATACGCCCGCCCGCCGGGTTGGTCACGCTTCTCGAAGATCACAACATCGAAGCCTGCGGCTTGCAGCCGAATAGCAACGGCTAGCCCACCGAAGCCGCTGCCGATAACGGCCGCCTTTAGCTTATCCATAGGCAATCGCGATCTCCTCTCCTAGCTCCCGCAGCTCGGCAAACGCCTCCTTCGACCAGCCCGCTCTCACAGCCTCAAGCCCTTTTTCGAGCTTGCTGAATGCGCGGTTCATATGGCGCCGAGCGCTCTCCCGACCCAGTTCTAGCAACCTGTGCTTTTGCAGCCACCGATCCAGAGGCTTCGTGTTGGGTAATTTGCTCACGCCCGTCAAAAACTTTGCGTACTCCTCAGGAGTACTGTAATCCGCCGCGCAGGCCCACGCCCAGGAAGGCCGGTAAAGCATCAAGTCTTCGTATCTCTTGGAGGGCTCGCTTGCGCCAGTGAGATTGCCCAGATCGTCAAACATCTGAAGCGCAACGCCAAGATCTGCGCCAAACTCGTCCAGCAGATCGAGGACGTGCTTCGAGGCGCCCGCGATCGAGCCCCCTAAGACCAAGGCAAAGCCCATCAGCGCACCCGTTTTCAAATTGATCGCAGCGACGCAGGCACGACTCACCCGATCCTGGGGCAGCCTGTCAACGCGTGCGCCCAGATCGAGCGCCTGCCCGAAGTGGGCCTTCAAGAGTGTCTGGTGGTAATGCTCATAAAGAAAGATTAATCTGTCGGGCGGGAGTTCGAGCTCTTTGAGCATCTGGAATGGCCAAAAGTACAGCCAGTTTCCCGCGTTGAGCGCAATCGGTAAACCAAACCGGACATGCAGCGCCGGACGACCGCGGCGCATCTGGCTACCGTCTTCAATATCGTCAACGACGAGCGAACCGGCGTGGATCAACTCGACGACCTCGGCGCAGGTGCGACACTGTCGAGCAGCCGTGACCGACGGAGTCTTGCCTTCACCAACCATCCGATAACCCAAGTTCACGAGCTGGGCGCGGACCCTTTTACCAGGATTGAACGTCAGTTCTTTGACCGGATTGAGCAACGCCATGCGGAGAATTTCTTGGACCGTCGTGTTGTCATCGAGCCCGAGTAGCTTCCTTAACTGATTTTCCTGGGGGAGAAAGCCGTTGAGGGCGCTGGGATCGCGCTGGAGCCGCTCAAAGCCGTCCATGGGTTCCGGCGCAAATCCATCGGAATCGACAACCCTCGCCTTTGCGCTGTCATAATTGTAGTTCTTCAAGGGTTCCCCTTTCATTTTTCCTGATTTATACCATTTCCCTCGTTGCCGCGAACAAATGATCGGGTTCGACACCCAGCGCATTCGCGAGCCGCACAACCACATCCATCGTCACGTTCTGCTTGCCGCCTTCCACGGCGACCACATAGGCACGAGTCAGACCCGTCGCTGTTGCCAACTGCTGCTGCGTCCAACCCGCATCGTTGCGAAGTCGACGAACCGTGAGTCCTAACTTTTCCAAATAGTCTTCCAGAACGGCGTGGGAATGATCGGGCCGAATGAACTCCCTCGCCATATATAACCCATCCAGCGCATTAGCCGCAACTCGGATCGTGAGCTTCTTGCTTGTCCAAACGTCATTCACCGACACGGATTGACCGCCCAGGAGCAACGCGGGCCGAAATGTTAAACGCGCCATCTCGTCAATCAGGGCGCCAATGTCTCGCTTGTTTTGCGGCAACGTCACGGACAAACCCACCAGCCGCGGCCGGCGCTGAAGAATGATTGCCGGCAGCGCCGACGTTGGCACATTGGGTCCCAAAAAATCCACATCCCATCCTTCCATTTCAAAGAGGTCCGCGACCATCCTCGCACCTATATAGTGCTGCTCCCCCTCGATACACAATATCAAGATTCGATTCGATAATCGCCGCGGCAGTTTGATTACCGCCCGAAGTCTCTCCATAGCGGACAAGGTGATCTCCGTCGCCAGCCGTTCGTCCGCAACACTAATGTGGCCCGCGCACCATAACTCACCAACGCGCTCCAGTGCGGAAGTGAAGATCTTCGTGTAGAGATCGAGAATGGGAACCCCCTTCGCAAGCTGCCCATCCACGAACTCGATGGCTCCTCGTTTGTCTCCAGCCAGCAAGACCTCGACATAACGGTCGGTCCAAGATTTCTGAATGACTTGTTCCTTTATCGCCGGCAACGCTCTAACCCCTGCGCTGTGCGTTGAACCCTAGCGCCTAGTGAAATCCGAACGCGCAAAACCGCTAACCTGATCCATCCGATTTGGATTTCAGCTACTCGCTCTCCAGCTCCAAGCACAACAAAGTCTTATATATTTGACTCTCTAGCATATAAGTAATATATAGTAAACAGAATGACTGAGAATTCGTCGGCTAAAAAGCCGAAAATCGGCATCAGCGCATGCCTCCTAGGGCATCAGGTTCGTTTCGATGGGGCGCACAAACGCGATTATTTCTTGACCGACACCTTCGGCAAATTTGTCGAATGGGTTCACGTCTGTCCTGAGTTAGAGGTCGGGATGGGAGTGCCGCGAGAGTCTGTGCGTCTGGTTGGAAGCGAAGCCGATCCCGACATGATTGCGGAACGCTCCGGCCGGGACTGGACCGCCGCCATGAAACGTTACGCCTTGAAGCGCGTGCGAGAGCTGAAGACTTTAGAACTGTCGGGCTATATCTTAAAAAAAAATTCCCCCAGTTGCGGCATGGAACGCGTAAGGGTTTATAGCCCCAAGGGGATGCCGAGCAAACAAGGGCGCGGCCTTTTCGCTGCGGCCATCATGGAGAATCTGCCGCTCCTGCCGGTCGAGGAGGAAGGCCGATTGAATGATCCGCTGCTACGCGAGAATTTTATCGAAAGGGTCTTTTCCTATCGTCGCTGGCAGGACACCGCGACCTGCGCACGGTCTGTGGCCGCGCTCGTCGATTTTCACATGCGGCACAAATTCCTCCTGCTTGCCCATAGCGAACGTCACTACCGCCAACTTGGACGCATGGTCGCCCAAGCCAAGCAGTTGCCCCTGAGCGAGGCTTATGACCGCTACGGTGAAGTTTTTATGTCGGCATTAGCGGTGCGTGCAACCGTCAAAAAACATCGCAATGTTCTCGACCACATGACGGGCTATTTCAGTCAGCACCTTTCGCGCGATGAGCGCAGCGAACTTGTCCAGATCATCCGCGACTTCCAACAGCAACTCATTCCGTTGATCGTGCCAATCACACTAGTGCGCCATTACGTCAACAAATACCACGTCGAATATCTCGGCAACCAGATCTACCTCGACCCAAGTCCGAAGGAGCTGATGTTGCGAAATCACGTCTAACCCAGCCGTCCGGTTACCCCCCATCCGAAGATCCAATGAAAACGTATCACCTGCAAACACAGATTTGGTTACCCCAAGGTCGCAACGAAGTCTTTGCCTTTTTTGCGGATCCGCGGAATCTGGAACGTCTGACGCCGGACTGGTTACGCTTTGCCATCGTCACTCCGGACCCCATAGAAATGAAGAAAGGGACGCTTTTGGATTACCGCCTAAAGATTCGCGGTATTCCGATTCGCTGGCAGAGTGAAATAGCGACGTGGGATCCACCGAATTCCTTCGTCGACCGACAGACCCGGGGGCCTTACACCCTGTGGATACACGAACATATATTTCACGAGTATCAAGGCGGAACCCTTGTGGGTGATAAAGTCTTATATTCCCCACCCGGCGGTTGGCTCGTGCAAAAGTTTTTTGTGGCGCCGGACTTGCGGCGAATCTTCCACTACCGGCACCAGGTTCTGCAAGACCTCTTTAACCCGAACAAGCAAAAGCCAGAGGGCCTAAGCACGACCTAATCGCCTCCCCGCCCGCTTCTTTCCAGAGCGACAATTTTATCGATGTACGCCTTGCTATTGAACTTGCGGGAAGTGCTCGCAAACGACATATAGCGAATCTTGCCGTAGACGGCTCGCTCCGGACCCCAAGCGCGGTCGTGTTTGCCCGCGATGGCCCAGGCGATGCCAGCATAACCATTGGGATCCCGGCCATCCAACTCGTAACGGTCGTTCAAGCGCACGGCGATGTCGTAGGCTTCCGCCGGTGAGGCAGTCCATTCGAGAATTTTCTTCGCCCAGTACATGCGCAGGTAACCATGCATCCAGCCCGTCAACACCATCTGCCTTTGCGCTGCGTTCCACAATGGATCGTGGGTTTCGGCGTTTTCCAATTGTTTTTCCGTATACAGATGCGGGCGTGGGTCGCGCCCGTGCGTCCGCAACGTGCGATCAGCCCAAGGTTCGGAGGAATCGAGGTTCTCGTAATTTGCATTGAAGCGCACGAAATTAATCGCCAGCTCCCTTCGTACGATGAGCTCCTCTAAGAATGCCTTGCGGTCCTGCCCCGGTGCGCCCGCGTCTCGAACCGCCAGCGCAATGGTCTGCGGCCCGATGTGACCAAAGTGAAGATAGGGAGAAAGCTCGCTAGTCCCCTCCGTCTCGGGGTGATTGCGGCGGGTTGCATAGCTCTTGAGGCGAAGTTTGATAAATCGTTTAAGGGCCGCGCCGGCCGCCTCAGATCCTCCAGCCATTGACGGCACAGCGCCCACCGAACGATCCACAGGGAACTGGTCCAGGAGCGAGGGGTCCACTGGCAGAGCGTGCAAACCCGGGGGCATCCGCCACGCCTTCTTCACGCGCGGATTTGAAATAGGCACGAGGAATAGCGGCAACTGCTGATGGATCTTGGGTCTGATGGTGCGCGCGGCATAATGCTCCTTGCCCAGCAATCTCGACGGCACGACGACATCAGCGTCCACGGTCCAAAACGGCAAGCCAATCTTGGCCGCCACTCTTGCCTTGATCAGTTCCGCTTCACGCATGGGATTTTCATCGCCAATTACGAGCGCCGCTTGCACCTCAGAGCAAAACCTCAGCAGGTCGTGATCCGGAAAGCGGCGCAGCACAAAACCGATGTCGCGCCGCTTCAAGCCTAGCGCAACATCCTGAAGGCCACGAAGCATAAAAGCGTAATGGCGATAATTCGCGTGATGGGCGTAGGGAATGAGACCGAAGAAGACGACGAGCGGTTTCTCTAGGTGATTGGCCGCTCGGATCGCGACAGTCAGCGCGTGATTGTCCGCCGCTCTCTGCGATCGCTGCATCCAATAGACAACGCACCGCCCCGCCGAGTCCGGACGGCCCTTCGTTCGGACGGTAACTCGCGGATCGCCGGCCAAGGACTCAACGGATGTCAGGGTTCGCATGGCTCAGGCTCAGTCGCCCATGCCTTGGGTCGCCGTGGCGATACCTTCCAGCATTTTTCCGAATATCAGTTGGTGCAAGGGATACAAAATATACCAATAGGCCAAGCCGCCGAGACCGATGGGGTCAAAAATTGCCGTCTGACGAATCACTGAACCGCGGCCCCGAGCTTCAACCTCAAACTCCAGCCACGCGCGCCCCGGCAATTTCATCTCCGCCGCCAAGAGCAGGCGCCGATTTTCTTCGATACTCTCGACACGCCAGAAGTCCACCGTGTCGCCGGTTTGTAATCGCTCCGGATGGCGTCGCCCTCTGCGCAGGCCCACCCCGCCCACAAGGAGATCGAGAAAACCGCGCAGGCGCCATAAACGGTCGCCGTAATACCAGCCGGTGGCACCGCCAATGCATTGAATCGGGCGGAACGCCTTCTCGGGCGGAACGCTCACGGCAATCGTTCTCGAATCGACAATGCGATTGCCGAAGCGAACCCCTCCCCATGACTGCCGCAAGCCACCGGAAGATAAGGCATCCGACCAGCGCGTCAGAGCGAACTCACTGTCTTCGTTGACAGTGGCACGGCGAATCATCTCGCTTATCCCCATGGGCCGTACGGCGAAAACTCCTAGCGCCGCAGGATCCCTAACAATGGTCGCATTGCGTATGCTGTCAATGAGTTTGCGGCCGACCCGCGCATAAACCGGCGTCACCAGCCCAAGCCACAAGCTAGACAGCCGGGGAGTCAAAACGGGAACTGGAATCATGGCGCGCCGCAGGCCCCGCTGCCGGGCATACTCGTTCATGATGTCGCGATAGGACACCTGATCCGGTCCGCCGATTTCAAACACATGGCTGCCTTGTTCGGGGAGAGCAAGCGCTTCACAGAGATAGCTGATGAGGTCTTCGATGCCGATGGGCTGCGCCGCCATGGAAACCCAACGGGGACAAATCATCACGGGTAGCCGCTCGACCAAAGCTCGAATTATTTCAAAAGAAAGACTACCGGAGCCGATGACAATCGAGGCCCGGAACTCAATGACATCGGCACGGCAGCCACGCAAAATTGCGCCTACCTCTTGACGGCTGCGAAGATGCGGCGAGAGCGGTCCTTCCCCTAAGCCCCCCAGATAAATTATACGACGGAGCCCGGCTGCGTCTGCGGCGCGGGCAAAATTTGCAGCCGCGCTGCGGTCCTGCTCCTCGAACGATTCCCCCGCGCCCATGGAGTGAATCAAGTAGTAAGCCACATCGATTCCGGACATGGCAGCTTCCAGCTACGTAAAATCTTGGCAATCCCCAGCAACGACCTCGGTGGTCGATTGCACCTGGCCTCGCAGTCTCTCCGGATTGCGAACGAGACAACGGACACGACGACCCCTTTGCTCGAGCGCTCGAAGTAGCCTTCCGCCCACATAGCCGGTGGCCCCCGTTAAGAGAATCGTTCGTGCATCATTCATCGGGTCTTCGCCGTGTGAACATACCAGCCTTCGTTTCTAATGCCTTGCCTGCGAAAAACACTCTGTTTAAAATACGTAGCTCTGAAGTCAATGGAAACCCTTGACGGGCAATTTTATTCTTATCACATCCGTTCAGCATAATCCGCCGACGTTCCCCATGTTCCCTTTGCCGGTCTTTCGCATCCTCGGTGCACACGCTCGTAGCCAAATCGCGCATGTCTTCGCCAATCGCGGCAGTGAGTGCCGGGCAATCCGCCAAAGAGCATCCAGTTCCCACCTCTGGGCGAGCGGAGCGGGCAGGAAGAGCATCCTAAATAGAGCCGGGCAACAGCCTAACGCAAGCCGTTTTTCAGCCAACGTTACCGATAGCCTTATCGCTGCGCATCTGCTACAAGAAAGTCATCCTACGTGTGGTGAAGCAGGAAAGTTTTCGGTAAGCCCGTGCCGTGGAATTGCGCTGCGTTCGGTTACCATCCCACAGTCAGGAAAATACATGACCGCCGCACGACGATTCCTGCGGCAAGCTTGGAGTCCTATGAGGAACGGGTTTCCTAAACGTTTTTTGCGGAAGAGGCATTATGAGAGGCCAAGGATCCCGCGCCGTTCTTTTGGGCTGATGCTCCTCGTGGCCTTGATTGCTAAAGCATCCCCGGCTCAAGAAAACGCGTTTCTCCCACCCGGAACCTACCGCCTCGAAATGATTATGGCGACCGTGACGGATGTGCCGTTTTTTGGCAAGTCCAAATCAGCCTCCAAGTCCGTGTCTCTGGTGGAAATAAAGGGAAACGGATCAGGGTTTTCTCAAAGTCACCGCGTGTGCGATTTCCGCGTCACGGAAGACTCAGCCATGATCAAAATGGTTTTCCCTGACAAGTTCGTTGCCGCATTGGCAAAACATACGTACCCAATTCAACTGGAGAAAGACGGCCAGGGTTGGCGTTATCGCGCCGATCTGGGTATTGAGCGAATTGGCTACCGTGCCGGTTCCGGCGACATCAAACTGCCCACGGAGGCGAGCGACCCGTCGGTTTATGATTGGGACGACGACGGCCACCCAGGCGCGACACTGAAATTATCCGTCCCACTACTTCCGGACGGCGAGCTCTACGTCGTTCAGAGAGGCCAATCCATTTTACATGGACGAATCACCCAGCCTGGAAAGGTTGAAGGCGAAATCGAAGTGTTAAGTTTCGAGCACAGAGTCCTGGGGGCATGGCCAAGCTTTCTTCATCAATCGCCAAACATTATCCCCGATCCGAAAGAAAGCCGCTTTTCCATCGCGCCTGTCCCGCCCGGAAGCACTTGTGATGCCCTCAAGAAAACTGTCTCCAACGCCGCTCAAAACGGTGGCGCGCCTTAGGGATTGCCGATATGATTTTGTGGCTGTTCGGCGCTTTGCAGGTGCTGCTTGCCCTTCGCATCGTGCTGCGTTTTCTCAGAACCGCGCGGGGCGACATCATTCAGATTTCAAATAGCTCGCAGCCGGATCGGGTTAGCGTCATTGTGCCGATACTTAATGAGGCAACGCGAATTCCAACTTGCCTTGAGGCCCTCAGCGCCCAACCAGCGGAGGTTGCTGAAATCCTGGCAGTCGACGGGGGCTCAACGGATGGCACCCAGGCCATTGTGGAGAGCTACGGGAGGCGCGACCCACGGGTTCGCCTCATTGATGCCAGCCCGGTCGATGAGAGCTGGACCGGAAAGGCTTGGGGGCTCAACTTTGGGCTCCAACAGACGAGTCCCCATTCCGCATGGATTCTCTGCATTGATGCTGACGTTCATGTTTCGCCCTCGCTGGTACGTTCGCTCCTGGCGCACGCTAAGAAAACGGAAGTGTCGACGTTTTCCGCCGCAACGATTCAGCATCTTTCGGGGATGATGGAGGGTCTCGTCCACCCAGCGCTCCTCACCACGCTCGTCTATCGTTTTGGCAGCCCCGGCAACGCGACTCGTAATCGCCATCAGGTCCAAGCCAACGGCCAATGCTTCATCGCGCGGCGCGCGACACTGATGAAAACGGAGGCCTTTCAGGCCGCCCGGCAATCTCTCTGCGAAGACATCACTATTGTCCGCCACCTCGTGGCGTGCGGTGAAGAGATTGGCTTTTACGAGACGGCGGGGCTCGTCGAGGTGTCAATGTACAGCCATTGGCGGGAAACCTGGGCCAACTGGCCGAGATCTCTGCCGATGCGGGATCAGTACTTCGGTTGGCAGGAAGCTCTCGGGCTCGTGGAAGTCATGGTCGTCCAAGCCGTCCCCTTGCCGCTGCTTATCCTTGGCTGGGTGTTTTCCGCCCCGGATTGGCTGATGGCTGTGAACACGGGCCTTTTCCTCATGCGCCTCGGGGTCATGGCCAACGTCGCAAGAGCCTACGACCCCAGACCCTGGACTTATTGGCTTTCCCCCCTAGGCGATTTTCCTGCCGCAATGAAGTTAGTCCAAAGCGCGTTGACGCGCCGTCATCGCTGGCGTGGACGCACCTATGTCAGGAGCCAGCGCGGCGCCTACAAGCCAACGCCAAGTTCAGACTGAGGAATCCTAAGCCCGGAATTGCGTAGTTGAGATCACAGTCGTTGGCGTGCAAGGGGGGCGACGGCAGCAGCAGCAAAGACACCGAGGCGTGGAGTTTCAAAGTCTTTTTTGGTATTGCGCAGTTGAGAT